>ENA-OWPL01001286-OWPL01001286.1-human-gut-metagenome-genome-assembly--contig:-NODE-1286-length-14992-cov-9.947647_pt1 | contig 14992 bp, 13 predicted proteins | sample MGYA00248263_ERZ651844 | MGnify/ENA primary metagenome ERZ651844 (study PRJEB26924, sample SAMEA4378256) | human gut metagenome | biome: human gut; feature: human-associated habitat; material: faeces...
AAAACGCATTTTCAACAAATGTTTCCGAATTGTTAAGACGCAAAAATAAGTAGAGGTAGTGCTGCTCATGTAAGGGGTCACCGGTTGTTCCGAACGAAGTTCCTGCCCCTGTTTGTGCAGCGGCGTTGACAAAAAAGTCGGTATCACGCTCGGACGGCTCATGAAATTTTCAAGGTGCGTTTCCCGTAAAAGAAAAATACCGCTCATGCAGCGCAGCGATGATTTTGTCGGGTGAATCGGCGGCAAAATAAATCGGGTGTGTTGCGGGGCGGTAAATTCTTCGTGGATTTTTTCTCACTGAAGTGGTGGGTCTCACAGTGATAACCAACCACTTCCTGTGGCTGTGTTCAAAATGAACACGACCACATCTTGTGGATGGCTTGCAACCAATCCACAAGAGCAGTGGGATTTACAAGAAAATACCACTGTATGTGAAAATCGTCAAGAGGGTTTTGAAAGATTTATGGAAATAAAGTGGAGAGAGTAGGACTTATATCCTACAAAGCTCGCTGACAGCGATTAGTCTACTGGACAGAATTACGAAATACGGACGAACAATTTGTGAATTTTCACAGAAGAAGAAAATAATATCATCAAAATTTGAGATATGATGCAGAACGTGGTAAAATTAGAGAAAATGCAAATCTGCTTATCTGCTTCAAGGACGACAGCGGATGGCACAGAGGAGAAATCAAAATGGGTAACGAAACCAAAATTAACCCCTTTGCTAAAATTTTGAATGCAGTAACAAAAGTCAACCCCGATTTGGAAAATCAGAAAGATAAAACGACATCTGAAACGGTGGTCAACTCTGAAATTTCGCAGACTCAAGAGAAGAAATTGCAAGTGCCGGAACAGGTACTGCTGGATAAATATTCGATTGTGAAGCCTTTGGATGTTGCGTCGGGAGAAGCGAACTTGTATCTGTGTGAATGCCAAGGAATTTCCTATGTCGCAAAAATCTATCGCAGAGATGTTTCTATCAAGGATGAGGTAGTACAAGCATTAAAGGGCATCCAGTCGCCTTATGTTGCGCACATGGTTGATACGGGTGTGGTCGATGGAAAAACGGTTGAGATTCTTCCGTATTATAAGAATGGAAGCCTTCAGAGTGAAAGACTTTCGTACCAGGAACTACGGGAAACCGTGATCCCTTGCATCAATGAAGCATTGAGAGAACTGCATAAAATCGGTGTGATCCATAAGGATTTGAAGCCTTCCAATATTATGCGGCTTGATAATGGTCGGGATGTTGCCATTATTGACTTCGGTATCAGCTCTGTGATTGACGATGGCAGAACGGTGCTTGTTACCAAAACTGGAATGACACCTGAATACTCTGCGCCTGAAACATTCCGCAGTGTTTTTCTGGAAGAATCGGACTACTACTCGCTTGGAATAACGCTCTACGAATTGTTCTGTGGGCGCACTCCGTATGCGGGAATGTCAAATGATGAAATCACACAGTATATGTCCATCCAAAAGATTCCTTTCCCGGATGAGATGCCGAAAGCACTGAAGGAGCTGATTTCAGGGCTGACATATAGTGATCTCGTCAACCGCAATGATAAGAAAAATCCTAATCGTCGTTGGACGTACGATGAAGTGCAGAATTGGTGTGAGGGCAAGTATCAGCCGATTCCGGGAGAAGCCAATACAGAATCCAATGCGGTCCGAATCCCTGCCTATAAATTCCGTGGTGAGTTGTACACGGACACAACGGAGATGGTGCGGGCGTTAGCCTCTGACTGGGACAATGGCAAGAAGCAGCTCTATCGTGGACTGCTCACCGGATTTTTCATGGCCTGTGATCCGGAAATTGCAGAAGCCTGCATGGATGCAGAAGACAGCGTAACAAAGCACGGTGAAAATGAAGATGTTGCGTTCTGGAAGCTGTTGTACAAAATGGCTCCTGACATGGATATTTTGTTCTGGAAAAATCAGAAGTACGAATCGCTGAATGCCTTCGGAACAGACTTGATGGAGAAGCTGCGTAGCGGGAATGTGGAAGAATGCCCTGTGTGGAATGAAATGCTGTCTTATGGTTTGATTTCTTCGTATATGAAGGCTCATAAGTTCAGCGAGGCACAGGTGAAAGGTGCAGAATCTATTGAATCCGCAGTGCGGCTGCACAAATCAAACGCCAAAAAGATGGCACTTAATTATTATTTGCTGGCTTATCTGATTTCTGGAGACCGTATGTTTGTCATGGCTGGTAAACAGTTTGATTCTATCGATGCGCTGGCAGAGCATATGAATACGCTGCTTACGAGTTCCTTTGATAAGTTCGATGTGTTCTGCAAAAATATTATCGGTGTGGACAATTCTCTTGACCCGCAGTTCGAAGCATGGCTGATTGCACAGGGCAAGAGCAATGAGATTGAACAGTGGAAAAAGACTCTTGCGTGAGAATGAAAAATTGAATTTTGATAATCGGGCTGGTGGCATTTGATATGATTGGCTTTTTTAAGAAGATAAGAGATGCACATGGCGACAATTCAAAAGCAGAACATCAGGATAACGACTTTGGTACAACTCAAGATATTGTTAAAAAGGGGGATTTTCAAACAGATATAGCATTTGTGTTAGAGAATATTTGGGAGTTTATAGCAAAATCTGAAAGTTCCATACAGAGTAGTGTTCCAAGTATAACGGAAATTGAAAATTCATTGGTTGATTTAGAAGTTGTTTATTGCGTAAAAAGTTATATCCGTGAGGTGACAAAGCAAAACGCGGAATGGAAGAAACTGTATGAAAAAGCAAAAGATTTGATGGAATGTAATGGCAGTATACAAGAAAAGAAAAAAGACGGAAAATGGAATGGGAATGTGGCAGAATTACAAGACTTTTGGATACAATTACAGGCTATGCAAAATAGATTAAAGCCACAGGGGATTGCTCTAAATGAAACCTCATCTGCGGAATTAGAGAGCATTCGTACTGCGATTCAAGAAATCGGAAAGAGCCATCGGATTCAGGGAATAAACGGACTTGGATGGGAAGCGGTGACGGAAAATCCGCTGCCAACTGATTTGAAATATTTCAGATCAGCTACAAAGCCTGTGATTTTGCGGCTGATGGAGTTTTGCTTTTGCATCTTTTCTAAAACCGTACTAGTGTTTGCGTTGGATGGAAAATTCGTTACTGCGTTAAAACGAAATGCTTTTTTTATTAGAATAGAACGAGATTGGGAACGAGTTTATGTTAATGTAAAACGCAACGAATATACAGTAAACTTTGTGGCAGGGGATTCAAAACGTATTAAAACTGGGGATGAACGTTTTACATGGGCTTATACGAACGGTGATGGTAGCAAAGCTACTGGTTATATAAATAATCCCTGTATCACCTATCGATATGATACAATGGAGTACGGGAAAATCCTTTTTTCTGTAGCAGACTTTTCTGAAAGATTTTGCTTCAGTTCGGAGAAAGCGTTGCTGGCGGCTGAAAAGGCAGTAGCGGAAAATATAAAATACAATGTCGACAGAAAAAGTTGCAATAAGTCAAATCTCATAAGCCTATTACGAATGCTGGAGCCATTCAGTGAGACGGTAAGAAGAATAGAAGAATATTATGAGAAATTGGATGTACCCCAGAAAAAATATTGTTATATTGAAAGAAGTTGAATATAATGTCCGGTCCAAAATCATCAAGATATACTGTAACAGCGGCTCGACAAAGGGCACTTGCAGAGCAGCGGCAGCGTAAACTGATTGAGCAACAACTGCGAATCCTTGAAGAGCAGCGCAGAGTTGAGCAGGAGCGAAAAGAAAACTGCATCCGGGTGAAAAATGCGCTTGGACAGTTACAAAAAGAAAACAGTACGTTCGGTCGGGAACAGGCTGTTGCAAAGGAGCTTACTGCAAAAACTGGAAACGATCATGGTTTGCGGCAGTTGATTCAGGAAATGCAAGAAACGGTTACAAGTGCTGTTGCGCTTGCTCAGAACGTGGAATCGAAGGATGCCGCCCACGTGAAAGTCATCTGCACGCAGATCAAGCAACGGCAAGCTGAAATTGCGTTGCTTCAACAGAAGATCCAGCAAGCGGCGCAAGAAAATGACGAGGCACTGGGACGCTATTTTGGTGTCAGCATTGCGGATGCATTCTCTGTGAAAAATGATGTATCGCCTGCTCCGGTAGAAAAAATTGTTGATAGCTCAGAAAACCTGAAAGCAAAAATTTGCGCCGAGTTGACCAAAGTGCTGGATGCACAGCCGAAAATCTCAGATGACCTTTTTGCACGGGGAGAGCAGGCGAAATCTGCTTTGGAAAAATTGCAGGATGAAGAACACTTGAAGAACTTTGCGGCTATTACTGTGATGCCGCTGCTTGCCGATTGCCAAAAAGAAATCGTTACGTATGAGAGTATTTTTGAGGTGTACTCACAGACCAAAGCCTGCTATGAGGCGCTGTGTTTGTCCGCAGAGGTTGAGCCAAAAGAAACGCGCTGCTGTCAGGCAGGGCTGGAAATGCTGCAAAAAGAGATAGAGAGGCTTCAACAGCAGCTTGCAGAGGACGATGAACGAGCCTACATCAGCCAGAGCATTGACGAAGTGATGGTAGAGATGGGTTATGATGTGATCGGTCAGCGTCAGGTGCACAAAAAGAACGGACGGCACTTTACCAACGAGTTGTACGCTTACGAGGATGGAACGGCGGTAAACGTGACCTATGCCGATGACGGCAAAATCACCATGGAACTGGGTGGATTGGACACGGATGACCGCTTGCCGGATGCGGCAGAGGCCAAACAACTGTGCGAATCTATGGAATCTTTCTGCGATGATTTCTCAGAGATTGAAAAGCGGCTGGAAGCGAAAGGCGTGGTTTTGAAAAGTCGGCTGGCACTGCTTCCTCCATCCGAAGACTATGCACAGATCATCAATGTGTCGGATTATCAGACAACTGCACCTATTGATATATTCATGGCAAATAATAGACGCAGTGGCATAGGGCAGGGTAAGGAACGGTATCTGAAGGAGTAAAAATTGATTATGGCAAAATTCAAGATTTGTCCATTTTGTGGGGCGAAAAACGCCCCTTCCCTGATGGACTGCGAGAACTGCTCGGCAGATTTGATGGGCGTTCGCATTATGGACGAAGACGACGAACCGAAACCAGAGACTTCGCCTTTGGAAGAACCGCCGAAGGTACTTGTCCGTATTTGTGACTGTGGAGCACAAAATCCTGCTAATGCTCGCAAGTGCAGTGCCTGCGGAGAAGATATTTCGGATGTTCTCCCCACGGAGTTGGAAGCGGTACAGGGAAAGTATCGGTTGACCAGTCTGGACGGAAGCTTTGCACACGACATTACGGAAGACGAGGTCGTTGTAGGGCGAGAACATGAACTGCAATGCTTTCTGGCTGGAAAGGGCTATGTGAGCCGGAAACAATGCCGTTTTTATATGCAGGATGGGAAACTTTATCTGGAAAACCTGAGTAGCACAAACCCGACATTTGTGAATGACCAGCAAATTGAAAGTGTGGTTGAGGTCAAAGATGGTGATGAGGTCGGTTTGGGTGGCTTCTGTAAAGATGGAAAGCGGCAAGAACTAGCGGCGTATCTTCTGGTAAGGAAAATCTGATGTACATTGCACGAATTTTGTACCCGGTAGAGGTGCTGGGCCCCGGAAAGCGCATCGGTATCTGGTTCTGCGGCTGCCCCAGACGTTGCGAAGGATGCAGCAACCCGGAATTGTGGGAGCTTCAGAAGCGGTATCAGGTGTCACAGGGGCGGGTCATGCAGATGATCCATAAAATTGCGGACCACTACCCGGTGGATGGATTTACCCTGACAGGCGGTGATCCGATTTTTCAATTTAATGCCTGTATGAATCTGATCAGAGAACTCAGAACAATCAGCCCGGACATTCTGGTATATACTGGCTACACATTCGATGAACTAGCAGGAAAAGATTTGACAGGGATTTCGGTTTTGATCGATGGGCCATATCTTCAGGAGCGAAACAACGGGTACTTTCTCCGTGGGTCGGACAATCAGAATATTCTGGTTTTAGAGGAGCAGTTAAGAAAAAAGTACACAGACTATCTGGAAAACGGGCAGAACCGGATTCAAAATTTTACTGTGGGCGACACGGTGGTGTCGGTTGGGATTCACAAAAAAGAGTTCTCTTTTTGATCGATGCAGGAGGTCAATATGAGCGAATTTACTGAACTTACCGAAAAAATTGAAGCGCTGGAAAAGCGTGTGAAATATCTGGAAGATACGTTTGCAACCCTTGCTGATATGAACAAATCTGGCGAGATGGGGCAGTATATCGCTCAGCGCCAGCGTGCGCTTGTTGCAAGTAAACTGGTCAATGCGGCGGCAGGTACTCAAAAATTGAATGCCGATGCCCAGCAGCAGGTCATTGACCAGTTGGCGGCTGAAAAAGCAGAAATGGATGCCAGAATTGAAAAAGCGATTCGAGCCGCCGAGCAAAATACACCGGCAGAGGATGATTTGGCGGAGCAGTTTACTTATAGAGAAGTTCCCGGTGGTGTGGAGATTCAGGGATTTAATGAGTTTGAAACGGGAAATACACTAGTTATTCCTGAAAGAATCAAAGGAAAACCAGTTGTGCGAATTGGCAAGGGTGTTTTTAAAAATATGAACTTTGAACGAGTGCTTTTTCCGGATAGCATTATAAGTTTTGGAGAAAATGCGTTCGAAGAATGTAAAGAACTGAGAAAAATTACAATGCCTCCTGAATTGAAAGAAATTGCAGCAATGTGCTTTCAAGGCTGCAGTCAACTAGAGAAAGTGGTTCTCAATGATCAACTGGAATCAATTGAACTTGGAGCCTTTTCATTGACTAGTGTTTCAAGTATTATTATCCCAGAGAAGGTTCAAGCACTTTGGAATGCGTTTAATAGAGAAACCGCAATTGCTGTATTAGGAATGGAAACGGAGTTGGGAAAATATCCACCTAAAAACGTAAAGATTTATTGTCTTGCGGGGAGTAAGATACAGAGAGAGGCGCGCCGAATTGGTATTGAAGTTGAGTCGCTTAGCAAATTTGAGAACGAATAAGGTGAAATACCTATGAATGAATTAGAAAAACTCCAACAGGAAATTGAAGCATTAAAAAAAGAAAATGCACAGTTGAGAGAAACAATTGAAAATATAAATCGCGCAAATGAGATTGGACAGTACATTCAACAACGCAAACGAGCTTTGCTAATGGCGAATTTGATGAATACCGTTTCGGCGAAAAAAACGCTTAACGAAAAACAATTAAAAGATGAGGCAGAACAAGCTACTGAGGAAAAAAACTCGCTTGATAAAAAGATTGAAGAAGCGCTAGAGCGAGCAGTTCAGGAGTCGGCTATAGTGAGCGAAAGCGAGTACCAGTATAAAGAAGTTCTTGACGGAATAGAGATACAATCAATTTCTATGAATAACGAGAACAAAGGTGTATACGTTATACCTTCAGTAATTCATGGAAAAACAGTGGTTGGAATAGCAAAAGACGCATTTTACAATAAAAAAGATGTTGTGGAAGTTCGTTTGCCAAATACATTGAAATATATAGGAAAGTATGCTTTTTGGGGCTGTTCGAGGATGGAACATATCGAACTCCCTAATTCACTTGAAACACTTGAAAGTTACTGCTTTTTTAGAACAGGATTAAAAGAAATACGTGTCCCTCCAAATATAAAAAGGATACCTTATATGTGTTTCGGCGATTGCAAATCTTTAAGAAATGTAATTTTAGAAGATGGCATTGAATGTATTGGAGCGAGTGCGTTTGGAGGAAATACACCTATTAGTGCACTGGTCGTACCACAAAGTGTGAAAAAGGTAGAATCTGGTTGGGGTGGCAGAATAATTTGTTCTGGTAATTCTGACAAGCTAGAGCATCCAAAAGATGTGGTCGTAAAACCGTTGAAGCAGAAAGACAAGCCAGATGAAACTCCCAAAACTAAAGAGCAGATAGCCAGAGAAAAAGCAGAAAGAGAAGCAAGGGCGAACTACTGGAAAGCATATTTCGCCAATAGGCCTCATTAACATTTTTGGAGAAAAAAGATGAGTGACTATATTTCAAAATGGCACAAAGAACTTGAGATTTTTTCAAAAATAAAGCCGTTGCTGATTTTAGAGGGTGATGTGCTGGATTCCTACCAATATCCGCAGGAAGGAAGTACCCCGAAGGGGAGCATTCTGCGCCTTTCGGAGTATCTGCATTTCTTTTTCAAGGATTCCGGCTACCAGAATATTATCTTTTACGATAGTCTGCGCGGATTCTACAACAACTGCGAGGAAGAATATACCAAAGCCTTCGCAAAGCTGGTGAATGCGCCGGTTGAGAACCATACCATCAAGGGTGCTTTCAAAGGCAGAAGTAATACAGCGCCGGACATTGCCTACGCTGCGCTGACCCAAAATCGGGAAGCATCCGTTATTGTAATGAACTTTGCATCACGGTATATCGTAAAACCGGATAATATGGATCAGAGCGAAGTAGATAGCTTTAACTTGCTGTTGCAGGCATCTCTGGAAGCAAAGGATGTGCGGACAGAAAGCGGCAGTATCCTGAAAAATCTGCTGGTGCTGATCGTGAACAAGACGAATGACCTTCCGGCGTGGTTTTATCTGCAAAATCCCAATGTCAAAACAATTACAGTTACATATCCATCCAGAGAAGAACGTGAAGTACTGGCGAAGGGGGCAAACTTCCCCAGCTTCTTTGCAAAGGATATTTACGAGGCAGAAAAAGAGTATTATGCCGTACACCCGGAGGAACTGGAAAAGATTCAAGATCGGTTCGTGGCGTTGACAGATGGTTTTAGTTTCACGGAGATCAACGGTCTGCGTAGGCTTTGCAAAAATGAACGCATTGCTGTGCGGGATATGTGCGATGTCATCGACCTGTATAAGTATGGCATCAAGGAGAATCCTTGGAAGACCTTGCAGTTGGAAGAAATCAAAAATGCAAAAGCGACTTTTGAAACCCGTGTGAAGGGGCAGGACTATGCCATCTCCAAAACGCTGGATGTTATCAAACGTGCTATCACCGGAATGTCCGGCTTGCAGGGGTCGTCGCACAGCCGTCCAAAGGGGGTTCTGTTCTTCGCGGGCCCTACGGGTACAGGCAAAACGGAAACAGCAAAGACGCTGGCGGAGCTTTTGTTCGGAGATGAAAGCTGCTGCATCCGCTTTGATATGAGCGAATATTCTCAGAGCCATAGTGACCAGAAGCTGCTCGGCGCGCCTCCGGGATATGTTGGCTATGAGGCTGGTGGTCAGCTCACAAATGCCGTGAAAAAGAATCCATTCTCTATCCTGCTGTTTGACGAAATTGAAAAGGCGCATCCTTCGATTTTGGATAAGTTCCTTCAGATTCTGGAGGATGGCCGCATGACAGATGGACAGGGCAATACGGTTTATTTCTCGGAAACGATTATCATTTTCACCAGCAATCTTGGTATTTATACGCGCAGTGCAGATGGTACACGGGAAGCCAATGTGACCAGTGATATGCCGTATCAGGAAATGTCTGTGCGTATTCGGGATGCTATTGAAAATTATTTCAAGCTGGATTTGGGCCGCCCGGAAATTCTGAACCGTATCGGTGAAAATATCGTGGTGTTCGATTATATTCGCCCAGAGGTTGCAGCTCGTATTTTGAAATCGCAGGTGGATAAAATCATCCACAATCTTCAAAGTGAAAAGCGCATTGCGGTGTCTTTGTCGGATGCGGCTTATCAGACACTGGAAGAAAAGGCACTTGCTAACCTGTCGAATGGTGGTCGTGGCATTGGCAATATTGTCGAAAACTATCTCATCAATCCGCTGGCACGATATCTTTTCGACCACGAGATTTTTGAAAATGCAACTCTGAAAATTGATGAGATCAATGCAGAAGCACTTCCGCCAGAGCTAAAGTGTTCATGAGGTAAACCATGAAAATCTATGCGGCAACCCAGAAAGGCGTGCAGAAAGTCCAGAATGAGGACCGGGTAGTTTTGAACCAGAACATTCTGTCTATGGGTATACATGAATGCGAGTACGCAGAGGGCTTTGTAGCGGTTGCAGATGGTGTTGGTGGAAATAATGCCGGTGCAGTGGCATCCCAATTCGTTGCGGAGGAACTGGGAAAATGCGACCATACGATTGAAAATCTGACGGAAATCAATCGAAAGCTGATTGAACGCTCACGGACAGATGAAGCCCTTGCAGGAATGGCAACAACACTGGCTTTGATGGACTTTACCGTAGATTCTGCAAAAATTACTTATGTGGGCAATACACGAGTGTATGCGGTAGTCAACGGAAAATACCTGAAGCAACTGACACGGGATGACACTACGCTGGAATACTTGCTGGTAACAGGACAACTGGATGCTTCAACTGCGGAATATTTCAATCGTAAAAATGAAATCACTGCCTGTTTTGGTGCTGGAAATCCCGCCCTACTGAAATTGAAGCAGATTGACGTTTCAGTACAAGATATACTCATTATCACTTCGGATGGTATTCATGATTATGTCAGCCTTGACGAAATGGAAGATATTTATTGTGCGGCAGATGATACAGATGATAAGATGGTGTTTTGCAAAAAGCTGATAGAGCAGGCTGTAGAAAATGGGTCGATGGATGATGCAAGTGTTATGGTAATGAACAAATAAAGTGACAAGGAGAGATATTTAGATGGGGATGTTGATAGGGTATTTAATAGAGGGATTTTTTGCTTTAGGATTTGTTTTAGCCTCTATTATTGAAATGGTTTTGATTTTCAAAGATGGCTTTCAAATGATGCCGTTCATTGGAAGCGTAATTGCATTGATTATAATTTGTATGCGAATGACAATAAAAGTACAAGAAAAAGGAAGTCTTGAACTTTTTGAGCAAGTAGTTGGATTAACGCTTGTAGTTGGGCTGATGGAGATTCCGTTTCTTATGGCACTTCCACAGGACATAATGGATGATTTCGGAATGTTTGGAATTATGGGAACTGCTGTTATGTCACAGCCATGTAAATGCTTAGTAGGATATCTCATATCAAGTACGTCAGAGGTGTCAATTGAAGCTAATCTACAAAAAAAGCGGGAGTATCTGCATAATTACTACCGGACAAGAATAATTGCGTTGGAAAGAATGGAGAAACTGATTGATAAAAATAAGTGTGGTTTTAATACTTCAGAGAAGCTGGTGAATCTTCTAGCATGTTGTGGGAGTACAAAGTTGAAGTCGGTGTTTCAGAAATCAGATGCAAACCGAAATGCAGCTCTGATAAACAAGTTAAAGGATGAACTTACAGGAGTGGGCCTTTCTGAAATTATTAGTGAGGATATGACTATTTCCAAAATTCGGGAAGAAATAAAAAAACAGATCGTAAGCGCACAAGAAAAATCAAATCGGTTTCAAACGGCCCAATATCGAGAGATACAAAGCGAATACAAAAGCATCATAAAGCTAGATAAAACTAGAAAATATGAGCAACTACAAAGAATTAAAAAAATCAAGAAAAAGTTGGCAATCGTAGGAATAGTGATGATGACGATTGCGTTTGGGAGCGTGATAACAATTTATTTGTACAACGTACATAAAGAAAAAGTAATTGCTGAAGAAAAAGAAACTATCTATGTAGAAGCATTAGAATTTCAAAAGCAGAAAGACTATATTAAAGCAAATGAATTATTTGAAAGTATTTTAGGATATAGGAATGTAGATGAACTGATTGAAAAGCAGAAGTTTGATGTTGAACGCCAGCGTATCTTGACGGCAAGACTTGGAGATGTTGTTACTTTGGGTAGGTGTAATGATGGCGATTTGGAAATTGATGGAGAGATCAAGTGGATTGTTTTAGCTGAGGAAAATGGAAAAAAGCTCATTGTGAGTGAAAATGTTTTAGCACATAAAAAATATCATCAGACATTGAAAGAAATTACATGGGAGGCTTCGGATCTGAGAGAGTGGCTGAATACAAATTTTTATGCGAAATTTTTTACTGAACAGGAGAAAACACTGATTTCTGAGAATTTGCTGAAAAATAAAAACAATTCGTCTAATAATATAGAAGCAGGAAATGACACGGTAGATAAAATTTTTGTTCTAAGTTTTTACGAGGCAAATAGATATTTTGCTTCAACAGAAAAAAGAAGCATGAAGGACTGGTGGTGGTTGAGAACACCGGGAACAAAGCAAAATCGCGCAACAATAGTAACGGAAGGTGGCTATCTTCTCGCAACTGGAAAAGATGTTGATAAAATCGGTGGAGTTCGTCCTGCTATGTGGGTAGGATGAAAAGGAGCAATTTATGAATTTATATGAGCTGTATAGCCAATATGAAAAATCATATTATGGTATTCCTGTATCAAACGACAAGTTTTGGGACACTGGAACAAGCAGGCCGAGCTGTTTGGATTTTATTGAAAGCCACTATAAACTGGGGTGCAAAGAAAAATGTATGATGTTTGACTTTTTGGAAGAATATTTGGAGCATGGAAAACATCAGCACACAATTTCTCTCTATTTAATGGGGATGGCCTTTATTGAGAAAAGTTCAACTCTGAGAGATATGCTGATAAACCAATTACAGAATTTTTTGACTTATTATAAGGATTGGTATATCAGGAGAGCGGACGAGTACAATCTTTTATATACATGGTATTTGACAGCAATGTATCATGACGTTGCAAGTTGTATTGAGAAAGAAGAAATCCTGAAAGATCCAACAACTGAACAAAAGAACCTTAGTTATTGGTTGGAGAACTTAGAGATTCAGTATTCGCCGTACAAGAATTTTGATAAACGATTGAAAGGTATCCCGCAAAGATTTCCTGAAAAAATGATTGAAAATTATTTTGTATATCGAGCTAATTCAGAAGATGCTAGAGTACATAAGAAGCTTTTGCGCGATCATGGTATTCTGGCGGGATATTTATTCTTCGATAGATTTATAAAGAATTTTTTGAATCATTGTAAGGGCGCAGAACCCGATGAAAAAGGCTTTATATGTAAAGGGAGCAATCTCGTATGGAATATAGAACAGCTTTCTCATGCAGCATATGTGGCAGATGCAATTATTTGCCATAATATATGGACAAGTAACAGTGAGAATACTAATATAAAATATGAAAAGTATAAGTTGTATCCGCTTTTGTATGATGAACACAATGAAAACAAGCTATCCATCAAAAATTACCCGTTACAGTTTATGTTGTGCCTGTTGGATACGATTGAGCCACTTAAACGCTTTGCAAAATATCCGTATGATGGTGACATGGAACCTAAAGAGGTGTTGTCTCATGTGTATCTTGAATTTGGGGATTATAGCGTGGCTGTTCGATGGGATGAACAAATAGAAAGGAATGGAGAAATCTTCTATAAATGGTGTGATGCGCTTAAAGGTTTGCAAAGCTGGATGGAAGTCCGTTGCGAGACGGTGGGCAGGGAGATTACAATATCTTGGACTGGCAACTGAAATTAGGTGATGTGCTTGACAATTAGATTTCTTTCCTGTAAAATGATTTTAGAAAATACTATTATTGAAAATGCGAAAGGCTGCTTTATGGGAAAGATGATCTTAGATGACCTCCGCAAGCGTCTGGAACGTCTGGACGAAGACGCAGACCTAATGATCGACAATAACGACCGCTATCAGATGGTGATCGTAGGCGGCAGTGCGTTCATTTTGTTGGGCAAGTTGACCCGCGCTACCCATGACATTGATGCTTTGAGCGTTCCGAAAGAGCTGTACAGCTTGCTCGGAAAGTATGACATCAACACCGATGTGGAAGCATACATCGACAATTTCCCGTATAACTTCCAAGACCGGCTCCAGCCGCTGCCCGTTGGTGGTACAAAGGTGCAGTTCTATACACCCAGTCTGGAGGACTTGGTGATTGCAAAGCTGTGCTCTTTCCGGGACACTGACAAGGCAGACGTAGAGAGTGAGGCTGTGCGGAATTCGTTGGATTGGGATTTGCTGGAACACCTTGCAACGGATGAAGATGAGTTGAGAGCCAGCATCTTGAACGACTGGCGGTATCGGGATTTTTACATCCGGTATCAGGAGTATGTGGAGAGGTGGAGACCGTGAGAAAGCGGACCTTTGAGGGCTTTTTGAAGCAGTATGTGGCGGAACTTTCCGGGGTGCAAACTGCCGGCATTCACAAATTAGCAGACTGCTTACAGGAAAACCCACGGCTGAAAGAGCCGCTGTACCTCTATGCGTTGGCATTCGACAAAGTAAATCTGCTGCTCCGCTATACGAAGGGGAACGATTGCTTTGCAGAATATGAACGGCTTTCAAATTACTATTCGTTGGAGCAGATGCTCACGTTTCTGGAAAATCAGTCCCCTGAACTGCCGGAAGGTTACCGGAAAGTCTGGCGTAGCTATTGCTCCGTCCGGGATGCCGCCCTTGCCGACAATGACACGAAAGAGTTGATCCATCGCCGGGTATTGGAACTTCAGCAGAAAAAGAAACTGACGAATTATCGTCTCTACACAGACTTAAAGCTGAATCCGGGCAACGTGAATGCATGGCTCAAACACAACGATTCCAGCAAGATGAGCCTCGACTGTGCACGGCAAATCTACAAGTATGCAAAAAGCTACCCATCTGTTCGATAAGAAAAAGGAAGTGAGTCTATGACCGCCGTAATCTATGCCCGCTATTCATCGGACAACCAGCGCGAGGAATCCATCGAAGGACAGATTCGGGAATGCACGGCCTATGCGGAGAAAAACGGCATTACTGTGGTCAAGCATTATATTGACCGTGCATTCTCTGCCAAAACGGACAATCGCCCGGAGTTCCAGCAGATGATCAAAGACAGCGGCAAGAAGCTGTTTGATGTTGTTCTCGTCTGGAAATTTGACCGCTTTGCACGGAATCGTTTTGATAGCGCAAACTACAAGATGATCCTGAAAAAGAACGGCGTTCATCTGATTTCCGTCATGGAACCCATTGCCGAGGGTTCACAGGGCATTCTGGTGGAAACCCTTCTGGAAGGTATGGCTGAATACTATTCCG
>ENA-OWPL01001288-OWPL01001288.1-human-gut-metagenome-genome-assembly--contig:-NODE-1288-length-14990-cov-4.204955_pt1 | contig 14990 bp, 8 predicted proteins | sample MGYA00248263_ERZ651844 | MGnify/ENA primary metagenome ERZ651844 (study PRJEB26924, sample SAMEA4378256) | human gut metagenome | biome: human gut; feature: human-associated habitat; material: faeces...
AACAGCCCGGATTTACCGGGCTGTTACATTTTGAAACAGGCTGCGTTCGCCGTGGGTACGCACAACGAATTTGAAGCGGCCGTGGCCTGGGGCAAGCGCCTGGCCGAGCAGGGAGCCGACATTTTGGACGTGGGCGGCGAATCGACGCGACCGGGAGCGGCTGAAGTCAGTGTGGAAGAGGAAATTCGCCGCGTCGTGCCCGTGGTGCGCGAGCTCGCCCGAGAGGGTTTCGCCGTGTCGGTTGACACAAGTAAGCCCGAGGTGATGCAGGCCAGTCTCGAAGCCGGCGCCTGCATTCTCAATGATATTCGCGCCTTTGAACTGCCCGGCGCCGAAGAGGTGGCCGCACAAAGCGGCGCAGGACTCGTGATCATGCACATGCAGGGAACGCCGCAGACCATGCAAAATCGCCCCGATTACGAGGATTTGCTGGGCGAAATCGAAGCGTACCTCAAGGCCCGTGAAGCGGGTCTTCTGGCTAAGGGCGTGCGGCTCGAGCAAATTTGCTGGGACGCGGGTTTCGGTTTTGGGAAGACGTTTGAGCACAATTTCAGCATTCTCAAGCACACGGAGCGCTTTGTCGCCGGCGGCCGACCCTATTTGATGGGACTTTCTCGCAAGACTTCGATCGGCGCAGCGGCCAACCAACCCGATCCTTCCAAGCGCATCGTCTCGAGCGTGGCGGGCGCTTTGCTTGCCGTCGAACGAGGCGCGCAAATCGTGCGCGTGCACGACGTGAAGGAAACGCGTGAGGCATTTGACGTCTGGCAGGCCATGCAGGCAGCTCGCTAAAATTAAGAAATTCGAGTTTTGCAGCAAGCGCCGCGGGCGTTTGACGAAAGGATTGAGATAAATGGCAAGACAGTTCTTTGGAACCGACGGCGTGCGCGGCACGGTGGGTGAAGCGCCGATTACGCCCGACTTCGTGCTTCTGCTCGGGCAAGCGGCGGGCCGCGTGTTTGCGCGCCGCAGCAAGACGGCTCACGCCACGGTTTTGATCGGCAAAGACACGCGCGTGTCGGGCTATATGCTCGAAGCTGCTCTTCAGGCAGGCTTTTCCGCTGCGGGCGTCGACATTGTTTTGTGCGGTCCGGTTCCGACGCCTGCTGTTGCCTATCTGACGCGCGCCTTGCGACTGGACGCGGGCGTCGTGATCAGTGCCAGTCACAATCCGTACCACGACAATGGCATCAAGTTCTTCTCTGCCGACGGGACGAAATTGCCCGATGCCGTAGAGGAAGAAATCGAAGCCGAAATCACCAAGGGTTATCAGTGCGTGGCAAGCGACGCGCTCGGCAAGGCCTATCGTCTGGATGACGCCTGCGGGCGTTACGTTGAGTTCTGCAAGAGCACCTTCCCGACGGGGCTGGACCTCAAGGGAATGAAGCTTTACCTCGACTGCGCTCACGGTGCGGCCTATCATGCGGCGCCTTCCGTTTTCCACGAACTCGGTGCCGACATCGTCTCCGACGGCGTCGAGCCCGACGGCTTTAACATCAACCGAGGCGTCGGCGCGACGCACACCGACGATCTTGCCGAACGCACTTCCAAGGCCGGTGCCGATCTGGGGCTGTCGTTTGACGGTGACGCCGATCGCCTGATCATGGCCGACAGCAAGGGCAACGTCTACAACGGCGACGCGCTTTTGTATGTCATGGCGCGAGAACGCATTGAGGCGATGGGTAAGAAATCGGGTGTCGTGGGCACGCTGATGACCAATTTCGCGTTGGAAAAGCGCTTTGCGGAACTTGGCATTCCCTTTGAGCGTGCCAAGGTGGGCGATCGCTATGTGATGGAAAGGCTGCTGGAAAAGGGGTGGCTCTACGGCGGCGAAAGTTCCGGCCATCTGATTGCTCTTGACTGCCAGACCACGGGCGACGGCATCGTGAGCGCTCTGCAAGTTCTCGCGGCCGTCGTCTCAAGCGGCAAGACGCTTGCCGAACTCACGGCCGATCTGCAGCTGATGCCGCAGGTTCTCATCAACCGACGCATCGCCAAGGGCTACGATTGGAAAGCCAACGAGAAGTTTGCCGCCGAGATCAAGGCGTGCGAGGCGGAACTTGCCGATCGCGGTCGCGTGCTGATTCGTCCGTCGGGAACAGAACCTCTGCTTCGCATCATGGTTGAAGCCAGGGATAAGGCTCTGGCGCAAACGCTGGCCGAACGCATGGCGCAGGCGCTGGACTGAGAAAATCCATCTGCACCAACGAAAACGGGACGCAAATGCGATGATTTGCGTCCCGTTGTCTTTTATCTGCTTCCGGGCAAGGGAAAGAAGCCGAAGGTTCTTTCCCGATGCACCGGTTGAAGTCAAGCGATTAGAACTTGTGCTTCAGACCGCAGTTGACCTGAACCCAGGAAGGATCGTAGCTCTTGCCCTGAGCGGTATCGATGCTGTCCTGCAGGTAGCCGGCACCCATGTAGACGGTGGTGCGCTTGGAGAGGTAGTACTCGTAACCGGCACCGACCATGAAGCGCTTGAGGTCCTGATCAGCGTCAGCACTACCAATGCCTTCATTGTCGGAGGAGGCATCCAAGTAGCCGAGGGTGGTCTTGACCTTGCCGTTGCCGACCGGAATGTCCACGCCGAGCATCACGGACCAGCCGTTGGCGTCGCCGAAGTTGCCGAGGCGGCTCCAGTCGCCGTCATAGCTGCTTGCGCCGACAGCCTTGGCGTTGTCGAACCAGTGCACGCCGAGGTAGGACTTGGCAAAGCCGCAGTCGTAGTTGACGGCAGCCGTAATGGTGATCTGGTCGTCTTCGGTGTCAGCGGTGTTGTTGGTACCGAAGCTGGCCTTGTTCAACACGTCGACAGCGCCGTAGAGGCTCAGGCCGCCGTTGTTGTAGGTCACGGCAGCAGCGTAGTAGCGGTCGCGCGAGGATTCGTTTTCGTAGGTCTTGTCTTCTTCGTCACCCATGCCGTACAGCACCCAGACTTCAGCGCCGGCGAAGTTCGGGGTCTTGTAGTAGACCATGTTGTCCATACGGGTCGGACGATAGGCCTGCATGTAGTTCTGAACGCCGACGTCACCCCAGCCCGTACCGAAGGAGGAGAAGTAGCCGCCCAGACCGGTCGTGCCGGCATCATTGGCGAGCGTGCTCAGACGACCCATACCGAACTTACCGAAGCCGCCTTCGATGTAGATGCTCGATTCACGGTTAAAGAGCCCATCGGAGCTCATGGCGCCGGTGTCGGAGCTGATGCCGCTTTCGAGGATAAAGCCGACCGTCAGGCCGTTGCCGAGTTCCTCGACGCCCTTGAGGCCGAAACGGGAGCCGGAGCTCTGACCGGACATCATGGCGAAGCTGTTGTCGGCGGCGCCAGCCAGCGCAGTGTATTTGTCGTCGTTGTAGGAGTTGTAGGCAAAGCCGGTATCGATGATACCGTACAGCGTCACGGACGCTGCGGAGGCGCTGCACATTGCTGCGGCAGCAGCCAAACCAACCAAAGTCTTTTTCATGATTGACGTTCCTGGGAAAGAAAGCCGAAAAAATAAATGACGGTGTGTGAAATTACTTCTTCTTCGGAACAGTGACGCTGCCCCGAGCACACACAACAAGAGAAAGTGCACAATCGCAGAGAATCCTTGATGCGGCTCTTTCTATTTTTGGTGCCTCAAGCGAGGACTCGGACGTGAGGATACGGATTATTTGTTTCAGTTCAAGTACAGATTCATGAAAAGTCCATGACGAATTTTTCATGTTGAATTTTTGTAACTGACTGATTTTATTGAAGAAATGACTTATTTTCGGTTGGCGGAAATTGTTAGGGGCGGTAGGACGTTTAACTTAGTGCTGAGGTAGAAAAACAACACTTTCGGCGTCCGCTTTTTTGCTTTTTTGTTCCAAAACAAAGGAGTCTTTTTCCTTTACAAGCAAAACGCCTCTCTTTTGCGGCACATCGAAAGATTCGGAAGGACGGTCTCAGAGCGATGTTCCGGGAATTGTTTCCGAACAAAGCCTTTCCTGTAAAATTCCCCGAATCGTTGCGGGTGCAAAGCCCCGCGGTTTTGTTGCGCCCGAAAATTGGGCGTACTGCTTATCGGATAAGACACATTTTTTATGAAACCCGACACCTACATGACGGCCGCCGAGATTCGCACGGCTTTTTTGAAGTTTTTCGAGAGCAAAGGCCACCCCATTGTGGCTTCGAGTCCGGTGATCCCTCAGGACGACCCGACGCTGCTTTTTACCAACGCGGGTATGAATCAGTTCAAGGACAACTTCCTCGGTCTTGACAAGAGCCTGAAGCGTGCCACCACGGCTCAGAAGTGCATTCGCGCCGGCGGCAAGCACAACGACTTGGACAACGTCGGGTATACCGCGCGCCACCACACGTTCTTCGAAATGCTCGGTAACTTCAGCTTCGGCGACTACTTCAAACGCGAAGCCATTGCCTGGGCCTGGGAACTCCTGACGCAGGTCTACAAGCTTCCGGCCGAACGTCTCTGGGTGACGGTCTACATCGAAGACGACGAAGCCTACGACATTTGGAACAAGGAAATCGGCGTGCCGGCCGAGCGCATCGTGCGCATCGGCGACAACAAGGGTGCCCGCTACATGTCGGACAACTTCTGGATGATGGGCGACACCGGCCCTTGCGGTCCGTGCTCGGAAATCTTCTTTGACCGCGGCCCCAAGATCCAGGGCGGCCCTCCGGGAAGCCCCGATGAAGACGGCGACCGTTACATGGAAATCTGGAACCTGGTGTTCACGCAGTTCAACCGTGATACCGCCGGCAACATGAATCGTCTGCCCAAGCCCAACATCGACACGGGCATGGGCCTGGAACGTCTTGCTTCCGTTCTGCAGGAAGTCGACACCAACTACGATATCGACCTTTTCCAGAATCTGATGCGCGCCGCCAAAGAAGCCGTTGAAGCGGCCGGCGCCGAAAACGTGGATCCCCAGAGCCCGTCTCTGAAGGTCATCGCAGACCACATCCGTTCCTGCGGCTTTGCCGTTGCTGACGGCGTCAAGCCCGGCAACGAAGGTCGCGCTTATGTGATCCGCCGCATCTGCCGCCGCGCAATCCGCCACGGCTACAAGCTGGGCGCCCGCGGTCTGTTCTTCTACAAGTTGATCGAACCGCTTGCCCGCGAAATGGGCGACATCTATCCGGAAATCAAGAATCCGAAGATCGCCGAAGTGATCCGCGCGGAAGAAGAACGCTTCCTGCAGACGCTCTCCAACGGCATGCAGATCCTTGACGAAGCCATGGCCGAATGCAAGGACGGCGTGCTGCCCGGCGACATCGCCTTTAAGCTGCACGACACCTACGGCTTCCCGGTGGACCTCACGGGCGACGTGTGCCGTGAGCGCGGTCTGACGGTCGACACCGAAGGCTTTGAAGCTTGCATGCTTGAGCAGAAGAACAAGGCTCGCGCCGCAGGCAAGTTCAAGATTGCCGCCGACGTGCTCTTTACGGGCGACAACAACGAATTCGTGGGCTACGACACGCTTGAGACGCCCGAAGCCAAGGTGCTTGCGCTCTACAAGGACGGCATTCAGGTCGAATCGGCTCAGGCCGGCGACGATGTGCTCGTTATTCTCGACAAGACCCCGTTCTATGCCGAAATGGGCGGCCAGGTGGGCGACACCGGCGCGCTCGAAAACGGCACGACGCTCTTGCAGGTGCGCGACTGTCTCAAGCTCAAGGCAAGCGTCTTCAGTCACGTTGCTCACGTCTGCGAAGGCGAAATCAAGACGGGCGATACGTTCAAGGCCGTGGTCGACGCCAAGCGCCGTGAGGCCATCATGCGCAACCACTCGGTGACGCACATCATGCACAAGGCGCTGCGCGAAGTGCTCGGCGAACATGTGGCCCAGAAGGGAAGCCTTGTGAACGACGCCGTCACGCGCTTTGACTTCCATCACGACAAGCCGATGACCGCCGACGAAATCCGTCAGGTCGAAGATATTGTCAACGCTGAAATTCTTGCCAACACGCCGGTGCAGTGTCGTGTGATGTCGCTTGAAGACGCCCGTAACAGCGGCGCGACGATGCTCTTTGGCGAAAAGTACGGCGAAACGGTGCGCGTTTTGAATATCGGCACTTCGGTGGAACTCTGCGGCGGTACCCACGTGTCCCGCACGGGTGACATCGGCGCCTTCAAGATCATCAGCGAAGCGGGCATTTCCGCCGGCGTTCGCCGTGTGGAAGCCGTGACCGGTCTTAACGCCGTTCGTCTGATGCAAGACAATGCCGAGCTGCTTGCGACGGCTGCCGCCAAGTTCAAGGCGCCGGCTCAGGAACTGCCCGAAAAGATTGACCATTTGGGCGAAACCGTCAAGCGTCTGGAGAAAGAATTGGCAGAAGCCAAGGCCAAGCTCGCTGCCAAGCAGGGCGATGAAGCCTTGAGTGCCGCTCAGGATGTCAACGGCGTGAAGGTGTTGCTCACGACGCTCGAAGGCATTGATGCCAAGACCTTGCGCGAAACCATGGACAAGTTCAAGAACAAGTTTGGTTCGGCCGTGATTGTTCTCGCGGTGACCGGCGGTGACAAGGCTCAGCTTTGCGCCGGCGTCACGAAGGATTTGATCGGCAAGGTGAAGGCGGGTGAACTCGTCAACTTCGTCGCGGCTCAGTGCGGCGGCAAGGGCGGCGGCAAGCCCGACATGGCCATGGCCGGTGCTTCCGACGTCAAGGCGCTGCCGGCGGCGCTTGAAAGCGCACGCGCCTGGATTGCCGAAAAGCTCGCCTGATTACCATGACTGCAATGCTGGACTGCTGCGGGATGAAGTGCCCGCAGCCGGTGCTCAAAGCCAAAAAGGCTCTCAAGGATGTGGCGGTCGGTGAGGCGCTTGAGGTGCTCACCGACGACCCGCATGCGATCGAGGACTTGAAAGTCTTCTGTGCGCAGGGCGGGCACACCGTGGTGAGTCAGGAAATGGACGAACAAGGTAAGACGCGTCACGTGATTCGTAAGGAACACTGAGACGCCTGAAATTTCGGCACATTCTTCGGCCTTTGTCGGGGCGACCGGCGAAGGCCGAAGTTCGTTTTGTGGTTTCTAAAACTCGAACGTATAAAGTACGTCGAGACTTTGAGCGGCGCCGGAACTGGCTTCCACAAAGAGTCGGGCCAAAAGTCGATAGCGCAGCGTCAGCGTGGCGATGGAGTCAAAAATGCCCATCGCGTACTTCACTTGCAGTCCGGGCAGAACGTAGCCGCTGACGACCACCTGAGAGTCGTTGCCCGTGCCCGAAGTGGATACGTTCAGTTCGCTGATGCGAAGCATTTCTCCGATGCCCGAAACGAGCTGACCGGTCTGGGAAAGTCCCATGCCCAGAAGCGCCGAGGTGAGCATGGAGTTGTCACCGTCGTTGGATGTCTTCAGCCCCTGGCCGCGCATGATGTAGGAGATGGCGTCAGCCTGCGACATGGCGGGATCCGTGAAGAGTTCCGTTTGGGGGGCGTCGCTCGGCCCCTTGATGCGGATGCCCGCCGTGACGTCGTCTTCGATGGCGTCCGGATTGCGGATGGCCTCAAAGTCAAGAATCGGCTTGTTGACGGGGCCGGCAAAGGTCAGGTTGCCTTTGTTGATCACGAGGTCCTGACCGTAAGCTTTGAAGGTGCCGTTTACCAGTTTGATGGTGCCGCTCAAGCCCAGATTCTGATCGTTTTGCGCAACGGTCACATCGCCTTGCAGTTCGCTTTTTAAGCCGAAGGCACTTAGGTTGACCTCATCGCCCAAATGGATCACAAGAGAGCTTTCGATCTGAAGCGGGGTGCGGACGCGAACGGCTACCTGATTGGCTTCGACGATTTCTTCATCGGCCGAAGCGGAAATGGCGCCGGTTGGCAGGTCGTTGACGGTGATGCGCGCCTGGTTGATTTGAATGCTTCCCGAAAGGTTAAGGTTTTTCAGCGAGATGCTCGCCTGCACGTCGGGCGTGACATGCGCCGTGACGTAAGGCGGCAGGCTCACGCGCACTTTGTCGCCCTTGACGGCAACGCGAGCCGTCGGGTTTTCCGGGTCACTCCATTTTGCGTTGCCGGTGACGTTGATCTTGCCTTGGGCAGTCTGAAGATCGGCGATGAGTTCCGACTGATCGCCTTCGAAATGCAGCGTGACGTTGGACGGCTTCATGTCAAGCGGCACGGCCTGACCTTGTGCGGCAAAAGCGTCAAGCTTGATATCGCCGTAAAGCGCGGGCTTTTGCAATGTGCCTCGGGGCTGCAGTTCGGCCGAAAGGGTTCCGCTTGCCGAGAGTTGAGGCGAAAGCGAGGCGAGCACGGGATTGAGCTGAGCGAGTTGCACATCGTCGACCGTCACGGAGCCTGAGAGCTGCCGTTTTGTTAGCGGATCGGCTACGGCGATGTCGGCTTTCAATTCGCCTCCGTCTTTAAGTGACACCGTGCTTTGGATCTGCGCGGATTGAGGTTTGAAGTCGGCGGACAATTTCGTTTCTTTGAAGTGCAGCGTTTGACGCGAACCGTTCGTTTCGGCCGTCACCGAAATGCCGCGCCCGGCCACTTCTACATGCGCGACGGCGTGTTCGGGCGATGGTTCGGTCCAGCTCACGGTTGCCGTTGCATCCGTGCGACCCTTGACATCAAGATCCGGCGGCAGGAGGTCTTTGATGAGAGAAAAGTCTGCGTTTTTGACGTCAAGCGCGAGACTGCCTTGTTTGCCGGCGTGAAGTTCTTCCTTGAGGCAGACTTCAAGACTTTGCGAATTGCTCGACCAGCAGTGCGGCGAGAGTGAGGCCTGCGAGGCGTTTATGTTGAAGGCAAGCTTCGGTTTGTCGGCAGTCGTCCAAGTGCCGCGATCGGTTTTGAGTGCTGCCGAGACGAGTTCTCCGTTCCAATGTGTTCCTGATTTGTCGAGGTGGCCGTCGAGGCGCGCATCAATGGCAACGGGAGAACCCTTGCTTGTCACCTGCAGCGTGTGCACGGACTGCGTGCCGGAGAAGGATGCGGAAATCGTTTTGAACGAAACCGAAGAGGCGGACAGATTGGCAGCACTGAGTTTTACGTCGGCCTTGGGAAGGCGCTCGCCTTTACTCTGTGTTGTCGTGACTTGAGCGGAAACATCGGCGCGCGCAAGCGACATGTCTCCGAACTGCAGCGAAGAGGCATGCATTTGGGCCGACAATTGAGGAATGGAAAGCGTACCGGTGAGTTTTCCTGAACCGGTGACACTGCCGCGCAGCGTTTTGTCGATGCGCGAGAGGTCGGGTGCGCTGACGCGAAATGCCCCGGAGAGTGTTTCCTTTTTCAATGCGGCATCGAGCTCAAGAGAGGCGTTGTCGGCTTTCAGAAGCAAGTTTTTGACAGCAAACGAGTCTGTGCCCTGAATGTAACCTGTGGTTTGTGCCGTGAAGGGCACATCGTTTAGCGAGGCTTTGACCGTAAGTGACGTGATGTCAACGGCCAAAGACCGGGGATCAAAGTCTGCTGCCGTTGAGGCCGTCAGGGCAAGTTCTGCCGACCCGTTTGTCTTGGGAGAATCTGCCGGGAGCAGTTTGCCCAGATCCTTGAGGTCGGACCAGGAGAGCGTGGCCGATCCCGAAGCCGATGCCTTCTTGTCGGTCAAAGCGGCATGAAATGCTGAATGCAGCATGTTTTTGCCGATGCTTGCATTCAGCCGAAGGTCGGACAAGGAGGTTTTCTTTCCTTGACCGGTGACGGAAAGATCGGCAGGTCGGGCAAGAAGGGCAGAGGCGGCGCGAGTCGAAATCGAAAGATCGTAGGCGTCGTACGTACCTGCCAGTTTGACGTCGACGTTCTGAAGTTCCGCCTCGGTACCGATCAAGTCTTTGAGAGCAGTCAGATCCAAATCACCCGTTACAGCCAGTCGGAAAGCAGGATTGGCTTTGGCGGTTTCGATGTTGGCCTGAACGTTCAGGGTCTTTTGAGCCGACGTTGTCTGAAGCCTCAGATTGGTTTCGGAGGTGAGATCGAAAATGGCGGCGGCCGTGATCGGATAGGCGGACAAAGGAGCCTGACGCGCCGTCACGGCAGCGTCCAGTTTTCCTTTGGGGATGCCGCCGAGCGTCATTTCTCCCTTAACGGAAGCGTCAATTGCCGGATGCGCAGCGACGAGTTTGGCGATGTGAACGCTTTGAGGGGCGGCGGTAAATGTTGCCGAAAGCGTTTCGAGCACGGTTTCGTCGTTGAGTTTGACATCGGAAACCGAAAGCGCCTTTACGTCCACAGTAAGCGGCAGTTCGGGCACCGCAAAGGGCTCAAGCAACGGTTTGGCAAAAAGCGCGTTTAACGTTTCGACCAGCGGCTCAGGTTTTTCATCGGTAGCCTTCGGTGTTTCGGGCAGATGAACGGAGATGCCCGCCATATTCAGGTTCTCCGTTGTGACCGTGCCGCCGGCGGCAGAGGCGGCTAGAGACAGGTCATGAACCGCAACATCAAACGCATCGGACTGAACGTGCGTGTCGGTGAAACGCACATCCGTGAGCGCAACGGAAAACGGCAGAAAGATCGGTGCGTTGTCTGAGGCGGCGGTTTCGGCGGCGGATTCCTGGTTTTCAGCGAGAGCGACCCGGAGCCCTTCAACGTGGAGTTTCCTGATGTCGGCATGTCGTTCGAGCGGGCGCAGATTGGCGATCGAGAACTGCACTCGCTTAAGTTCAAGAGTTACTGGCGTCGTCTGATAGCGAATTTCTGATATGTCCGCATCAAAGAGTGTGCCGCTGACGTTGCCGACACTAAGCTCAGGCAAGAACTTTTGCGCGAGCGAAACGCCTGTTTGCAGCCCCCAGGGGCTGAGCGCAAAGACAACGAGACCGACACAAAGCACCAGCGGGACGGCCAGCGCGAAGCCGATGCATTTCAAAAGACGAGAAACTCTCATCACAACGCGCCTCCCAAACCGAAGTAGATCTTCCAGCTGTCCTCCGTGGGGTCGCCCACGGCCTTGGCCAGGTCGAGCTTGACGAGTCCGATGGGAGAAAGCCAGCGAATGCCGAAGCCCGCACCCTTCTTGATGTCTCCGAAATCGAATTCGTGACTCGATTGGCCGGCGTCGAAAAAGAGTGCACCCCACCAGTTGCCGGTAACGTTGTATTGGTATTCGACGGAAACGGTGTACATCTTTGAGCCGCCTTCGAGTTCGCCTTTTTCATTTTTCGGGGAAATGGATTCGTAGTCGTAGCCCCGGATGCTCAAATCGCCGCCGACGAAGAAGCGCAGGTCGGGCGGCACTTGCTCAAAGCTGTCCGACTCGATCCAACCGGCGGACCATCGGCCGATGAAGATGTGCGAGGGCCCGAGCGAGCGAACCCAGCTTTGTTGTGCGGTGAGAAGCACAAAGTCAATGTCGGAACCCCAGGCCGTGTTGGATACCGAAAGAGCGTAGCGCTGCGAGTCGCCCCAGGTCGGCAGAACGCCGCCTTTTTGACGCGTGCGTGAAAACGAAATGGTGGGATAAATGATTTGCGTATCCGACGAGTCGCTACCCTGTGTGAAGTTGTCATAGAGCCAGTCAACCGAAATCTTGCGCGTCCAGCCGGATTCGAGCAGTTGAAATCGGGCGGCGGAAACGGCCGTTGACGACGAAGTTGTGTCGTTGAGCGTTGAGTACTTGTAGCCGCTTTGCAGAGCCCAGTAGTCTGAGAGCGGATTGGATTGGCTGGGAATCTTGTAGTTGAACTCGAACTCCTGTTCTTCAGGCGAAAGGTCGGTGGCGGCTGTCAGGCTGTGACCTTTGCTGTTGAGCCAGGGCCGTGTCCAAGAAAGTTTTCCATGCGGACCGACGTCGGTGGCATACCCGATGCCTGTTTCCACCAGATTTTCTTTGCGCGGCGTCAGAGCGACGTCAACGTCAAGCACACGCTCGGGATCAAGTCTTGCCTTGTCAAACTGCATGGACATGACCACCGACCCGAACCAGTTGGTTTCAGTGAGCTTGCGCGAAAGGTCGCCGTACGTGTTGTAGTCGTAGGGCTGCCCCTCTTCAAACGGGATGAGCGAACGAAGATAAGCTTCGTCAATCTGCGAATTTTGAAAACTCACCTTCCCGAATTTGTAGCGCTTGCCGCTGTCGTATGCGAGGTCCCAGTAGGCAGTGCCTTCGCGAGGCGAAACCTTGAGGCTGTGTTTGGAAAACTTGCCGTCGAAATAGCCGAGTTCCAACGCCAGGGCCTGCACGGATCCTTTGAATTGCTCGTAGTCGCTGTGTAATAGAGGACTTCCGGCTTTCGGAATCTGTTGCACGGCGAGATCAAATTCGGTTTCCTTGGTTAGAGGTCCCTGCAGATTGAGGTGCGGCTCGGTGAGGTGAATGCGCTCTCCCGGATCCACAATGACATTGACGGACGTAACGTCGCCCGAGTCGGCGCGAATCAGATCAATCTTGACGCGGGGACGGTAGTATCCAAACGGTTTGATGCCGTCTTTGACAGCCGAAACCAGACGGCGCCTTACGGAGTAGGCGTCGTCGTCTTTGCGCTGCATCAGGTGCGCGCGGACATTCTCGGCGAGTTCATCATTGAGCCCGATGAAATGGATGGAAATGTCGGCGGCGTAAAGCGCAAGGGGGCAAAGCGTCAGACAAAGGACGAGGTGTTTCTTCAAATGCGTACCGAAAGTAAAGGAAACGGTTGTCAAGCGCTCCAAGTCTAGCTTGGATTTGCGGGTTTTCCAGCAATAACTGTTAGCTAAAGCGCCCAGACCGGCAGGGCGACAACGTCGCTTGTGAGGTAGCGAGGCTCATCGCAGGTGCAGATCAGAGCGCCGGGACCTCGCTTAATGGTGTCGCCTTTGAGTACGCCGAAATTGTCGAGCATCTTGCGCTGAGGCGAAGCCGTTGACTTGATTTCGATTGGATAGTAAATGTCGCCTTCGCGAATCAGAAGATCAATCTCATTTTGCCGAGTATCGCGGTAGAAGTAGAAAAGAGGCTTTTTGCCGTTGTGCTTCCAGCTTTTGACAATTTCCATGACGACGAAATTCTCGAAAAACGCTCCGGCGTTGTAGGCGTTTTTCAGAGCCGATGGACTTGGAGACTGGCACAGCCAGGCAGCCAAGCCGGTGTCGGTGAAGTAAAGCTTGCTTTTCTTGATGAGTGTTTTGCCGACGTTTTCGTAGAAAGGAGGCAAGAGATAGACAACGCCTGTAGCGACGGCAACGTTAAGCCAATCGCGGGCAGTTTCCGCCGCAACGCCGACGGCTTTTTGGATTTCGCCGATGGCAAATTCCTGACCAATGCGGCTTGCCAGTACGCTTAAGAAGCGCTCGAAATCCTCCACACGGCGTACTCCTGTCGCAAGGATGTCTTTTTCGATGTAAGTTCTCAAAAGACTGTCGAAAAAGGCATCTCGTTGATCCGGCTCGTCGTGAACCACTTCCGGCCAGGAGCCTTGCCAGATGATTTTCCAGAGTTCTTCCGCCGTGAGCGGATCAAGCGAGCCGCGCGTAAGCTCACCGGTCGGCATAAAAGGTTTTTGCTCCGGGCCTTTGCCTTGCAGCTCGTAGAGACTGAATGGAAAAAGCTCGAAGGATGCAACGCGGCCGGAAAGTGCTTCGGCGACCGCTTTTCTGAGACCGAGTTTTTGAGATCCGGTCAACCACACCAGGCCTCTTTCGTCCGTTTCATCGAGAATGGCTTTGATTTCCAAACCGAGGTCGGGAGCTCTCTGAAATTCGTCAATCAGCAAAGGCATCGGATATTGCTTGAAAAAGGCATCCGGAGCTTGTCGAGCCAGATCCAAAGCCTGATAGCGGTCGAGATTGACGTAGCGGCGATCTCCCAGCATGCGGCGCAGCATGGTGCTTTTGCCGACCTGTCGCATCCCGGTCACCATGACACCTTTGTAGCGCTGACTGGCCCGATTGATAACGGTTTCAAGCGTTCGAGGCAAGTACGTAAAGTTGAGAGACATAGGCGTGGATGTTTGTGGAATTGAATGAAATAAAGAGTATGGTCTTGATTTTATCAAGAGTACGTTCTTGGTTTCGTTCAAAAATTGCAGAAGCCTTGAAAATAAACGAAAAAAAGCGGTGACAGGAGCCTGAAACCTGTCACCGCACAAGGAAGATAACCCTAAGAAACCATCACGAACGCCAGGAGAACAACGTTGGTGAGAGGCTTGCAGCAGGTTCGACCCCAACGAACCCTTGTCTCTTCGGCTTTAAGCCTCTAGGTGTTTCTCAGTTGGTGGAACTATATCGCAAATAAGAATCATTCTCAACAAGTTAGATGGAGAAAGATGTTTCTATTTGCAACAAGTGCGGTTGGCGAAAAAGAAGCGGCACTAGTCGCGGAGGAAATTCTTACAAGGATTGATGCCGTTATTAACGAGAGGCTATGGATTGGATCTTGTTGTTTTATTTAATAATTTCCATAACCATACTTAAGAAAGATATGATCCCGCGTGACCTTGCCAATTTAATCCTGCCGGCGACGCTGCCCAAAGCTGTTGTGATTTACGGACCTCGTCGTGCCGGAAAAACAACGCTGGTGAAATCCTTACTCGGGCCGGAAGCAGGCAAGCTTCGACTGCTCAATGCAGATCGAGCTGCCGATGTTCGTATTCTTCAGGGACTGGAGTCCGGTGGGGACATTGATGTTTTTCTGAACAGTGCAGATACCATCGTCATTGATGAAGCTCAGCGCGTACCGAACATTGGGCTGATTACCAAAATACTGGTTGATGCCAACCAGCGCACAAAACTCTTTTTGACAGGTTCGTCTTCATTCGACCTTGCGAGAGGCGTTCGAGAATCGGCTGTTGGTCGCCTTGTAAATCGACAGCTTTGGCCTTTTTCAGCGAGTGAACTTGCTCGGGAGTTTGGCTGGGGTTTTGCTAGTTGAAGAAAAATCTACCAAATCTCCCATAACGGGTTCCATGGCAACGTTAAACTTGGAAAAAGAAGAGACGAGCTCGTTCAAAGACAGCGGAGGCAATCATGACGCTGTACTCCATCGGGATCGTTGCCAAACATTACGGCGTGTCGCCCAGCACTATTCGCCGTTGGGCTGAGAAAGGCCTTCTTGCCGTAGCCTGCCGCACGTTTGGCGGTCACC
>ENA-OWPL01001291-OWPL01001291.1-human-gut-metagenome-genome-assembly--contig:-NODE-1291-length-14954-cov-10.051211_pt1 | contig 14954 bp, 9 predicted proteins | sample MGYA00248263_ERZ651844 | MGnify/ENA primary metagenome ERZ651844 (study PRJEB26924, sample SAMEA4378256) | human gut metagenome | biome: human gut; feature: human-associated habitat; material: faeces...
AAGCCGGACTCCACCAGCTTGATCAGGCCGTCCACGGCAGCCTGCTCATCAGCGCGGCGGACGGCGCAACGCTGAAGGGCATCAAGATCGGCGGCGATCTGATCTTAGCTCCCGGCGTTACGAAGGACGTGACCCTGGTGGACTGCGTGATCCAGGGCAATATCCGCAATTACGGCACCGGTGAGGTGCGCTTTGAAGCGCCGCAGATCACGCCGGAGAGCACGGCTACCAAGCCTTCCGAGGTCTACAAGCCCGGTGCCACGTTGGACCGCACCCTTGAATACGGCGGCAAGACCGTGCCCATTTACCGGGACCGTTCGCTGAACGTGTTCTCCGACGTGGATTTCATCTGGACGGATGAAGAAAATGAAACCCAGCGGCGGCTGGAATATCTGGGCGGCGAGTTCCGCACCCGGTACGGCATCCCGCCGGAGACCGTCATCGAAAAAATCTACTGAACAAGGAGCGTCCTATGCCCACAGCACCCGAAGAGATGACCCTGAAGGTCATTGCCCACATCCACACTGCCTTTCCCACCAAGTTCGGCATCCCGCGGCAGAGCGGGCTGGTGGACAGCCTGCGGGGCGAGATCGTTTTCACGCCCGAATACCGCAGCCCGGACGCTGTGCGCGGGCTGGAAGATTTCAGCCACATCTGGCTGGTGTGGCAGTTTTCGGGTGCCGTGCGGGACAGCTGGTCCCCCACCGTCCGGCCGCCGCGGCTGGGCGGCAACACCCGGATGGGCGTCTTCGCCACACGGTCGCCGTTCCGGCCCAACCCGCTGGGGCTGTCCAGCGTGAAGCTGGAAGCCATTGAGGTCCGGCCGGAGGTCGGCCCGGTGCTCATCGTGCGGGGAGCCGATCTGATGGACGGCACCCCCATCTACGACATCAAACCCTACATTCCCTATGCCGACTGCCACCCGGACGCAGCTGCAGGCTTTACGGCGCAGACGCAGTTCCACCATCTCGACGTCGCCTGCCCGGAGACGCTCTGGGCCAGGGTCCCCGCAGACCAGCGGGACGGCCTGCGGGGTGTGCTCGAAAACGACCCCCGTCCCTCCTACCAGCACGACCCGGAGCGGGTGTACGGCATGGAGTTTGCCGGGCTGGAAGTCCACTTCCAGGTGGACGGCAGCACACTGACCGTCACCGGCATCGACCGCCGCTGAGCCAAAGGAGACGCCATGGAACTGCGAACCGTCAACACCTTCCTGCACATTGCCGAGCTGCACAGCTTTTCCCGCGCGGCGCGGGAGCTGGGCTATTCGCAGTCGGCAGTATCGTCGCAGATCGCGCAGCTGGAAGCGGAGTTGGAGACCCCGCTGTTCGACCGGGTGGGCAAGACTGTCCGGCTGACCGATGCAGGCCAGACCTTTCTGTCCTACGCCCGCACCCTGCTGACCACCGCGCAGCAGGCCAGAGCCGCGCTCCAGCCAGCACAGCAGGTCCGCGGCACCCTGCGGGTCGCACTGGCGGACTCGCTGTGCAGCGCATTCCTGCCCGGCCTGCTGCAGCGCTATCACGCGCTCTGCCCACAGGTGGAGCTTGTGCTCTGCACAGCCACTTCGGACGAGATGCTGCAATGGCTGGGCACGAATCAGGTCGATCTGGCCTATACACTGGATGAGCCGCTGGTCCAGCCCAACCTTGTGCTGGCGCTGGATGTGCCGGAAGCCATCTGCTTCGTGGCCCCCGCCGGGCACCCGCTGGCCGCGCAGAAACGCGTGTCTCTGGAAGAGCTGGCCCGTCAGGAATTTTTGCTGACCGAGCGGGGCATGAGCTACCGCGACGCACTGGACCAGACCTTTGCCGCCCACCAGCTGGCCGTCAACCCCTACCTCGAACTGGGCAGCGCCGCCCTGCTCTGCCAGATGGTCGAGCGCGGCATGGGGCTTTCGTTTCTGCCAGAGTACATCGTCCGGGACGCCCTCGCCGCCGGGACGCTGGCCCGCCTGCTCGTGCCGGACTGCACCGTGACCATGCGGCGACAGCTCTTCTACCACCGCGACAAATGGCTGACCCCGCAGATGAAAGCCTTCATCGAGCTGGCACAGGAAAAGAACCGATAACAAAGACCCCCGGCCCTGCAATTTCATGCAAGGCCGGGGGTCTTTTCTGCGGATGCGTCAGCGGTTCTCCCGCGCGGAAAGCCGGGGAAATCGTTTTTCCTTTTCGTCGTCCTTTTCCTCAGCGTCCACAGGCTCTGCGGGCGTGAGGCGGACCTCGGTGACGCGGCGGCGGGCCGTGCGGGTCACGACGCCGTCGTACTCGCCGAGGGTGAAGTGGTCGCCCACCTTGGGCAGATGGCAGGTCTTTTCCTGCACGAGGCCGTTCACGGTGTTGGAGTCGATGTCCTCATCTTCGGGCAGCTCCAGCGTCTCGAACAGGTCATCCACGCTGGCGGAACCGGCCACCAGCCAGCTGCCGTCCGACTGCTTGCGGAAGTCCTCCGTCTCCTCGTCGTGCTCATCCCAGATCTCACCCACCAGCTCTTCGAGGATATCTTCCAGCGTGATGATGCCCTCGGTGCCGCCGTATTCATCCACGACGACCGCCATGTGGTGATGCTGCTCTCGCAGGATGCGCAGCAGCTGCGAGATCTGCGTAGAACCGGTGGTATACAGAGTGGGGGCCACCAGATCGTCGATCTTCGTCTCCTTTTTCAGGCGGGCAATGTAGAAGTCCTTTTCATGGACGACACCGATGATGTTGTCGATGGTGCCATGATAGACCGGCAGGCGGGAGTAACCGGACTCCGCAAAGGTCTGCGCCAGTTCTTCCAGCGGGATATCATCCGACACCGCCACCACATCCACACGGGGGGTCAGGATCTCTTCCACCTCCACGTCATCGAACTCGATGGCGCTGCGGATCAGCTCACTCTCGCGGTCGGTCAGCTCACCGTCGTTCTCAGCCTCGCTGACCATGGTCATCAGCTCACCCTCGGTGATGGTGTCGCTCTCGCTGCTGTGAACAAAACGGTTCAGCAGCCGTTTCCACTGGCTGAACAGCCATGTCAGCGGGGTAAACACCACCATCAGCAGGCTGAGCACCGGCGCAACTGCGGTGGCTACCGTTTCCGGCATCTCCTTGGCCAGGCTCTTGGGGCTCACCTCACCAAAGATCAGCACCACGATGGTCAACACGATGGTGGAGACCGTAGCACCCCGCTCTGCACCCAGCATCTGGGTGAAAATGATGGTGCCGATCGAGGCTGCGGCAATGTTCACGATGTTGTTGCCCACCAGAATGGTGGACAGGAGCTTATCGTATTTTTCTGCCATTGCCAGCACACGGGCGGCCGTGCGGTCGCCATCGTCAGCCCGGCTTTTCAGGCGGATCTGATTCAGGGAAGAAAATGCGGTCTCGGATGCGGAGAAAAAGGCGGAAAATGCCACCAATACTACCAGCGCTACCCAAAGCGTCATACTGCCATCGTCCATAATAAAGGAAAATCACACTCCTATGTTGTCGTGAATCTCTCAGGCATTGCTTCGCAATGCCTGAGAGATTCTGAATATTAAAAAATGCTTTTCACCGTTGCTCTCGACGATGAAAAGCACTTTGTTCAACGCTTATCATATCATATTCTGCACCCCCGCGCAAGTGTTACTGCTCACACGAAGGTACAGAACTGGTAAAATCAACGTGATTTATCGCAGGATCAGGGCGCTGCCGTCGTAATCCACCGTCAAAGTGGCACCCTCGGCGTAGTCGCCCCGGATGATGGCCTTGGCGATGAGGGTCTCGACCCGGCTCTGGATGAACCGCTTGATGGGTCGTGCACCATAGACGCTGTCGTAGGCAGAGTCGATGATGAAGTCCTTGGCGGCGGTGGTCACATCCAGTTTCAGATGCTTGCCCTCGTCCATGCGGCGGCGCAGGTCGTCGAGCTGCAGGTCCACGATGCTGCGCATCTCATCCTTGGTCAGGCTCTTGTAGTAGACGATCTCGTCCAGACGGTTCAGGAACTCCGGGCGGAACTTCGACTTGAGCAGCGCGTCGATCTGCTGGCGGGCCTCCGGGCTCAGCTCGTTGGAACCGCTGGCGCGGGCACGCTCCAGATCGTTCAGGATAATATCGCTGCCCAGGTTGGACGTCAGGATGATGACGGTGTTCTTGAAGTCCACGGTGCGGCCTTGGCTGTCGGTGATGCGGCCATCGTCCAGCACCTGAAGCAGGATGTTGAAGACGTCCGGATGGGCCTTTTCCACCTCATCGAACAGCACGACGCTGTAGGGCTTGCGGCGGACGGCCTCGGTCAGCTGACCGCCCTCTTCGTAACCAACGTATCCCGGAGGCGCGCCGATCAGGCGGCTGACGCTGAACTTCTCCATATACTCCGTCATGTCGATACGGACCATGTTCCGCTCATCGTCGAACAATGCCTGCGCCAGTGCCTTGGCCAGCTCGGTCTTGCCGACGCCGGTGGGGCCGAGGAAGAGGAAGCTGCCGATGGGGCGGTTCGGGTTGGCGATGCCGGCGCGGCTGCGCAGGATGGCTTCGCTGACCTTGGTGACAGCCTCATCCTGGCCGATGACCCGCTTATGGAGCACATCGTCCAGATGCAGCAGCTTCTCGCGCTCGCCTTCCACCAGCTTCTCGACCGGGATGCCAGTCCAGCGGGCCACGATGCGGGCGATCTCCTCGTCGGTCACGCGGTCGCGCAGGAGGCTGTCCTCCTTTTTCTCGTTGGCCAGCTTCTCTTCGGCTTCCAGCTGTTTCTGCAATTCGGGCAGTCTGCCATACTTCAGCTCCGCAGCCTTGTTCAGGTCATACTCGCGCTGCGCCTTCTCAATGGCGGCATTGGTCTGCTCGATCTGCTCACGCAGGGTCTGCACCTTGCCGATGGCATTCTTCTCGTTCTCCCACTTTGCCTTCATGCTGCGGAATTTATCCTGCAATTCGGCCAGTTCTTTTTCCAGGTCGCGCAGACGGCTCTGGCTGAGCGCATCGGTCTCCTTTTTCAGGCTGACCTGCTCGATCTGCAGCTGGGTGATGCGGTGGGCCAGATCATCCATCTCGCTGGGCATACTGTCCATCTCGGTCTTGATCATGGCGCAGGCCTCATCCACCAGGTCGATGGCCTTATCCGGCAGGAACCGATCGGTGATATAGCGGTCGGACAGGGTGGCGGCGGCGATCAGGGCGTTGTCGCTGATCTTGACGCCGTGGAAGACCTCGTACCGCTCCTTCAGGCCGCGCAGGATGGAGATGGTGTCCTCAACGGTCGGTTCGTCCACCTGCACCGGCTGGAACCGGCGTTCCAGCGCGGGGTCCTTCTCGATATACTGGCGGTACTCGTCCAGCGTCGTCGCACCGATGCAGTGCAGCTCGCCGCGGGCCAGCATGGGTTTGAGCAGGTTGCCCGCATCCATGGCACCGTCGGTCTTGCCTGCACCGACGATGGTGTGCAGCTCATCAATGAAGAGGATGATCTTGCCCTCGCTCTTCTTCACCTCGTTCAGAACGCTCTTCAGGCGCTCCTCGAACTCGCCGCGGTACTTTGCACCGGCCACCAGAGCGCCCATGTCCAGGCTGAACACGGTGCGGTCTTTCAGGTTTTCGGGCACATCGCCGCGCACGATCCGTTCGGCCAGACCCTCAGCGATGGCCGTCTTGCCGACGCCCGGCTCACCGATCAGGCAGGGGTTGTTCTTCGTCTTACGGGACAGGATGCGGATGACGTTGCGGATCTCCTGATCCCGCCCGATGACGGGGTCCAGCTTCTGCTTGCGGGCCAGGTCTACCAGATCCTGACCGTATTTTTGCAGGGCATTGTAGGTGTCCTCCGGGTTGTCATTGGTCACGCGCTGATTGCCGCGCACGGCCGTCAGCTGCTGTAAGAAGGCATCTTTCCGGATGTTGAACGCGCGGAACAGGTCTGCGGTGTTCTGGGTCTGCTCGTCCAGCAGGCCGAGGAACACATGCTCGACACTGACGTATTCGTCCTTCATCGCCTTGGCCTCGCGGGCAGCGGCGCTCAGGACCTTATCGGTGGCCTGCGAGATATAGACCTTGTCCGGGTCACGGCCGGAGCCGGACACACGGGGCAGTGCCGAGAGCTTTTCGGCCACTGCGGCGGCAAAGCTGCCGGGGTCTACGTTCAGCTTCTGGAGCAGCTGCGGGATGAGCCCCTGCTCCTGCGATGCCAGTGCGTGCAGCAGGTGTTCCGGCTCCAGTGCATTGTGCTGGTACTCCACAGCCAGCTGCTGAGCAGCCTGCAGTGCTTCCAGCGTCTTCTGGGTATATTGATTGGTATTCATAGAATCGACCTCCATTCGTACCGGATGTTGATTTAGCAGTCGTTCATCGGATATGCTATTTCGTTTTTAGCACTCTATCCGTTTGACTGCTAAAATTATATTCCAAACCCCCTGTGATGTCAAGAGCGCAGGCCCCTGCTCCACGGAAATTCACAAAAAGTTTGCAAATGAAAAGTGCCCTGCCGAAAAAGCAGGGCACCGTTTCCATATTCGATCGAATGTCAGCGATCAGAGCTTTTTGCCCGTCAGCATCTCATAGGCTTCGAGGTATTTCTCGATGGTCTTGTCGATGACGTCCTGGGGCAGGTCGTAGTTGCTGTCCGGGTTGGCCTTGAGCCAGTTGCGGACGAACTGCTTGTCAAAAGAGGGCTGGCCGTGGCCTGCCTCATAGCCTTCCAGCGGCCAGAAGCGGGAGGAATCGGGGGTCAGCATCTCGTCGCCCAGAACGACATTGCCGTTCTCGTCCAGACCGAACTCAAACTTGGTGTCGGCGATGATGATGCCGCGGCTCAGGGCGTATTCTGCGCACTTCTTGTACAGCGCGATGGTATAGTCCCGCAGCTTGGTGGCGTACTCTTCACCGTGGCCGGGGAACTGCTTTTCCAGCACGGTGATGCTCTGCTCGTAGGAGATGTTCTCGTCGTGGTCGCCGATCTCCGCCTTGGTGGAGGGGGTGTAGATAGGCTCCGGCAGCTTCTCAGACTCCTGCAGGCCCTCCGGCAGCTGGATGCCGCAGACCTTGCCGGTCTTCTGGTAGCTGGCCCAGCCGCTGCCGGTGATGTAGCCGCGCACGATGCACTCGATGGGCAGCATGGTCAGCTTGCGGCACTTCATGCACTTGCCCTCGAACTGGGGCTGCTGGAAGAACTCCGGCATATCCTTCGTGTCCACGCTCAGCATGTGGTTGGGCAGCACATCGCGGGTGTAGTCGAACCAGAACTTGCTCATCTGGGTCAGCACCTTGCCCTTGTTGGTCACTTTATTTTTCAGGATCACGTCGAATGCGGAAATGCGATCCGTTGCGACCATGATCAGGCTGTCGCCGTTGTCATAGATCTCGCGGACCTTTCCTTCTTTGATAGGCTGGAACTCCTTCATCGCAAAACACTCCATTTTCCTTATTTCGATGTTCTACTGTTTCCTTCCTACAACCTCTCAGTCAATGCTACGCATTGCCAGCTCCCCTTGTAGGGGAGCCCTTGGCAGTCCTTGCAGAGTTTCTGGTTTCGCCAGAGTCTCCCCGACCAGGAAAGACTCCCCCGGCCGGGGGAGGTGGCACGATAGTGCCAGAAGGGGCGCGGATGTCGCGTAAGCGACAGAGAGGTTGTACAAAGGAGCCATTCCCCTGTGCGGACAGGCCGAACGGCTTTTTCTTACATATCCAGTCTATCATATTTTCTGTCCGTTGGGAAGAAACAGAATGGAAGGAAAATCTCCCGGTTTTTCAGATTTTCTCGTGAAAACTGCAAAAAATCACGCTTGATTTTCGTCAAAATGACGGAAATAGTCATACTTTCGTCCTTGAATGCCCTCCCGGAACATGATAAAATGAAGGCAGCAGAATTTTTGTTCAGGAGGTATTTTTCATGGGCAGATTTCCGAAAGACTTTTTATGGGGCGGCGCCACCGCCGCCAACCAGTGCGAGGGTGCCTACAACGAAGGCGGGCGCGGACTGGCCAATGTGGATGTCGTTCCCTTTGGCGAGGACCGCTTCCCGGTGATGTTCGGCAAGCTGAAGATGCTGGCATGCGATGACCAGCACTACTACCCCTCGCACGAAGCCATCGACATGTACCACCACTTCAAGGAGGACATCGCCCTCTTCGCCGAGATGGGCTTCCGGTGCTACCGCCTGTCCATCGCGTGGACCCGCATCCTGCCCCACGGCGACGATGCCGAGCCCAACGAAGAGGGGCTGGCCTTCTACGATGCGCTGTTCGATGAGTGCCGCAAGTACGGCATCGAACCGCTGGTCACCATCTGCCACTTCGATGCGCCCATCGCGCTCATTCAGAAGTATGGCGGCTGGAAAGACCGCCGGATGGTGGATGCCTACGTCCACTACTGCGACATCATCTTCCGCCGCTATAAAGATAAGGTAAAATACTGGCTGACCTTCAACGAGATCAACATGCTGCTGCACATGCCCTTCATGGGGGCCGGCCTGCTGTTTGAACCCGGCGAGAACGTCGAACAGGCCAAGTATCAGGCCGCTCATCACGAGCTGGTGGCCAGCGCCAAAGCCGTCCAGCTGGCGCACGAGATCATGCCCGGCTGCATGGTGGGCTGCATGCTGGCCGCAGGCGAGTTCTACCCCCGCACCTGCGCCCCGGCGGATGTGCAGGCCGCTGCCGAAGCCGACCGCAACAATTACTTCTTCATCGACGTCCAGTCCCGCGGTGCCTACCCGGTCTGGGCCAAAAAGCGGATGGAGCGGGCCGGCATCCAGCTGCGCACCGAGCCGGACGATGACCAGACCCTGCGCGAGGGCACGGTGGACTTCATCTCCTTCAGCTACTATTCCAGCCGCTGCATCACGGTGGACCCGGAGCTGTTGGAGCAGGCCGACGGCAACGCCCTCGGCGCGGCGACCAGAAACCCCTACCTCAAGGCCAGTGCGTGGGGCTGGGCCATCGACCCGGTGGGCCTGCGCATCACCATGAACACCCTCTACGACCGCTACCAGAAGCCGCTGTTCATCGTGGAGAACGGTCTGGGCGCGGTGGACACGGTGGAACCGGACGGTTCCATCCACGACAGCTACCGCATCGACTATCTGCGCGCCCACATCGAGCAGATGGAAAAGGCCATCAACGAGGACGGCCTGCCCCTGCTGGGCTACACCACCTGGGGCCCCATCGACCTTGTCTCCGCCTCCACCGGTGAGATGAAGAAGCGCTACGGCTTCATTTATGTAGACAAGGACAACGCCGGAAACGGCACCCTGACCCGCAGCCGGAAGGACAGCTTCTACTGGTATAAAAAGGTCATTGCGACCGATGGTGAAGACCTTGCCTGAGATCATTGCACACCGCGGGTCAACCTACCTTGCCCCCGAAAATACCCTGTCCGCCTTCCGCAACGCCATTGACCTCGGTGCCGACGGCGTTGAGATGGACGTCCAGCAGACCCGCGACCATGGCCTCATCATCCACCACGACTACCTCATCGACATCGGCACCGAGCTCTCCGCCAAGATCTACGACCTGACCGTCGGTGAGCTGCGCTCCATCGACCTGACCAAATGGAACGGCGTCAGCCTCACCACCGAGAGACTGGCCACTCTGGACGAAGCGCTGGCCTGCTGCAAAGAAATGGAGGGCTGCACCGTCCAGCTGGAACTGAAGGCCCCCATCCTCCCCGACCCGGACTTCGTGCCCCATGTCGTGGACTGCATCCGCGCTTCCGGCATCGCAGACCGGCTGCTCCTCGTCTCGTTCCGTCACGACCTGCTTCAGCAGGCCAAGGCGCTGATGCCGGAACTGCGCATCGGCGTCCTGACCCTGGGCGACCTGCTCAGCATAATGCTCCCGCCGCCGGTGATCTGGCAGGACCTGGGCCTTGTCAACAGCATGGACGAGCCGCTGGACGAGGAGAACTGCCCCGCCCTGAAAAAACAGGTGGGCATGGTCTCCAGTGTTATTTCGGACAAGCTGACCCTCATCGCGGCTCTTTACCCGCAGATGTCGGTCCGGCAGATCCTTGCCACCCTGTCCGCGCAGGCAGACCCCGCCGCCTATGTCCGGACGCTGGGTTTCCCGGTGGAGCTGGTCAGCTGCGAGTACCACACCGCCTTCGCCAACCCGGAGGTGGTCAACCAGCTCCACGACGCCGGCTGCAAGGCCGCGTTCTGGACCGTCAACACCGAGGATGTCGTCCGCTCTCTGGTGCCTCTCGGCCCGGACTGCTTTGTCACCGACCGCCCCGACGTCATCCGCGAATGGATCGAAAAAGCACAGGCTGAAACCTAACGGAACCCCTCTCCGCTCTTGCCTTGCCATGCAGCTCCCCCTTTGGAAGCGCTGGCGCACGGCGAGACGGAGAGGGGTTTATTTTTTTTTGTAAACGCTCTTGACATTCCGGAATGCGAGGGTTAAAATAGTATTGTATCAAACAGTTTTATTCAAAACAATCATCAACCCAACAATTCAAAGGATGGACCATCATGTGTGACGAAATCAACTCCAGCTGCCCGCCGGTGACGCCCCCCTGGGAGCCGCCGCAGGTCATCCCGGCGCAGATGCGCCGGGTCAACAACCTGATCTTCCGCAAGATCAACCAGTTCCACCGCGAAAACGAGGTCGAGGACGTGACCCCGATGCACGAGTGGATCCTGAGCTACCTGTTCTGGCACAGGGACGAACCCATCTACCAGCGGGACATTGAGCGGGAGTTCTCCATCACCCGCTCCACTGTGACCAACATTTTGCAGCTCATGGAGCGCAAAGGCTACATCGAGCGTCAGAGCGTACCGCAGGACGCCCGGCTCAAGCGCCTGGTGCTGACCGAAAAGGGAGCCTGCATCCGTGAAAAGACCATGCAGGCCCTGCACCAGACCGACGAATTTGTGGAGAGCCTGCTCACCCCGGAGGAGAACGCCGAGCTGCTCCGCCTGCTGAACAAGCTGCGCAAGGGCCTGCAGTGACCCCGCGAATCGTACGATTTTTGAGAGTTTCATGACTTTTTTCGGAACTTTGCAAAAACGCATTGACAATTAAATTGTTTTGTATAGAATTGTTCTTTGTCAAACAAAAAAGCAAAAAACAGGAGGATTACCAGATGATCAAAAAATTAGTGTCACATCTGGGCGCGTACAAACGCGCCGCGATCCTGACACCGATCATTTCCGCATTGGAAGCGGTCATGGACGTTCTGCTGCCCACCATCATGGCCTTTATCATCGACCAGGGCATTGAAAAGGGCGACATGAACGCCGTCATCAAATACGGTCTGCTCACCTTCCTGGTGGCCGCCATTGCGCTGCTGCTGGGTGTGCTGGCCGGCAAATTTGCCGCCGAGGCATCCACCGGCCTTGCCGGCAACCTGCGCGACGCGATGTATGAGAACATCCAGCATTTTTCCTTCTCCAACATCGACAAATACTCCACGGCCGGTCTGGTTACCCGCATGACCACCGACGTGACCAACGTGCAGAACGCCTTCCAGATGATCGAGCGCATGTGTGTGCGCGCCCCGGTGCATCTGGTCTTCGCGCTTCTCATGGCTTCCGCCATCAGCGGCACCCTGTCGCTGGTGTTCGTGGTGGCCATCGTCTTCCTGGTGGCGGTGCTGGCCTCCATCATGATCCCCACCTTCAAGATCTTTGACCGCGTGTTCAAGAACTACGACAACCTGAACGCCTCGGTGCAGGAGAATATCTCCGCCATCCGCGTGGTCAAGAGCTTCGTCCGCGAGCACTTCGAGAATGAGAAATACACCACCGCCTGCGAGAGCCTGTACAAGCAGTTCGTCAGCGCCGAGAGCCGCCTGAGCTTCAACAACCCCGCCATGCTGATCTCCGTCTACGGCTGCAACATCGCCCTGAGCTGGTTTGGTGCCCACTACGTGCTGAACGGTGCTATCACCACCGGCCAGCTGAACGCCCTGTTCGGCTACATCATGAACATCCTGATGGCCCTGATGATGCTGAGCATGGCCTTCGTCATGATCTCCATGTCCGCTTCCTCTGCCCGCCGCATCGTGGAAGTGCTGGACGAGACCACCGACCTGCCCGCCCCCAAGGCTCCGGTGGACACCGTGGCCGACGGCAGCATTGCCTTCGACCACGTCACCTTCAAGTACAAGCATGGTTCCGGCCAGCCTGTCCTGAACGACATCACCTTCACCATCCGGCCCGGCGAGACGCTGGGCATCATCGGCGGCACCGGCAGTGCAAAGTCCAGCCTGGTGCAGCTGATCCCCCGCCTGTACGATGCCGAGACCGGCACCGTGAAGGTCGGCGGCGTGGATGTGCGCGATATCGACCGCGACCACACACGCGGGCACAAAGTCCGCAGGCGCAAAAAACTGCGCCACATACGGCAGATAGCGCGCAGTTGTCTCCGGGTTGGGAAACATATACGCCGTCTTGCCCATGCGGCGCAGCGCGCTGCAAAGCGCCGCACCGCTCCCGAGCGTGTCACCGTCCGGGCGCAGGTGCGACAGGATCAGAATCGCGTCGCGGTCGCACAAGGCCGCTGCAAACTCCCGATCATTCATACTTCAAGCCTCACTTCCGGTGTCGGAATCGTGCAGCCGCTCGATCAGGGCGCTGATATGCGCGCCCTCCTCGATCGAGTGGTCGATCTCAAACACCAGTTCCGGGGTGTAGCGCAGGTCCAGCACGGTGCCGAGCTCACGGCGCAGCCAGCCGGAGGCCGAACGCAGCCCCTTTTTGAATTCCTTCTCATCGTGCATACCGAGCACGGAGAGCCAGATCTTCGAATAGCGCAGGTCGCCCGTCGTCTCGACGCGGGTGACGCTGATCATGCCCTGCTGCACACGGGGGTCTTTGACCTGCGTGAGCAGGTTTGCCAGCACGCGCTGAATATCATCATTCGTTCTTGCCAGTTTATTGGAAGCCATAGATAACTCCTTTTTTACTGCTTGATCTCCTGCATGACGAACACTTCGATCACATCGCCGACCTTCACATCGTTGTACTTATCGACCTGCAGGCCGCACTCGTAACCGGCGGCGACTTCCTTGACATCGTCCTTGAAGCGGCGCAGGGATGCAAGGTCGCCCTCAAAGACGACGATGTTGTCGCGCACGACGCGCACCTTGCTGTTGCGCACAATCTTGCCGTCGGTGACGTAGCCGCCGCAGACGGTGCCGACCTTGGAGACCTTGAAGGTCTGGCGGATCTCGACGTGGCCGATGATCTGCTCCTGGAACTTCGGCGCGAGCATGCCCTTCATGGCCGCCTCGATCTCGTTGATGCAGTCATAGATGACGCGGTACATACGGATCTCGACGTTGCTGCGTGCGGCGTTGTCGCGCGCGGCGGCATCCGGCCGGACGTTGAAGCCGACGATGATCGCGTTGGATGTCGCGGCGAGCATGACGTCGGACTCGCTGATCGCACCGACGCCGGAGTGGATGACCTGCACGCGCACCTCCTCATTCGAGAGCTTCTCGAGCGAGGACTTGACCGCCTCGGCGCTGCCCTGCACATCCGCCTTGACGATGATGTTGAAGTCCTTCATCTCGCCCTGCTGGATGCGGGAGAACAGGTCGTCAAGCGAGACCTTCTTGCTGCCGGCGTTGGCGGCATCCTTCTTCTGCTGCTTGCGCTGCTCGACCAGCTCGCGCGCCATGCGCTCGTCGGCGACGGCGTTGAACGTGTCGCCCGCGCTCGGCACCTCGGACATACCGGCAATCTCGACCGGGATCGACGGGCCCGCCTCCGTTACGCGCTGACCCTTGTCGTTGGTCATCGTGCGCACACGGCCGACAGCCGTGCCGGCAATGATGATGTCGCCCTGATGGAGCGTGCCGTTCTGAACGAGGACGGTCATGATCGGGCCGCGGCCCTTATCCATGCGCGCCTCAATGACCGTGCCGCGGGCGGCGCGGTTCGGATTTGCCTTGAGTTCCTGGATCTCAGCGAGCAGGACAAGGTTTTCAAGCAGATTGTCGACGCCCTCGCCGGTCTTGGCCGAGATCGGGCAGACGATCGTCTCGCCGCCCCACTCCTCGGGCACGAGGCCGTATTCGGTGAGCTGCTGCTTGATGCGGTCGGGGTTCGCGCCGTGCACGTCCATCTTGTTGATGGCAACGACCAGCGGGATGCCGGCGGCCTTGGCGTGGTTGATGGACTCGATGGTCTGGGGCATGATGCCGTCATCGGCCGCGACGACGAGGATGGCGATGTCCGTGACCATCGCGCCGCGGGCACGCATGGACGTGAACGCCTCATGACCCGGGGTGTCGAGGAAGGTGACGGGCTTGCCGTTGACCATGACGCGGTAAGCGCCGATGTGCTGCGTGATGCCGCCGGCCTCACCGGCTGCGACGTTTGCGCGGCGGATGCGGTCGAGCAGGCTGGTCTTGCCGTGGTCGACGTGACCCATGACCACCACGACCGGTGCGCGCGGGACGAGTTCGTCCTCGCTGTCCTCGCGGTCGTCGATCAGGCGCTCCTCCACCGTCACAATGACCTCGTGCTCGACCTTGCAGCCGAGCTCCATGGCCACGAGTGCGGCGGTATCGTAATCAATGGTGTCGGACAGCGACGCCATAACGCCCATCTTCACGAGACGGCGCACGACCTCGGCACCGGTCTTTTTCATGCGCGAGGCGAGCTCGCCCACGGAGATCGTGTCCGGGATCTGCACCTTGAGCTGCTGCTTTTTCGCGATCTCAAGCTGCAGCTTCTGCATCTTGTCGCGCTCCTCCTGACGGCGCTTGGCGCCGGCGGCGGGGTTTTGCGGGCGCTGGCGGTTGCGGTTCTGGATCTTCTGCTTGCCGCCGCGCTTATTCTGCGCGCGCTCGGGCACAAGATCGTCCAGTCGCTGGTCGTACTTGGACAGGTTCGTCGTCGCGCCGCGGGTATCGACGACGCGCTTTTCCACGACCTGCTTCGACTGGGCGGGCTTCTCCGGCTTCGGCTTCTGCGGCTGCTGTACGGGCGCGGCAGCGGCTGCTGCGGGTGCCGGCGCGCTGCCGGCGGTCTTTTCCTGC
>ENA-OWPL01001297-OWPL01001297.1-human-gut-metagenome-genome-assembly--contig:-NODE-1297-length-14907-cov-3.127592_pt1 | contig 14907 bp, 13 predicted proteins | sample MGYA00248263_ERZ651844 | MGnify/ENA primary metagenome ERZ651844 (study PRJEB26924, sample SAMEA4378256) | human gut metagenome | biome: human gut; feature: human-associated habitat; material: faeces...
TATCGAGCAGGTTGCCGAAGGCGACGATGAGGTCGGTGTTCGACACCGGCAGCTCCACCGGCAGCGACACATCCGCCCGCACCGGGACGCCCCTGGTCTGCGCATCCTGCACGCGCGTATACAAAAACGCATCCACGACCGGGTTGCGGCAGGCACCGAGGCGGGAGCTGTACGTCTGCGACGGCAGCAGCTGCTCGGAATACTCCGAGGCGGCCTGCAGGTTGCCCGCCTGCAAGAGCGCATGGATGGTGTTCAGATGGTGGGCGATGTCATGGCGCATGGCGCGGATCTGCTCATACTGCGCGGTGAGGTCGCGGTAGTGCGCGAGCTGCGCGTCGAGCTGCGACTCCAGCAGCGCATTTTCCACCTCGAGCTGCACGCGCTGCTCGGTGCGCACCATGGTGCGGTAGAGCAGGATATCGGACACCAGAAACAGCACCGACATGGTCAACTGCATGGGGATGTACTCATACCGCGGCGGTGTGAACATGAGCGTCACGAGCGACGCCTCGCAGACCATCTGCGTGATCGGAAACGCGGAAAAGACCAGCAGCTGCCGGCCGGAGAGGTTGTTTTTCGAGCGCGTGAAGATGAGGCTGATGAGCATCAGCCCGAGCCCCAGCACCGGCAGAAACGTCACGCCGTAGATGAGCGCGCGCGGGTCTGCCCAGACGGAGATGTCGTCGTTCGCCTTCAAATCGATCATCAGCGGCGTGAACATCATCTCCATGAGCAGCGAGCCCGCAAGCTCCGCCGCGACCGCGAGCAGCTTTCGCCCCGGCGTGCCGCGAAAGAGCAAAAACGCCATCGCCAGCGAACACACCGGGAACATCAGCGCGCGCAGCTGCCCCACCGTGGTCAGCAGCAGCGTCGCCGCCATGTACGCCGCGCCGATGAGCGCGGCGAGCAGCACCGTCACCCAGACGCGAAAGCGCGGCCCGTCGAGCACACGCCACAAAAAGGCCGCCCACATCACGATCGCGCAGGCGTTGAAAAACAGGTCGGCGACATAGCCGTTATATGTCACAGTGTTGTTCCCTCCTTATCCGGCGCGCAGCGAGAGCGTGACGGTGTAGGTATCGTTTTCGCACGTGTGCCGGAAGCTGCCGTCGTACTTCGCGGCGAGGCTGCTGAGCACACGAAAGCCCACGCCGCGCTCCAGCTCCGGGATGCGCCGGGGCTTCTTGCCCTGCGGCTGCCGGGGACGGACGGGGTTCGACTCCTGAATGACGAGATAGCCCTTATCCATGTGCGCGCGCAGCGTGATCGCCGCGTCCGGAATGCCGGCACAGGCCTCGAGCGCGTTATCGAGCAGGTTGCCGAAGGCGACGATGAGGTCGGTGTTCGACACCGGCAGCTCTACCGGCAGCGACACGTCCGCCCGCACCGGGACGCCGCGCAGCCCGGCCTCCTGCGTGCGCGTATACAAAAACGCGTCCACGACCGGGTTGCGGCAGCTGCCGAGGCGGGAGCTGTATGTCTGCGCCGGCAGCAGCTGCTCGGAATACTCCGAGGCGGCCTGCAGGTTGCCCGCCTGCAAAAGCGCATTGATGGTGTTCAGATGGTGCGAAATGTCATGGCGCATGGCGCGGATCTGCTCGTACTGCGCGGTGAGATCGCCGTAGTGCGCGAGCTGCGCATCGAGCTGCGACTCCAGCAGCTCGTTTTCCACCTCGAGCTGCACGCGCTGCTCGGTGCGCACCATGGTGCGAAAGAGCAGCGAGTCGGACACCAGAAACAGCGCCGTCACGACCAGCAGCACCGACGTGTACTCATACCGCGGCGGATAGAAGATGAGCGCCTGAATGGCGGCGGCGCAAAGGATCTGCGTGACCGGAAAGGCGGAGAAAACCAGCAGCTGCCGGCCGGAGAGGTTATTCCGCGCGCGCAGAAACGGCAGGCTGACCACCAGCAGCACCAGCGCCAGAAACAGCAGGAACACCCCGCCGTAGAGCACCGCGTGCGGGTCTGCCCAGACGGAATAGTGCGCGTCCATCCGAAAGTCCGCCGCGCGCATGGTGGCGGCGGAAAACAGCATCTCCACCAGCACCGACGCAGCCAGCTCCGCCGCGACCGCGAGCAGCTTTCGCCCCGGCTTGCCGTAAAAGAGCAGAAACGCCAGCGCCAGCGCCCCCGTCGGATACAGCAGCAGGCGCAGCGCGCTGCCCGCCGTCGTCAGCAGCAGCACCGGCAGCAGGTAGGCGGCATCGATCACGAGCGTGAGCAGCGCCGTGCCCCACCACGAAAAGCGCGGCCCGTCGAGCACGCGCCACAAAAACACACACCACGCCGCCACGACGCCGGTGTTGAACAAAAAGTCCGCCCAGAAACCGTTATACGCCATCGGCCGCGCCCTCCGGTACATCCAGCCGCGCGGTGCGCCCGGCCAGCAGCCGGAAAAACGCCTCGCGCGCATCCTTGCGATACGAGCGGCTGATGGGCACGCGCGTGCCGTCGCTCAGGCAGAAGGTCTCGCGCTCCATGCCGGCGATCGCCCGGCAGTTGACCCAGAAGCTCTGGTGGCAGCGGATGAACTCCGCCGCAACATCGCCTGCGAGCAGGGCCTGCGGGCTCTGCGTCGTCTCGAGATCGCCGTCGGTGGTGTGCACGAGCATCTTGTGCAGCGAGCGCTCGAGATACAGCACCGTGTCGAGCCCGACGCGCTGATAGCTGCCGCCGCGCCGGACAGTGAGCGCCTTTTCCGACGAGAGTGCGCCCAGCGCCTTGCGCAGCGCGACCGGCAGGCGCGCCGCCTCGTCCGACTTGAGCACGTAATAGATGTGCTCGGCCTCATACGCATCCATGAGATAGCCCGCGTAGCTCGACAGGAAGATGACGCGGCAGGCGGGCGCGAGACGGTTGATCTCCTTGGCGAGGGAGATGCCGTCCATGTCGCCCATGCAGATGTCCAGTACGGCGATGTCCGGCCGGTAGCCGTCCTCGGCGAGCATAGCCAGCATGGCGGGTGCATTTTCAAATGTTTTGAGCTGATGCGGCGTGTCCCCCAGCGCCGCGCGCAGGATATCCACGGTCTGCCTCAGGCAGACGGCCTCATCATCACACACTGCAAGTTGAAGCATCGGTTTGACTCCTTGTCCGGATTTGCAGAAAAAGTCATGGAAGATACCGTTATTGTATACCAGAAACAAGAATGTTGCAAGCAGGCGGCAAAAAATGACCGCGCAGCGCCCAAGCTTGACATCGGCGCGTGAAAGGATTAAGGTGGACAAAAGCATCCGCCGCAGCTGCGGCCGCGCGCATCGGAAAGGGAAAAGCTCCATGTCTGCATGGAGCCCATGTTAGAAGTGAAAGGAATGAGGTTATGGAGCTTTATACGAACGCCAGATTCATCTCCTGCGAAAAGGAAAACCGCATTTACACCGCGATGGCGGTAAAGGGCGGTCACATCGTGTGGCTCGGCGATGAAAGCAGCATCCCTCCGCGCTACGGCAAGGCAAAACGGGTCGATCTCGGCGGCGCGACGGTAACGCCCGCGTTCGGCGACACGCATATGCATTTCGGCTCGCTGTGCGTTTTTGAGAACACGTTCTATCTCATGGATGTCAAAGATTTTGCCGAAGCAAAGGCGGCGGTCAGGCGCTATGCCGACAGTCACCGGAAAAACAAGGTGCTCATGGGCTACGGCTGCACCGCGAACACCGTTGCCGAGCATCGGCTGCCCGAAAAGCGCGATCTTGACGACTGGACGGAGCGTCCGCTCATGGTCATGAAGTACGACGGTCATGCTGCCGTGTGCAACAGCGCAATGCTGGCGCTGCTGTCGGATAAGGTGAAATCCGATCCCGGCTGCAATACCGAGACCGGATGGCTGTACCAGTCGGCGTTTTATAACGGCGTGAACGAGGCGACGGCGTATATCCCCACGATGGATATTATACGCGGTCTCTCCGGAGGCGCGGAGTACCTTGCGTCGGTCGGCATCGGGCTCGTGCACACCGTTGAGGGCGTGGGCTTTGCAAACGATCTGGATATAGACATGATAAAAATACTCGCGCCCGGCCTGCCGCAGGCGTTCCGCATATTCTTCCAGACCATGGACCTCAAGGCCGTGAAAAAGCACGGCTTCAAGCGCGTCGGCGGCTGCTTCAAGCTTGCCCTCGACGGCTGCTTCGGCTCAGAGGACGCGGCGCTCAAGGAGCCGTACGCGAACGATCCGAACAACTACGGCGTTTTGAATTATCCGCAGGAGCGCGTGAACGAGTTCGCCATCGGCGCAAACCGCGAGGGCTGGCAGATAACCATGCACGCCATAGGCGATGCGGCGGTGGAGCAGTGCATAACGGCATATGAGGCGGCTTATGCCGATAAGCCGTGGGACGATGCGCGCCATGTGATGATCCATGTCTGCCTTGCAAGCGAGGAGCAGCTAAAGCGCGCGGCAAAGATAAAGCTGTGCATAGCCGCGCAGTCGCCGTTTATCTATTGGAAGCAGGAGCCGGACGCGTATCTGTGCTCGGTGCTCGGCAGAGAGCGCACTGACAGACTGAACGCGCTGGGAACGATGCACCGCCTCGGACTTGTCGTAGGCGACGGCTCCGACGGACCGTGCACGCGTCCAAAGCCCCTGTACGGTATGGCCTGCTCCGTAAATCATCCCAATCCGGACGAGCGCATATCGCGTCTTGACGCGCTGCGCATGATAACGGCAAATCCCGCGTATATGAGCCATGAGGAGAATAAACGCGGCACGCTTGCACCCGGTATGATTGCCGATTTCGTCGTTCTCGGCGATGATCCGCTCACCGCGGAGGATATAGCGGGCATCGAGGTCAAGGCACTCTATCTGCACGGCAGGAAGCATGTTGCAAAAAAGACAGGCGTCGCCGGACTTCTGGCTCGGGCGATCATAAAACGGATCACCCAAAGAGAATACATATGACAAAAAAGGCTCCCCCGGAATTCCGGGGGAGCCTTTGCGTTCTGCTTTGCGATCAGATCTCGATAAGCTCATAGTGCGTCGTGCCGAGACCGATGGCCTCGCCGTGCTCGACGGCGGCGCGCCAGTCGGTGTCCGGATGCGCGGCGGCGAAGTGGTCGTGCGGGTGGTCATGCGCGTGCGCGATGACGCTGTTGGGATTGGCCGGCTGCGCATTGATCTTATCGGCGCAGGCGGTATCGAGCGCCACGGGGTCGAAGGACGCAAACATACCCACGTTCGGCACCATGGCCACGTCGTTGAACGCCTCACAGTCGCAGCTGGGCGACACGTCGAGTGCGAGCGCGATGTGGAACGACGGCCGGCCGTCGACGACGGCCTTGGCATACTCGGCGATCTTGCAGTTGAGCACCTCGTTGGCGATGTCGAAGTCCGGGTGGACGGCGTGCATCGGGCAGACGCTGATGCAGCGGGCACAGCCGGTGCACTTAAACTTCAGGATGGTGCACTTGCCGTTTTCGATGTGCGGGCCGTTGTGCGCGCAGTTTTCGATGCACTTGCCGCAGCCGATGCACTTGTCCTGATCGACGACGGGCTTGCCGGAGCTGTGCATCTCCTCCTTGCCGGCGCGCGAGCCGCAGCCCATGCCGATGTTCTTGAGCGCGCCGCCGAAGCCGGCGGCCGGGTGGCCCTTGGCGTGCGTGAGCGAGATGAAGATGTCGGCGTCCATGATGGCGCGGCCGATCTTCGCCGCGCGCAGATACTTGCCGCCGCGGATGGGCACGAGGTCGTAATCGTCGCCCTTGAGCCCGTCGGCAATGATGCACTGGGCGCCGGTGGTCATGGGCGAATAGCCGTTGAGCATGGCGCTGTCGAGATGATCGAGCGCGTTGGCGCGGCCGCCGACATAGAGCGTGTTGCAGTCGGTGAGAAACGGCTTGCCGCCGAGCGCGCGCACATAGTCGCACACGACGCGCGCCCAGTTCGGGCGCAGATAGGCCATGTTGCCCGGCTCACCGAAGTGGAGCTTGACGGCGACGTACTTGTCCTTGAAATCGATCTGCTCAAAGCCGGCGGCTTTCATGAGCCGGCGCAGCTTTTCGAGCGTGCTGATCTCGTCCGTGCGCAGATCGGAAAAATATACTTTTGCAGGTTCCATAGGAAACACCTCCGAAGTCTGATTTCTTTCTCATTCCCGGGCGGGACTGACCCGCCGTCTTTGATTTTACTGTGCTTGCCGAACGCTGTCAACCGAAAAAAGCGCCGGACGCCCGCAGGCATCCGGCGCTGTGTTCGCGCAGAGCCGTGTCCGCGCCGGAGACGGCCGGACGCGGACACGGGGATATGCAGTTCCTCCGGGCTGACGGTAAGTGAGGAGATTGGTTGAGATCGCAAAAACAGAATGAAAGAAGGGCAGAAAATTCATGCCTTGGTAATTGATAGGTAAGTTCAGAATGCAGCCCGGCGGAAACGGAGGCGGTGATCAGGCGTTGACGCCGTTGCGGATGGCCTTGACCTTGTCGTACTCGCCGTTGACGTAGTACAGGGCGTTGTCCATCGAGAGCTTTGCCACGAGGTAGTTGGACGTGTCGGAGTAATAACCGCTGTGCGGCGTGAGCAGCACGTCGTCGCGGCCGACGAGCGGGCAGGTATCCAGATCGGGGTCCTCGCTCTCGACCATGTCGAGCGCGGCGCCGCGGATGTAGCCGTTATCGAGCGCCCAGACGAGATCCTCGTCGCAGATCAGCGGACCGCGGCCCTCGTTGACGATGATGGGGTGCTTTTTGCACTTCATGAACGCTTCCTTGTTGAACATATGGTAGTTCTCGTCGGTGAGGTTCATGTGCAGGCTCAGCACGTCGGACTCGGCGAGCAGGGTGTCGAAATCGACAAGCTTGACACCGAGGTTCTCGGCAATGGCGGGCGGCAGGAACGGGTCATAGGCGATGACCTCCATGTCGAACGCCAGCGCCTTGCGCGCGACGGACTGGCCGATGCGGCCGAGACCGGCGATGCCCATGACCTGACCGGCGATGCGCTTGAGACCCGGCACGACCTGATAGTCCCAGACGTGGTCCTGCTGGACGCTGCGGTCATACTGGCGGATGCCGCGCTGGAGATTGAGCATGAGCGCCATGGCGCTCTCGGCGGTCTCCTGCGTGCAGTAGTCGAGGATGGAGCAGACGGCGATGCCCTTCTCGCGCGCATAGTCGAGATCGGCCTCGTTGTAGCCCGTGGACTGGAAGGAGATGACCTTGCAGTGATCCATGGCGTCGATCTCCTTTTTGCCGAAGTGGACGTAGCCGTCGATGATGATGTCGGCGTCCTTGATCTCGGCGTAAAACGCATCGTTGTTCTCGGCGTGCTCGTCGAACACGGCGATCGCCAGCTCCGCACCCTCGGGGAGGCAGGAACGCTCGATGCTGATGTCTCTGTCTTTGGTATAAGGTACTTCGGCCAGAACGATTTTCATAGTAAGTTCTCCTTTTTCATTACTGAATGGCGCCGCTGTCCTTCATGGCGGCGATCTCCGTGTCGGTATATCCGAGGTCGTGGAAGATGCTGTCCGTATCGGCGCCGAGGCGGCCGGCGGACGTGTAGGGGCGCATGGCGTACTCCGAGAACTGCATCGGCGGGCACGGCATCATGACCTCGAGGTCATCCTTGAAGGCGACCTTGCGCACATAGCCGTTGGCGATGGCCTGCTCGTCGGTGCTCACATCGCGGATGGAGCGCATACGCTCGCAGGAGACGTTGTTTTCCGAGAGGAAGGCTTCCCACTCGGCGACGGGTCTGGTCTTGAAGATAGCGTTGAGCCGCGTGACGACCTCGACGACAAAGTCGGTCTCGTGCAGCGCCTCCAGACTGGCGGCGCGGGGATCGTCGACCAGCTCCGGCATGCCGAAGAGGTTTGCAAACTTCGGCAGCTCGCGGCGATATTCATTGTCGAACACGCCGATCCACTTCCCGTCGCTGCACTGGTAGAAGTGGCAGAACGGGTCGGACGGACGCAGGGGGTCGTTCGGACGGTCGCCGCCGAACTGCGGCTGGTGCGACACGACGCCGATGGCGTTGCACCAGATGCCGCTGGCAAACAGCGACGTGCTCACAAACGTGCCCATGCCGGTGCTCTTTTTGCCGATGAGCGCCATGAGGATACCCGACAGGAAGGCCGAGCTCGTGGCCATGTCGCCGAAGGCGTAGGTGGGCGTGAACGGGAACGAGCCGGGCGCCTGCCAGTCGGCCATCGGGCCGCTGCGCAGCCAGAACGCCGTGCTGTCAAAGCCGGGCTTGGCGGCATCGGGGCCCTTGGGGCCGAAGCCGGAAAAGTGCGCGTACACGAGGCCGGGGTAGGCTGCGTGCAGCGTCTCGTAATCGAGACCCAGACGGCCGAGCGACGGCAGGCGGACGTTCGTGAGGAACACGTCGGCCGTCTCGAGCAGCTTGAGCATGGCCGCCTTGCCGTCCGGATTTTTCAGATCGATGCTCGTCAGGCGCTTGCCGCTGTTCTGGATGGTGAACAGCGGGTTTTTATCGTCCTCGCACACAACCATCTCAAACTCACCGGCGCGGCGCATCTCGTCGCCGATTTTGGTTTCTACTTTGATGACTTCCGCGCCGAACGCGCACAGCACGCGCGACGCGGTCGGGGCAGCGACGACCGTCGCCAGCTCCACAACGCGAATCCCCTCGAGGGGCATCTTCTTCATTTGCTCCATAGTGACGTAAACTCCTATCTTGGGATGGGGGTCATGCTGCTCAGCGCGCGGCGTAGAATCGCTCGGCCTGCTCCTGCTCCTCCGGGGTCTGGCGGTGCGTCAGACAGATGACGACATACAGCACGGCCGAAACGCCGAAGCTCGGCCAGAGCGCATCGATCGAGAACAGCGGCAGCGCGCTGACCTTGCCGCCGATGAACCAGACGACGGCGATGATCGTCGCCGAGAGCATGGACGCGAACGCGCCCGCAGAGCACGACTTCTTCCAGAAGAACGCGCCGATCGTCGGCAGGAACAGCCCCGCCGAGTTGATGGTAAACGTGATGAGCAGGATGTTCATGATATCCTGCGTGAACCACCCGAACACCGCGCCGAGCACACCCACGAACAGCGACGCGGCAAGGCCGACGCGCATCAGGGTCTTTTCCGACGCCTCGGGATGGAAATAGCGCTGGTAAATGTCCTTGGTCAGGCTGGCAGAGCCCGTGAGCACCGAGATGTCCGCCGTGGACATGATGGCGCTGAGCACGCCGATGAGCACAAGGCCCTTGAGCCCGTGCGGGAAGAGCTCGACCACGAGCGCCGCGATGACATTGTTGGACGATGCCAGATCGGGCAGGATGAGCTTTCCGGCCATACCGAGGAAGGTGCTCGCCCCGGCGATGATGAGCACGAGCACGGCCGCATAGATCGTGCCGGTGCGGGCGGTTTTGGCGTCCTTGGCCGCGATGCAGCGGGTGTAGCTGTCCATGCTCGTGAAAAACGACATGACCGTGGACAGACCCAGTGCGATGATCGTCGGCCAGCCCCACGCGCCGAGGTCGAAATAGCCTGCCGGCAGGTCGGTGACAAGGTTCGCGCCCATTTTGTGCAGCTGCGAGCCGACCAGCGGCACCGCCAGAAACACCACGCCGAGCAGCAGCAGCGCCATCTGCACGATGTCGGTATACGTCACGGCGAGCAGGCCGCCCGTCGAGACATAAAACACGATGACCACGGCCGCAAGGACGTAGCACAGGCCGAGATCCCAGCCCGTGAGGACATTGAGGATCGAGGCGCCGGCAACAAACTGCGCCGCCGTGTAGCCGATCATCGCAAGGATGGTCGTGATGCTGGCCATGGTGCTGTTTTTCTGGTCGTAGCGCGCGCGGATCATCTCCGGGAAGGTGATGTTCTGCAGCACCTCGCTCACGCGCTTGACAGGCTCGGCCATGACGAGTGCGAACAGCACGCAGCCGATGGCGATCTCACCGACGTACCAGATGCCGGTGATGCCCATGGAATAGCTGTTGGACGACGTGCCGATGACGGATGAGCCGCCGATCCAGCCAGCCATCCAGAGCGCGCCGATCTTCAGCGCACCCATGGCGCGTCCGCCGAGATAATAATCGTCCACGCCGGTCTGCTTTTTGTTCGCGATCAGACCGAGCACGATCATGCCGACAAAATATGCCAGAATGATGACGACGTCTAAAACGTTCAAAAACTTTACACCTCCAAAGCGGGATCTCCGGGGCGCTGCGCCGCAGCGCCCCGATGCTGATTACGGATGATAATGAGCAGAAACCCGTGGAGACCGCCGGTTTTTAGTGGATCTGCGTGCCGGCGCGGAAGCAGAGACTGTTTTTGGGGTTGATCTTGCCCTTCTTTTCGAAGAACTCATTGATCAGGCGCTCCAGATCGTCCTCCGTGAAGAGGTCGGAATTGGCCGCCATGGCGCCCATCATGACGATGTTTGCGCCCTTCGGGTTCTCGTGCTCCGCCGCGATCTCGGTCATCGGGACCTTGACGACGCGGATGTCGTCGCGGTATTCGCGCTCATGCACGAGCGAGCTGTTGACCAGCAGCAGTCCGCCGGGGCGGAGGCTGCTCTCAAACTTGTCGATCGCCGGCGCGTTCATGCCCATGAGAATGTCGATCTTCTTGGCGCAGGGGCTGGCGATCTCCTTGTCGGAGAACTTCACGGTGCAGTTGGCCGTGCCGCCGCGCATCTCGGGGCCGTAAGAGGGCAGCCAGGAGACGTGCTTGCCGTCCAGCATACAGGCCATCGCCATGAACTTACCGATCAGGAGCATGCCCTGACCGCCAAAGCCAGCAAAAATGTATTCTTTCTTCATGTTATTCAGCCCCCTTGTCCTTCTTAACGCCGAGCGGGTAGTACGGAATCATGTTCTCTTCCAGCCACTCCATCGCCTTGATCGGGCTCAGGCCCCAGTTCGTCGGGCAGGCGGACAGGACTTCGACCATCGTGAAGCCCTTGCCTTCCATCTGGTAATGGAACGCCTTGGAAATGGCCTTCTTCGCCTTGACGATGTTCGGGGTGTTGTTGACGGCAACGCGCTCGATGTAGTAGGAGCACGGAACCTCAGCGAGCATCTCGGAGACCTTCAGCGGAGCGCCGCACCAGTCCTCATCACGGCCGTAGGGGCTCGTGGTGGTCTTCTGGCCGACGAGCGTGGTCGGAGCCATCTGGCCGCCGGTCATGCCGTAGATCGCGTTGTTGACAAAGATCGTGGAGATCTTCTCGCCGCGGTGCGCAGCGTGAACGATCTCAGCGGTGCCGATGGACGCGAGGTCGCCGTCGCCCTGGTAGGTGAAGACGAGGGTGTCCTTGCCGACGACGCGCTTGGCGCCGGTGGCGACTGCGGGTGCACGGCCGTGAGCGGCTTCGTACATATCGCAGTTGAAGTAATCATACGCAAAGACGGAGCAGCCGACCGGCGCGACGCCGATGACCTTGCCGTCCAGATTCATCTCATCAATGACCTCTGCGACCAGACGGTGGATAATGCCGTGGTTGCAGCCCGGGCAGTAGTGGAACTGCTTGTCCGTGAGGAGTTTGGTCTTTTCAAAAACAACAGACATTTACTTGCCCTCCTTCATGCTGATAATCTTCGCGACGATCTCTTCGGTGGTCGGCATCTGGCTGCCGAGGTGGCCGAAGAAGTCGATCGGCTTCGCGCCGTTGATCGCGATCTTGACATCCTCAAGCATCTGGCCCTCGTTGAGCTCGACGTCGAGAACAGCCTTCACGCCCGGAAGCTCGGCAGCCTTCTTGACCGCGTCGTACGGGAACGGCCAGACGGTGATCGGGCGAACCAGACCAACGTTGATGCCCTGCTCCTTGAGCTCGGCGATGGCGGACTTGGCGATACGCGCAACCGTGCCGAAAGCGGTGATGACATACTCAGCACCCTCGAGGTTGTACTCTTCCCACTGCTGCTCGTTGGCAGTGATCTCACGATAGCAGGCCTGCAGCTCGTCGTTGTGGACGGACAGGGTCTCGGTATCGATGTAGATGGAGTTGATGACGCCGCGCTTGGCCGGATCGTCGCCCGGTTTCCAGCCGGTGCAAGCCCAGGGCTTCTTCTCGGGATCGATCTTGTAGTCGACCATCTCGGGCATCTCCACGGGCTCCATCATCTGCGCGATGATGCCGTCGGCGAGGAACAGCACGGGGATGCGGTATTTCTCCGCCTTGTCATAGGCGAACATCATGATGTCGATGAACTCCTGAATGGAGGCGGGGGCGTAGGTCAGCAGGTGATAGTCACCGTTGCCGCCGCCCTTGACGCCCTGGAAATAGTCGCCCTGGGATGCCTGGATATTACCCAGACCGGGGCCGCCGCGCATCACGTTGATGATGACAGCGGGAACCATGGCGCCTGCGCAGTAGGAGATACCTTCCTGCTTCAGGGACACGCCGGGGCTGGAGGAGGAGGTGATGACGCGGGCGCCGGTACCGGCAGCGCCATACACCATGTTGATAGCCGCAACTTCGCTCTCGGCCTGCAGGAAGCAGCCGCCGATCTCGGGCATACGGGCGGACATATATTCGGGGATCTCCGTTTGCGGAGTGATGGGGTAACCGAAGAAAAAGCGAGCGCCGGCACGAATAGCGGCTTCTGCAATCGCTTCGCTGCCCTTCATAAGAGTCAAAGCCATATTCTTTCTGCCTCCTTAGTCTTTTTCGATTCGGATCACCACATCAGGACAGGTGCGGGCGCAGGACGTGCAGCCGATGCACGCCTCCATGTTCGTCACTTCTGCCGGATGGTAGCCCTTTGCATTGATGCGGGTCTTGGACAACTCGATGATGTGCTTGGGACAAGCTCTTGCACACAGACCGCAGCCCTTGCAAAGATTTTCGTCGATGGTAACTCTTACCACTCTCTTTACACCTCTTTTCTTAATTCCTTTTCCGATGCTGTGTTTGCTGTTTTGCTGTGTTATTACAATCCCTTCGCGTAGAGGGAAGTAACCGGGTTTAATACATATCCTTGTGGGGGTTTTTGGTGTTCAGCCCGTACTCGATATAGGAGTCCCAGTCGCGGTGCATATACACGTCGATGGGAATGGGCTGTCCCACATATTTTGGATCGGGGTTTCGGGCCAGAAAGGCGTCCAGAAACTCCTTTTTTCCGGTGGTATAGGAAACCGGGATGCCCGTGAGGTCACTGACCTCACGGAGCATCTGGTAGCCATCCCACAGGTCTTGCTCGGTGGTAGCAGTGGCGAGGTTCGTGTTGTTGATCATACCGGTGATCTGCAGCCGCGCGTGGGTCTGCATACCCTCCTGTAAACGGAGAAGCTTCTCCACTGTGCCGGCCAAAGGCCGCCGGATATTCACCACGTTCAGCACCTCCAGTGCACCGGGCGCCAGGTCCACAAAGTCCTGGTGATACCGGCCCAGTGCTGTGGCGCCCACGTCGTCGCCGCCTACATCGAATATGACGGTGTCCCAATCCAGCACAAAGGCGGACGACACCTCGGCAGGGAGAGAGAGCGTCTCGATACCGGAGCAGGCAAAGTTGGGGGAGACCAAACGGATCTCCTTCTGCTCCACCAGCTTGCCGCGCTCTGTCAGACGGAAGTAGGTGTTGACCATATCCAGGTCCAGCAGTTCCGTCCGGTCGCCGCGGGCGGCCGCCTGCATAGCAAAATTCAGAGCCAATTCGCTCTTGCCGCTGCCATAGTTGCCGATGAGGACTTTTACGTGCTTCATGGGATGCGTCGTCTCCTTATATCTTGACTGTTAGCGAAGATTTTCGCGGATGGTCTGGCACAGCGCTGTGATACCCTTGACGATCTTCTCCTCGGGCATGCAGCTGTAGTTCAGACGCAGGGTGTTGTCGTGGCCGCCGTTGGGGAAGAAGGAGCCGCCGGGAACGAAGGCTACCTTCTTGGCAAGGCACTTCATCTGCAGATCCTTGGCGTCCATGTACTCAGGCAGAACGACCCATGCGAACAGACCGCCGTCGGGACGGGTGAAGGTGCAGGGCTCGGGCAGCTCCTTGGCTAGCGTCTCCAGCATCACGGCGCGGCGCTTGCGATAGCACTCGCGGATGGTGTTGACGTGGGCGTCCAGATCGAACATATCGATCCACTTGGAGGTCTCCATCTGGCCGACGGTGGAAGCCTGCAGGGAAGCAGCCTGCTCCATGAAGTTGTACTTGGCCAGGATCTCATCCTCGGCGCAGACCCAGCCCAGACGGTAGCCGGGAGCCAGGATCTTGGAGAAGGTGCCCAGATAGATCACCAGACCCTTGGTGTCCAGGCTCTTCAGTGCGGGCATATACTCACCCTCGAAGCGCAGCTCACCGTAGGGGTTATCCTCGATGACGGGGATCTCATAGCGGTTGATGATCTCCATGAACTTATGACGGCGATCCAGATCCCAGGTGCGGCCGGTGGGGTTCTGGAAATCGGGAATGACGTAGATCATCTTCACACGCTCGGTGGTGGCCAGAATCTTCTCCAGCTCCTCCATGATCATGCCGCCGTCGTCGGTGGGCACTTCGATAAAGCGCGGCTCGCAGGCCTTGAACGCGTTGACCGCACCGAGGTAGGACGGGCTCTCCAGCAGGACAACGTCGCCCGGGTTCAGGAAGACGCGGGCGGAGAAGTCCAGACCTTGCTGCGAACCCGAGGTGACCAGAATGTGGTCGGGGTCGGGATGGATGTTGTTCTTGGCGAGCATGCGCTCGGCAATCTGCTCGCGCAGACGGGGAAAGCCCTCGGTGGTGGAATACTGCAGCGCCTCGCGGCCGTGCTCCTCGAGCACCGCCTTGGAAGCTGCCATCATCTCCTCCACGGGGAAGAGCTCCGCGGCAGGCAGGCCGCCGGCAAAAGAAATAATGTCGGGCTGCGCAGTCAATTTCAGCAGCTCACGGATTTCAGACCCATGCAGAAGGTCCATTCGGCTTGCGAATTGTACCATGAATCTTGTCCTCCTTATACATTTTCTATGGATCCATTGCTATATACAAAGCCTATGATTATTTAAGCACA
>ENA-OWPL01001311-OWPL01001311.1-human-gut-metagenome-genome-assembly--contig:-NODE-1311-length-14790-cov-3.283543_pt1 | contig 14790 bp, 8 predicted proteins | sample MGYA00248263_ERZ651844 | MGnify/ENA primary metagenome ERZ651844 (study PRJEB26924, sample SAMEA4378256) | human gut metagenome | biome: human gut; feature: human-associated habitat; material: faeces...
TCCAGAATCTTTCCGCCTCTCTGAGTCAGAATATGTTCAATCTGTCCTGCAAGAACGGTTTTCGGAACGACCATACTTAAATCGCGGGTTACTGCAGGATATTTTGCAATTCCTGTGTATTTATGGTTGAAGCTTGCAAATTCAAGAACCGTAAGGATATCAATCACTGCCACATATGCCTTATCACCGATTCCATAAGTATCTGCAACCAGAGGATGAACCTCTCCCAGATAGCCTACAACCTTACCATCATAAACCATATTTGCCTGTCTTCCGGGATGAAGGTAAGTCTTTCCGCTGTTTGGATCATAATCTACTTTATCTCTCATTCCTACTTTCTCAAAGAACTCTTCACATACACCTTTCATGTCAAAGAAATCGCCGTTTCCATACATACCAAGTGTAAAGTGCATACGCTCATCCGGAAGTTCTGTAAGAGGAAGTGCTTTCGGACGATATACATTACCAAGTTCATAGAGACGTACATCTTTATTTCTTCTGTTATAGTTTGTTGCAAGTGATGTCAGCATACCATTCAAAGAAGATGTACGCATGATACTATAATCTTCTCCCAGTGGGTTCATGATCGGAATAGCCTTACGAAGATCAGAATCTTCCGGAATTAGAAGCTTGTCAAATACCTTCGGGCTTTCGAATGAATATGTCATTCCCTGGCTGAATCCGCAGAACTCAGCGATATCACGTGCAACCTGCTCTACTCTTAACTTGAATGATAATTTTCCTGTTGTAGCTTCTCCACTTGGAAGTGTGGTCGGAATGTTATCATATCCGTAGAATCTTGCAACCTCTTCCGCAAGGTCGGCGATGCGGAATAAGTCATGACGGAAAGTAGGTGCGATGACTTCGCTTGTCTCTTCATCGAATTCCAGATCGATCTTCTTGAAGTATCCGATCATTTCTTCTTTAGAAATGTCTGTTCCAAGCAGCTTGTTAATCTTTTCCGCATCAAATGGTACTCTTACAGGCTCTTTCTTCTTGCTGTATACATCAACCATTCCTCCGACAACTTCACCGGCTCCCATCTCTTCGATCAGCTGGCATGCACGGTCAATGGCTGCCTCTGCATTATTTGGATCCAGACCCTTCTCAAATTTACCGGATGCATCGGTACGAAGTCCGATCTTCTTGCTTGATTTACGGATGTTGGTTCCATCAAAGCAAGCTGCTTCGAATAACATTGTCTGAACATCGTCTGTGATCATAGAGTTTTCTCCACCCATGATACCTGCGATACCGATGGATTTCTTACCGTCACAGATCATCAGTACAGATTCATCCATCTCTCTTTCCTGTCCGTCAAGAGTTGTGAATTTCTCACCTTTTTCTGCAGTACGCACTACAATTTCTTTTCCTTCGATCGTATCAAGGTCATATGCATGCATTGGCTGTCCGTATTCTTCCATTACATAGTTTGTAATATCAACCAGGTTGTTGATCGGGCGGATTCCGTTGGAAGCCAGACATCTCTGCATCCATTTCGGGGATGGTCCGATCTTGACGTTTTTGACAACTCTTGCTGTATATCTCGGACAAAGTTCCGGATCTTCTACAGTAACTTTGATATAGTCAGATGCTTTTTCATCGTTTCCTGTTTCTTTGACTACAGGAGGAATGAATTTCTTATCAAAAGTAGCAGCTGCTTCTCTTGCAATTCCAAGTACTCCATAGCAGTCTACACGGTTGGATGTGATCTCATATTCGATAACAACATCATCAAGACCAAGTGCTTTGATTGCACTTTCTCCAACTACTGCATCTTCCGGGAAAATGTAAATACCATTCTCCGGCTGTTCCGGATACATCTCCTTTGTAGAACCAAGTTCCTCGATAGAGCACATCATACCAAAGGACTCCACGCCACGGAGTTTGCCTTTTTTGATCTTAATTCCTCCCGGTGTCATCTTGCCGTCATGACCGCCAGCTACACGTCCGCCGTCCAGAACAACCGGAACTTTATCTCCTTCTTTTAATGCGTCTGTTACAACTTCTACAAAAGCGTTTACTGATGCTTCAGCTGTTTTTTTTGTGTCTCCTGTTTTTGCAGCTATTGCTGCGATTAAATCAGCTTTGTTCATTTAAATTACCTCCTAATAAGATTGTATATGTAGATAATTATTGCATCTACTACTTACATTATTCGCCAAGGTTTGATAAAATCCTTCTTTTTTTTCAAATTTATTTTATAAAAGTGTTAAATCTCTAAGGTTTGCGGTTTTCCATTTTCAAAAATGCTTAGTACCGAGATGAATGATAATAAATATTATTATGAAGTACAGAGTCTTTCGAATGAAATACTCAGTGATAAATCCTTACCGAACCAGATTTATTCACAGAGTCTTATCAAGGTCATGCAGGAAAAAATCGATTTCTTCAAATCGAACAGTGGCATGAATTCGATTGATTACAATGCAAGTTCGGGCCAATTAACTATAATAAATGAAAAACAGAAGATAATATACCAGAGAGATGATCCGGGATTTGATGTATTCAAAGTGTTTGAAGTGAGTGAAGAAGATATTCAAAATATCGTAGATTTGTTGGAGCAGACCTCAATAAAGAATAAAGAGATTTCATTACAGATAAAAGCAAGGTTTGAAAACAAAAGACAAATGTATAATCTGAAACTGCATACATTGTGGACTCCATTAAAAAAAGATGGCTATATTGGAATTATCGGGTATTTTGATCCGGTAAAATAGAAAAATGCAAATTGAGGATAATGAGCTAAATCTGGAAATTGCAAAAATGCTGCTGGAAGATGAAAAGATGGTTGTGACTACGGCAGAAAATGGCAAGGAGGCTGTGGATATTGTTTCCCAGTCAGTTCCGGGCAGATTTGATTTTATTTTTATGGATATTATGATGCCGGTAATGGATGGATTGACAGCGACTAAAGCAATCCGGGCATTAAATCGACCAGATGCAGGAATAATTCCGATTATTGCAATGACCGCCAATGATTTTGCAGAAGATGTACAAAGATGTTTAGATGCAGGAATGAACGCACATTTAGCTAAACCTTTGGATATTGAAAAAGTGAAAAAAACGATTTGTGAACATACAATTGAATTATATAATAAAGAGTAAAAGAATGTAATTACTCTGTTAGTAAATTGACACAAGTTGGCTGTAGAGTATAATTATAGTAAAAGTACAGCAGAAGCTGTCGCAAAGATATTTATAAAAATGTTGTGGGGGTATTGAACATTAATGAATGTAAAATTAAAATCTGGAAGCAAGCAACTGTAGCCTAGAGGAGGGGAGAAAGATGAAGAAGTGCAAATTAGTACAGAATATAATGAATTTCAAATTTTGTTACATTATATTTTGCACAATTATATGTTTTATTGTTTTATCCGTTCCTACATTTGCCAAAGAAAACTCTGACAATGTTATCCGGGTAGGATCTTTTGAAGAAACTTATAATACCGTCAATGAAAAGGGAGAAAGAAGCGGCTATGGTTATGAGTATCTTCAAGATATTGCAGGTTATGCAGGATGGACATATAAATACATAACAAGTGATTGGAAAAACTGCTTTACACAGTTGGAAAATGGAGAGATTGATATTCTTGGTGGCATTTCCTATACAGACGAACGTGCTGAAAATATGCTTTTTTCCGATATGCCTATGGGGGAAGAGAAATATTACATCTATACGGATGCATCCAATATGGATCTTACAGCAGGAAATTTGGATTCTTTTGAGGGAAAAAATATTGGTGTGTTTAAAGATAATATAACGGAGGATGTGCTTAACGAATGGGAGTTAAAGTATGGTCTGCATACGCAGCATGTCAATGTTTCTAATACCGCAGAAGTTATGGACAAACTGTCGAAACATGAAATTGACTGCTTCGTTTCGGTAGAAGAACCCCGTTGGGAAGAATCGGAGATTTCGCCGATTACAAGTATTGGAGAGACAGAAATCTATTTCGCTATAAATCCAGAACGTCCGGATATCAAAGAAGCACTGGATAGTGCTATGCGCAGAATCAAGGATGACAACCCATTTTACACAGATGATCTCTACAGGCGTTATCTTTCTGCACAGAGCAGCTCGTTTCTTTCAAAAGAAGAAAGGGAGTGGATCGGGCAGCATGGAGCAATCAGGATAGGGTATCTGAATCAGGATGGAGGTATCAGCAGTGTAGATCCATCAACAGGTAAACTGACAGGTGTTATTACAGATTATGTGGATCTTGCAGAAAATTGTCTGCAAGGTCAGACTCTGGAATTTGAATTAAATGGATATGAGACAAGAAGTGAACTGCTTCAGGCATTGCAGGATGGAAAAATAGACCTGATTTTTCATGCAAACCAGAATCCATACTTTGCAGAAACAAATGGATTTGCTTTGTCGGATACGCTATTGACTCTCAATATGGCAGCAATTACGGCAAAGGATTCTTTTGATGAAAATAAAGAGAATATAGTTGCCGTTGAAAAAGATGATTTTGCATTGAAAGCATATCTTTCATACAATTATCCGCAATGGAAGGTTGTGGAATATGAAACATCAGATGCAGCAGTAAAAGCAATGCAGAAAGGGGAGACGGATTGTATTGTAAGCAATTCAGGTACTGTTTCAGACTATTTGAAAAATAATAAGCTTCATAGCGTTTTCCTGACAAAAGAGGCTGATGTTTCATTTGCTGTTCGGCAGGGAGAACCGGTTCTTTTGTCCATTCTGAATAAAACACTGACATCTATGCCTACAACTCAATTTTCAGGTGCAGTAGTTTCGTATAATGCTTCCTCACGAAAAGTTACAGCGAAGGATTTTATTCAGGACAATTTACTGGCTGTCTCACTCATAGTTGGAATCTCTATTTTTGTTGTCCTGTGTATAATTCTTGATTCTTTGAAAAAATCAAAACGTGCGGAAGAAAAATCCAAGAAGTCTGCTGAGCAGGCATTGAAGCTGAATCAGGAGCTTGAAGAAAAACAGCAGGAATTACAAAATGCACTTGTAGAAGCACAGAGTGCCAATAAGGCTAAGACTTCCTTTTTAAATAACATGTCTCATGACATCAGGACACCGATCAATGGCATTATGGGCATGCTTACAATTCTTGAAAAAAGCGGAAATGATGGTGAGCGGGCAAAAGATTGCCTGAATAAAATAAATGAGTCTTCGAAACTGCTATTATCATTGGTAAATGATGTTTTGGATATGGCAAAGTTAGAATCGGATACCGTGGTTTTTAGTGATGAATCCATCAATCTGGATCAGGTATGTCAGGAAATCACGGAGTCACTATCTTTTCAGGCAGAAGAAAAAGGACTTCATGTTATAGGAGAACATGATGATTACAGTGGTATATATGTTTGGAGCAATGCAGTTCATCTGAAAAAAGTATTGATGAATCTGTTTACAAACAGTATGAAGTACAATAAGGTGAATGGTTTTATTTACATGAGTATGAGAACGATTGAAAGATCAGAAGATCACATGACATGTGAATTTAAAATAAAAGATAATGGAATTGGAATGTCAGAAGAATTTATAAAAAATGAATTGTTTACTCCATTTGTACAGGCAGATAATTCCCCACGTTCTGATTATAATGGGACAGGTCTGGGAATGCCTATTGTGAAACAACTTGTAGAAAAGATGGGCGGAACCATAACAGTTGAAAGCAAGCTTGGTGAAGGAAGCTGTTTTACTGTAATACTTCCATTTAAAATTGATACGAATGCACGGTCAGAAGAAAAAGAAGATTTTGATGCAGATATATCAGATATCAGGATATTGCTGGTTGAAGATAATGAGCTGAATGCGGAAATAGCAGAATTTATGCTGACGGAAAATGGAGCTAAAGTAGAAACAGTGAACAATGGGTTAGAAGCTGTTCAGCATTTTGAAGCTTCCGAACCGGGAACATACGATGTTATTTTAATGGATGTTATGATGCCGGTGATGGATGGGCTTACTGCCACAAAAACAATAAGATCCCTGGAACGGCAGGATGCAAAAACAATCCCTATCATTGCTATGACTGCAAATGCATTTAGGGAAGATGCAGAAAAGTGTATGGAAGCAGGAATGAACGCACATCTTGCAAAGCCGTTGGATGATGAAAAAATTAAGCAGACCATAAGCGAAGAGTTGAGAAAGCAAATATAATAGCTTCAACTGTGCGTACCTGTGAAGGCGTGAGTCGGCGGAGCTTATCTGAAAGAATCAACAGATCCTTATCTATAATTTCACCAGTGAGTAAATAATCGGCACTTACTTCTAAAGCAGAGGAGATTTTTAACAGATTTTCAGGTCTCATTGCCCGTTTTCCTGATTCCGCATAAGAAACAAACTGGGTAGTGACTTCCCCCTTTTCTGCAAGTGCTTCTTGAGTGAGTCCCAGCTTTTTTCGACGATCCATAATTCTTTTTCCAATTTCCTGTAAACATAATTCGCTATCCGACATTAGTATAAAACATCTCCTCTCGTATTGTTAAATTATATCCACAATCGATGATAAAAATAATCGCCTATTGTTGACTAAAATTAACAATACGATATATAATTGTAGATAAATATTGAAAAACCGTGGATACATAACAAGTAGAAAAAGTAGTGTATGGGAATACGAAAAAGCGAACAGCTATAATGAAAGAAAATGAATTCTCAGGAGGACTATGATTATGGGACAGATGGATTTTTCAATAGAGGTGTCAGAAAGTGAGATAGAAAAATTCGCAGATTATTTATACCAGAAAGAAAATGCAAAGGCAACAATCAATAAATATATGGCAGATATAAAAAAGTTTTTATCTTTTTTGGCAGATGATAAGCGGATCAATAAAAAAGTATTGTTGCAATATAAAGAATGGCTTGTTCAAAAATATGCTGTCAATAGTGTTAATTCGATGCTTGCCGCATTGAATCAGTTCCTGGAATTTTTGAATGTAGGAAATCTGAAAGTGAAAAGAATAAAAGTGCAGAAGCAGCCTTTTTTACAGGATCAGAAAGAAGTGACAGAAAAAGAATGCAGGAAATTGATTGCAACAGCTATGGCAGAAGGAAAAGAACAGCTTGCATTGTGTATTGAAACAATAGCATGTACAGGAATTCGGATCAGCGAAATAAAATATTTTACAGTGGAGCGTGTAAAAGCAGGAAAGATAGAGATTTATAATAAAGGAAAATATAGAAGGATTTTTCTGCCGAAGATATTACAAAAGAAACTTCTTTCCTATTCTCATAATAACCAAATAGCAGAAGGATGGATATTTGTCACGAAAAATGGGAAGTTAAAAGACAGAAGTAATATTTGGAGAGAAATGAAACGATTAAAAGAAAAGGCAGGAGTAGCAGAATCAAAAATATTCCCGCATAATTTTCGACATCTATTTGCAAGGATTTATTATAAAGTAACAAAAGATATAACAGGTCTTGCAGATTTACTTGGACATAGCAGCATCAATGTAACGAGAATATATACAGCAACTACAGAAACAGTGTTCCAAAAGAAGCTGGATAAGATTGTCGAACAGGAAATATTGGAATGTACAACATAATATCTGTTATGTTGTTTATGGACAGATTATTTTTCGTACGATATAATGTTAAATAACACCATGTTATCTGTTATGCTGTTCATATTACATAGTTCCTTTCTGATTTTTTGGTAGCTGTGCCCTATTTAAGTACCGCTCTTGGTAAATTGGCTATAATCTTTATTATTTTTATTGCTTAAAGTTATCTTTTAGAGGAAATGAATGACTTGCAGAAATAGGGTAGAACAGGTTAATAGAGGCACTGTACAACATAACAGATATTATGTTGTATTGATTTGGCAATGGATAAGGAGTAACGATGGGATATACTGTAAGAAAATTACTTGAATCAGAACAATTTCCAAAAATGAAGCTGCTTTGCGGTGAAAAAGGTCTAGATTTGGAAGTGAAAGGCATTCGAATAATCGAAATTGAAGATATGGAGCGATACCTGACGGGTGGTGAAATACTCATAACCAGTCTTCAGGTATATTTATCATGCAGTGATCGAGAAGTAGAGCAGCATTTTGAAGATTTAGTTAAAAGTGATATAAGTGGATTCATTGTAAAGAAAAGAAAAGAATATGATCCTACAGGACGCAGATTGAGTTTATTAGAAAAACACTGCAAAAAATATGAAATTCCTCTGGTAGAAATTCCAGGAGATTTATATTACTGGGGAATTATCCGTCATGTTATGATGCAGGTATTCGATAAAGACACTGCACGCTTAAAGTATTTTAAAATTACACATGATAATTTTAATACGTTTATTTTAAAAAATAATGGATCAAGCAATACAGCAAGTGATATTATCAAATTTTTAAGCATCATGATCGAGAATCCTGTTGTATTGTATTATGGTAATCTTAATTGTATGGTTTCAACAAACTTGGACAACTCCAAGTTAATATTGTCAGATGAAATTCAGCCATATAAACCCAATATTATTACGAAATTTCAATATATGAAGCAGATGAAAGGAAGCTGTGTTCAATATATAGTGAAATTTGCCATATTGAGTGAGGTGGAAATATATATAACAATAACAGAAGAAAATAGAGAACTGATAGAACTTGATTATATGGCAATCGAGAATGCGATTATTAACTTGCAGTATGGATTTTTGAGTGAATTTGCACAGGATGAAGTGAAAAAGAAGTATCAGAGAGATATTATCCATAATATTCTGAATGGATTACTGAGTTCGAAAGAAATGACTGAAGCGGCAGCACAGCTCGGCATGAAAGAAAGCGATACTTACAGGGTTGTTGATTTTCATACCATCACAAAAAATGTACAAAGAAAATATACAAAAGAACAGCTTCACGAAGTAGGTGTTATCGAGGGTGAATTGACGTATCTTTTGCCGGATGCGCTTATTTACAGAAATATGGATCAGATTGTTATGATTCAACAGGTAGATTCCAATCAGACAGAACTGGAATATCAGAAAGAGATGGAAGAAATAGAGGAGGTTATCCAGCGAAGCATCCTTTATAGAAAGAAAGATACAGACTTTCAGATTGGTATAGGAAAAAGTGTGGAAGGGTATCAACGATTGAAAGAATCTTATTACGAAGCAAGTCAGGCTATCAAGTATATTGAGATTATCCGCCTGGTGACTGGTGATAAGAATAAGTCAGTAGTACATTATTCGAACCTCGGATTTTTCCAGATATTCGGCAAAGTTGATGATATGACGGAATTGGAAAGATGCATTCCGGAAACATTAAAGAAATTATATTTATATGATGATGAACATAAGGGAGAATTGATTACAACCTTGCAGATGTATCTTAGAAATAACCAAAGCATCAAGAAAACTGCAGGTGCAATGTTTGTTCATTATAGAACGATATCTTACAGGCTTGAAAAAATAAAACAAATTTCCGGAATTAATTTTGACAATGCAAATGAAGTACTGGCAGTCAGTAATGGCCTGATTATTTATAAAATGTTAAAAGAAATAGAATAGAAAAAGAAAGAGAAATCGTGTTGAGGCATGGTTTCTTTTTTTTTGAACGAAGTTCATAAAAAGATATTAATGGAGAATATCGATACAATGGAACAGATTTTACAAAAAAAGAAAAAAACTTTTCCTATTTGGAACATTATAAAAACAATTAAAATGGTATACAATTTAGAAACATTGATGAGAAACATTCTCTGATTCAAATAGACAATGAGAAAAAATTATATTGAAAACCCATCATCGCATTACTATATGTTGCGATATTATTATTTATAGAATTCTAGATCTTATATCTGATGATAGAGTAGAACGACCCCCATATCTTGATGAAATTGATGGAAATTTTTGAATAATCAATTTCATCGTCCGACAGGAACCCACTATTTTTTTAGGACGAACTAATACTTGAAATAGTTTAGTTTAGTTAAGGGAAGGGGGAAAAACTATGCAGCTTACAAGTACAACGGATTATGCTATCAGAATCGTATGTTATCTGGCAGCACAAAGGCAGATGATCTCTACATCAGAATTATCTCAGGAACTAAGTGTTCCATCCAGTTATATTCCAAAAATAACAAAAAAGTTAAAGCAAGCAGGAATCATAAAAGCCTGTGAAGGTACAAATGGTGGCTATATGCTGGCAAAACAACCGGAGAATATTTCTCTGATGGAAATTATATCGTGTGTAGAGGAAACAATGGCAATTAATCGTTGTTTGGAAGAAGATCGTTTTTGTTCCAGAAATTTAGAAGATACCTGCAAGATACATAAAATATTGTTGAGTTTGCAGAATACATACAATAATAAATTAGAGAGCGTAAAAGTTTCAGATGTTATCCGCCCTGGAGAAGATGAATATTTTGGACGATTTTATGTTGTATTAAAACTGAACTTGAAGGAAAAAAGCTATGAGTGTGTATATTCACATATCCGTGAAGTGTATGAGAAAGTAAGGAAAACAGAAAGCTATGAAGAGTTCATAAGCCAATATGTAGAAAGATACGTGTATGCTTCTGACAAAAAAATGGTTCATGACTTCTTATCAAGTGAAGGATTAGAAGAAAACCTGGTTGATGGATGTATGGAAAAAGATCTTCCATATCGCAGAATTACTGGAAAAGATAAGAATGCATATGTTTGGATGGAAGCAAAAAAATATATAGATGCAAATGAGAATACTGCAATTATTACATTACATAATGAGAAGATTGTCCAGAACACGGTTATAAAGATGGAACAGGAACTTGTAAAGAAAGAGCAGGATATGGCAAAGCAGTATTGGGATATGGTATCACTTTTAACTACTGTATTGAATCATAATCAGATAGTTGAATCAGGGTATCAAGATGATATCAGTTTCTATACGAAACAGGTATATCTTCAATTGCAGAAAAAATATCCAGAATACGGGATTACGGATGAAGAAATTGCGTCAGTAGCTCATTTGGCACCGATTCATGATATTGGAAAGATAAAAGTACCAATTGAAATTTTGAATAAAAATGGAAAGTTGACAGATGAAGAAATGAATGTAGTAAAGCAACATCCATTAGTAGGTGCAGCGATGACCAAGAGATTCCCAGAAGGGATAACAACGGAAAAGCTGAACCAGTATAGCTATGAAATATGCAGACATCACCATGAAAGATATGATGGATCAGGATATCCGGACGGTTTGAAAGGGAATGCAATTCCAATGTGTGCACAGGTCGTTGGGATTGTTGATGCTTACGATGCATTGATTAATGATCGCCCATACAAAAGGAAATATGAACCGGAAGAGGCAATCCAGATGATTTCAAATGGTGAATGTGGAGCGTTTTCAAATCAGCTGATGCAATGCTTTCAGGAGGCAGCAAAGCAGCAAAACTGGTTAAAAAGGCAAAATTAAAGTAACAAGTGAAGGCAAAAGATTAGAGGTCCAGATATGAAGAAAAAAAGAAGGATAGAGAACAGAATTATCGCAGTAATACTATGTATGGCTATCTTATTTTCTCAAGTGAATATTGCGGATGCGGCAGACGTAAATCCATCGGGTACCAACACTAGTCAAGTGACACTTTCTGATGATGCCAATAAGAGTAATGGTGAAGTATTAACCGAGTCCACAGTTTCAGATGAAATAAATGGCACCACGGAATCCGAATCTAAGATATCGGAGGAAACAAGTGAAAACTCGAAAAATGACGAATCGGAATCGTCCGGTGGAAATGTTAAAGCGGAATCAACAGATAATATAGATGCTTATTATAAGGATAGTAAAATATGCATTTATAATTATGAACAATTAAAACAGATTGGTTCAGATGCTTATATTTACACAGGCGATAAGGAAGGACAGATTGGTTCTGGAGAAGTAGTAAAGAGTGAAGGCACAGAGCTGAAATACGGTGCAGATGCTCAGTACATTTTGATGAATGATATCCAGATGAATTCTGAACAAATCTGGACAGTGCCAGATTCCTTTACCGGAACTATCACAGGTACGAAACTAGAAGAAAACGAAACACCAACGCTGTATGATAAGGAAACGGATACAATCTACATATACAATCCATATCAGTTAATGGTACTTGCACAGGAAGAATCTGAAACAGAACCAGTTATGTCGATGGATTATGATGCACCACAGTTTGGTATGGGGCAGATGATCTATCCGGATGGTGAAGATCAGGCGTATCTGACTTATAGTAAGTCTCATAATTATGTGTTATCGCAGAAGTTTAATTCGGATAAGCCAGAACTGGTTGCAGATCAATTGACAGAAAAATCAGCGAATGGAGTTCAGTGGCTAGATGGTGAACATGCAGATGGAAGAACAAAACCGGGACAATTATATGTAGAAGTTTCCGGGAAGAAATATATTCTGATCGGAAATGAGTCACAGTTGCGGGCGATTGGAAGCAATAAGAGCGTAACTCCGAGACTGTATGTTTATTACCGTCAGGGGTTAGTAAGCGGATTACTTGGCGGAAAGCCTTTCTACACACCATACTATCCAGGCGATGCGGATCTTGGACTTGATGCTGTTGCTGCAGAAGGGGCAACTACCCATCTTTCTGGATTCCAACAAAAGCCAGATACAGTGAAAGGTGATAACTCGTATCTATATTATAAAGATAATGGTAAGTATAAGCTGGCAGATGTCGATTTGACAAGCGATGATATTGTTACGGGTCTGTTGAAGGGAGTAGGCGGACTGTTAGGGACATTATTGGGTGGTCTTACAGTAGGAACTGGTAGTTTATGTGGCGTTAACGACCAAGGGTTACCTGACAATGAAACAGCGAGTCTGATGAAGTTAAAGCAAGAATATGGTGGTTTAAAATATTCATCCAATGCAAATTACATCATTTTTCGAGATATTGACTTATCCAAGGATGGTGTGAACTCAAATAAAGAAGATGATCTGTGGACACCGCTTATGGTGTCGGGGGACATCAAAGGTGCAAAGTTAGCAGATGGACAGGCGACACTTACGGATGGAAATTCTATTTTGGCAACTGGAAAACCTGTAATTTCTAATGTGAATGTGAACCAGACAGAAGAAATGGATGGTTCTAAGTATATAGGAATTGGATTTTTTGGAACAATTACGAATGAGGTGAATGTAAACAACATTGGTGTCAGCGCCGGAACGGTTTCCGTATCAAACCTGGAATTACAAAATGTAAATGTACAAAATAACACGAATAAACATAAAAACACTCAGACCATAATAAGTGGACTCACATCAGGACTTGGATGGCTTGTAGGTGGTGTAGTTGATTTACTAGTAGGAGTTTTAACATTTGGAAGCGTAAAACTGAATTTGCAAGATACATTATCAGCACTTTTAAATGCAAGAGCAAAGGATCCGACGATTTATGCAGCAGGTGCATTCGCCGGAAGGCTAGTGGGTGATGTTTCCATTGAAAACTGTGATGTGACAGGAAAAGTCAGTGTTTCGAATATTAATGATCGTACTGGTGGGTTTGTCGGTTATACAGAAGGTGTAACAGAGTATGACGGATTGTCAAAAGCTCTTGGAGTAACGGTGAATGCATTATCATCATTGTTAAATGCAATTCCGGGACTTGGGCTTGGAGATTTGATCACAATTCTTCTGGACAATGCATTGCCGGTTGGTAGTTTAATCCCTACTGGATACAAAAATGTAAATATCAAATACTGTCATGTAGAGAATCTGGCAGGAACTATCGGAGCTGCGGATAAAGATTATGCAGGTGGTTTTGTAGGACAGCAGGTAGGAACAAGAATCTTTGACTGCTCCGTGAAAAACAGTAGTTATTCTGTAACGGCAAAAGAATACGGCGGAGGATTTGCAGGAATCAGCAGAGATGCAGAAATCCGAGGTTTGTTAAGTGATGTAGGTGTTGAACTTATTCGAGTAATGCAGCCACAGAGTATCTTGTTAAATTGCAATCTGACAGGATGTAATGTCTCAGTATCTGGTGAAAATTATCAAGGTGGTATTGTAGGAGCACAGACAAACAGCTATGCAGTCAATTGCGGAGTGAGCGGAAGCATTGCAGTTAAAGCAAGCGGAAGTTATGCCGGTGGTGTGAGTGGTATTTCAACAGTTGGATGGATTACAAACCTTGGAAATAAAGAAGTCAAGGATGCAAGCCTTTTAACAACAGTGAAAGACTTGTTGACAGGTCTTTTGTCGAGTAATCCGGAAAAAGCAGGTATGCTCTTGTCACTTGTAGGAATTGCACCATCAGCAATCCTGGGATGTAACATGGATTGTTCATCAGTTTCAGTTGAGGCTGGTAAGAGCTATTCCGGTGGTATTCTTGGTGGTGGTGATGGTGTCTATATTGCAGAATCCAGTCCCGAATATTTAAATAAACTTCCGTACTGGAAACATGGCGGAAGGGATGCGAGCAGTGTAGCCCAAAGAGATAATGTGCTCACAGGATTAAAAACAGTTACGGCAAGTGAAAATCGTGCCGGAGGTATTGCCGGAAGTGTAACAACAGCAAATGTCACAGGACTTTTAAATAATACGCTTGGAATCGGAAACTTTCTTGGATTTACTGTGCATCATGTAACAGTGACGGGAGTAAATGATGGATATACAGTTGAAGCAAAAGAAAACTATGCCGGCGGAGCACTTGGCGAGGCTGTTGGTGGAGATGTGGATACTGTAACATTGAATCAGGTAAAATCTGTTTCGGCAAAAAACAGAGTAGGTGGTTTTATCGGTTGTGCAGGTCCGGGAGATCTGGCTGGTGGAAACGGACTGACTTTGAATCTGTTAGGACTAAACAATTTGCTGAAAGTAGGAA
>ENA-OWPL01001313-OWPL01001313.1-human-gut-metagenome-genome-assembly--contig:-NODE-1313-length-14776-cov-2.862102_pt1 | contig 14776 bp, 10 predicted proteins | sample MGYA00248263_ERZ651844 | MGnify/ENA primary metagenome ERZ651844 (study PRJEB26924, sample SAMEA4378256) | human gut metagenome | biome: human gut; feature: human-associated habitat; material: faeces...
TGTAACCCTAAATGTGCGGGGTTGAAAAGCTTTACCACTGACGATCAGCCTATTACCAGAGAAAGTAACTTCACCTTTTCCTTCCTCTATTCCGTTTACTTCTTTGGCATTTTCAATATCAGATGCAAACTCTATATAAGCTTGGTCGTAAGAACTGCCATAGATCTCATTGATACGAACAATATATCCGCGTCCATCTTCCGCTTTTTTAATAGCTTTCACAGCAACCTGAGGACGGTCTGTACGGGCAAATGAATAAGAACGCCCCAATTTACCCGCATGCTTAGTAGTGGTAAAAGCCAACAGGGGCTGATTGAAATTCTCCGCCTTCCAGGCAATGCCTGCTTGAGCAGCATCCTCTTTATGTCCCACAATGGCATAACGGAAAGCATGATGTCCATGATCCTGATGATCCTGATATGTATAATGCTTACCGGGTTGAGGAGTATGAAGCAATGTCAGACGGATGGTATTATTATCAGGCTTATCCCATCCATATTTAGATTCATTCAAAATGGATATGCCATAAGACGCATCATCGGCAGTCAAGTCGGCCCACTGATGTCCCAGTACCTCAAAAGAGTTCTCGATATTGTTGCCGCGCTTCACATAACCTAAACCCAAGTCATAAGTAGCTTTTTCATTGGAGATTGTGGTTGGAAACTCTGCTTTCAGCAAAGCTTTCTTTCCTTGCCAGTCAAATTCGTTACTGATCTCAATTCTATCATCCTCGGCTCCATCCGTTAACGTGATATATTGTACAAACCTAGAGTCTTCATGAGTACGTTCCACACGTAAAGATGCTCTCAACGGTCCATTCTCTGCCACGGTAATTTTAACATTGTCCGTGATGGAAATACTCGGCCCATCCAGAACTTTCTTGTAAATTTCCCAAGCCGGATAATCAGTAGAAAGATTTTCCGTAAACATCATCAGACGGAACGGCTTACCGGTTTGCACCAGTTCACGATTATTCTTTTTATCAAAAATGGAAGCTATGTCACCCTGTTCATTCAATGCTATCTTATAAATAGTGTTTTCAAGAGTTCCGTTCTTTGCCAGCAGTTTTCCGGAAGATGAAGTTCTTCCCGGTTGAATGCTATATACTGAGAAGCTAAGTGGATCTACTTGCGCTACAAACAAAACCTCGGCTATTCCATTCTCCCAAGAAATCAACTGTGCAGGCATATTTTCCCCTTTCTGAGAGGTTACTTTAATTCCTGACGGTCGTTTATCCATCTTAACCGTAGCCTTCACCACATCTCTCCGACTGGAAGCTACAGGATTATAAACCACAACCGGCATCCCTTTTACTTTGGTATCCAAAGCACGACTCACTGCCCCCACTGCTGTAGTAATGGTTTCTGCAAAACGTGTCTGAGCTATCAGTTCATCATTCCAGGAGAAAGTGTATGATTGCGGAATACTGGTTCCCGTCAGGTCATCGTGAAATTGATGCCACAGGAAACGCTGCCAGTTTTCACGCAAAGCATCGGAAGGATATTCCAAACCTCCCAATGTTTCCGCCACTACAGATGCTCTTTCGGCTGCATCCGCCATGTGTTCGTTCCGTCGGTTGAAATGTTTCATTGCAGCCTGCGAAGTGTAGCACCCCACTCCATGCACATCCATCAGCAGTTCTCCGCCATAAACGGGTAGTTCGGGATGCTTTTCAAAAGGATAATAATCTTCATATATTTGTCCGGCTTTGGCACTGATAATTTCTAACGGGCCATCTGCCTTCAAACTTTTTTCTAATGAATAGACGGAAGGAAGCGTTGGCGATCCGCCACGGTCTCCTACACCATAATAACTATAAGCCGTATTATCAGGTCCTAGTTTAGCTCTTTCCAGAATGCGGCGATTGATACTGATATCATCGTAGTAATACGATGTACCGTATCCTCCGGCATCCAGTACTGCCATGATCCGCGCACCATCCAGACCTTGCCAAAGCCCTATCTTGAACGGCATTTTTTCTTTTTCTCCAAAATATGGATTTTTCCGCCACTGGAGTTTTTGGGTAGAGAATCCTATCAATCCGCAGTGTGCGGCGATGGTAGGCAATGTGTAACCGAAACCGAAACAGTCCGGCAGATAAATATCGTTTGATTTTACATCAAACTCTTTTTTATAGAATTCCTGCCCTAACAGGACATTCCTGAAAAAGGATTCGGAGGAAGGAATATTAGGGTCTGTCGCTTCCCATGCACTTCCCACTACATTCCAGCGTCCTGCCTTGATGTACTTCTTTACAAGCTCATACTCGTGCGGATAATACTCCTTCATCCACGCATATTTCTGAGCACTCTCAAAGTTAAAGATATAATTGGGGAAACGCTCGAAGAGCCAAAAGTTCTGTACCATTGTACGGTGCAGATAATCATCAATAGATTCGCGTACATCCCAGTTCCACTGCGTATCAAAATGGGCTGTTGCTACCAGATACGCCTTATACTCTTTTTGCTGGCTGTACAATATCTGTACGAAGCAAAACAGTGACAGAATGCAACATAGTATTTTTTTCATCTTTCACTTTTGAAAGTACAAGTTTAGCCCCTTGTTTTTCTTCCGAGTTATTTACAACATTAAAAATAATTTCTAAATTTAAATTGTTCTCACTAAATTTGTTATTTATAATTATTTCCACTTCTTGCTTTTCTTTAATTGCATTTGTATTTAAATTATTATCTGTCATATCTTCAATTGTAGTATTTATTACTGTTCTAAGTGTCACTTTGTCTTTTTCATATACTGTTATTGTTAATGGTGATTTCACATTAATTTTTTCTTTTAGCTCTTGTGCTGTCGAAGAAAGTTCCACTTCTGAACTAATTCCTAATCTTTTTAATATATTTAATAATGTTTGATTTTTAGAAAAATTATCAATGCAAGTTATTATTATTTGATTTACTTGATTTTCATCTAATTTTAATGTATATATATTTGCACTATATGTTGTTCCATTTATATCTATATTATTTTTTGCCTTACTATAATTTTCCTGTTTAATATTCTGCTTAACTATGTTTAAAAAGTCATTTATTAATTGTTTTTGCTCTTCTTCTGTAATTAATGGTTCATTACTAAATTCAATCTTTTCAGGAATTATTTTTTCTAACTGATTATTCCCACTTAAATCACTCGCTAATTTTTTTAGATTTTCATTTCTTATGCCTATATAGTACTTTAGTAAATCTTCACATTTTATAGCATATATATTTCCACTATTTATATAAGAAAAAGATAGTAAATTGTCTTGTCCGTTTTTTAAATTTGCTTCAGCATATGTTCTTCTTGTAGCATTATCATGTCTTGTAGCAGTTGTTACATTAATATTTTGAATTTCTGTTCCTTTCTCTAATATTGTTGTTAAGCTTCCACTTGAAACATAACTAACATTTTTAAATGTTGTGCTTTGTTCTTTATCATATTCATTTTCAAATATTTGTGATATTGCTTCTTGTTGTGCAATATATTTCCAGAAAAGCTCTTGTGGTTTTTTTAACATATCTGTAAAAAAGTATAAATATCCACCTGCCGCGCCTAATCCAAGTATCAATACTGTAATTATTACAACCCATAATCCAATACTTTTTTTCTTCATTTTTGTTCCTCCTTATTAATTTTTTTATTTATATCTTCTATTGCTGTTATTTTTAGATACTCCATCCTTTTCTTGGTTTGCTCATCTTTATAGTTAATTCTGTCTATCAATTTTTCTATATATTTTTCATCTCTTATTTTTTTTAAACTATACTCAAAGTTTAAATCATATATAAAAGCTAATATTATTATCCATTTATCAATATTGCTTGTAACTGTGCCAGATTTTATTGTTTTTTTCATTAATATTTGCTCATAAACATTATCAGATAGTTTCTCGTCTCCTATATCCTCTTTTTTATACAATAAATAAAATGGCTTAGACAAATATATATTCATAATATCTAATTTATCCGCATCTCGTATTATTTTTGCTTGAAGCATTTCTTCTTTATTCAGGTTTAAGTTTATACTATATTTATTATGATTTCTTATTGCTTCATTTATAATTCTATCATATTTATTTGTAGAAATAAACCTTCTTATTAAATTATTTTTATTTAGTTGTTCTACACCATACTCTGCATGATCTATACTTTTTGAATCCACAAATGTAGAATATTGTGTAATTTGTTCAAATCTACCTATATCATGTAAAAGGCCAACTAATTTTGCAATTTGTACTTGTTCTTCATTTAATTCTAGTGACTTTGCAATATTATAGCTTTCTTTTTCAACTCTGTAAGAGTGGTCTTTTTTCATTTTAATATTTTCATTTTGCAAATTAAATTTTAAAACATATTTTTCAAATGCTTCTTCAGCTTTTTTAAAATCAATCATATGTACCTCTATTCCTGGACATTTTCTTCAATTAAATTTGTTTTCATTTCATTTTCTTTTACTTCAATTTCAGAAATAGCACCATTTGTTTTATAAGCTTTTATTTGTATTTTATATGTTTTGCCTATGTCTATATTTTTCTTATATTCTTCTATTTTTTTTATGCTTGTTTCTCCATTTACCATTATAAGATCTTCTTTTGACATAATGCTATTATGTTCTATAAGGACCTCATATATTTTGTTCAAATTTGTTGCTGATATATTTCTGCTTCCATCTGCTGATATATATGTTTTTAATATTTTTTGTGCCTCTGCTTCGTTATTGTTTAATTTATCATTTATTATTGAATTTTTTTGTGCATAATCTGTTGCAAATATCCAAATTCCATTTATTATTTTTTCTGTTATTCCATCACCGTTTGTACTAATAAAACTTGAACCAATTGTGCTTATAACCTCTAATTTTATTTTAGGTGCTAACTCATCAAATCCTATTTTCTCAAATTTTTGTGTTAAATTTTGAAATTTGTTTATAATGTATTTTTCTATAAATGGCTGTAGCTGTTTCAGAGTATAATTATTTAATATAACAGCACTAGAGTCTTTTAATTCTGCTATTTTTTCCCCATTAGCACCTACTTGTATATTTTGATTATATATTGAACTAACTTTTATTCCATTTTCATTCATAATAGTAGTAATTATTGAATTATTTATATTATTATTTTCCATCTTTCCAATTTTATTAACTATTTTATAGTTATACATTGGTTTATTTATATTTGGTGTTATTATAATATTATTTGTTACAAAATTGTCTTCTTCATTTTTATCAACAATAATTTTAGAATTATAACTAATATTCTCTGTAGAAATTTCTAAAAATATTAATAATTTAAGACTATTATTTTCATATGCATAATCTATTGTTAATTTATATTTACTACCAATATTTATTGATGTTCGAACCACCTCTTTTTTATTAACATAAATTTCAATTTTTACTTCTTCTTCAATTCTTTGTTCGTTTATTTTTACTATTAAATTACTTGCTATTTCTTTGTAATTATCTATTTTATTTCTTTCTAACGTTTGTAGTAAAACTTCATCTTTCATAGAATTTTCTAAGCACTTTATTATAATATTACATATTTCATCTCCACTTAGTTTTAACAAATATACTTTAGCTTCGTAGCTTTTCTCTTCTATTTGAATATCTTTTTTACCTAACTTTATATAACTGGTTTTAGGTATATTTTGAATAAATATATTTGAATATGTGCTTATTAGATGTTCTTTTTCTATATCGTTTATATCAATACTATCTGGTATATATTGTATGATTTCTTTATTAACATTTAGCTTTTGAGCAAAATTCTTCAAGTTTGCATTCCTTACACCTATATAATGTTTTAGCAGATCTTCGCATTTTATTCCATATGTGTTGTAGTCTTTTATGCAAAAAAGTTTTAACAAATCATTTTCTTGCTCTTTTAGTGTTATTTTTGAATATGTTCTTTCAGTTTCAACATCATGTACAGTATTTGTTGCAATATCTATATTTTTCATTTCTTCATTTTTTTCAACAGTAATGTTAATATTTCCATCTGAAACATAATTATTTTTTTCTTTAATTTCCTTTTGCACCTTTGCATTTTCATTACATATAATGCTTAAAATTTTATTATTTTGTTTTGCAAAAGTCCAAAATAATTCTTCTGGACTTTTAAATGTATCAGTGCAAAAGTACAATATTATTAATGTAACAATTGCTATGCTAATTATAACACCCGAAATCATTATAACTAATTTTTTTTTCATCTTTTACTTTATTCCTCCTATTGGGCAGGCTTATTCATCATCCAGTTTTAAAACACTTAAAAAAGCTTCTTGTGGTATATCCACATTTCCTATTTGCCTCATTTTCTTTTTGCCTTTTTTCTGTTTTTCCAATAGTTTTTTCTTTCTCGTAATATCTCCTCCATAGCACTTTGCAAGTACATCTTTTCTCATTGCTGATATTGTTTCTCTTGCTATTATTTTTCCTCCTATAACTGCTTGTATAGGTATAGCAAATAATTGCCTTGGAATAACTTCTTTCAATTTTTCTATCATCTTTTTGCCACGTTCATAGCTATTGCTCTTATGCACAATAAAAGATAACGCATCTACTCCTTCTCCATTTACCCATATATCCAGCTTAACCAATTCTGATCTTTTATATTCTTTAAATTCATAGTCAAAAGAAGCATATCCTTTTGTTTTAGATTTAAGATTATCAAAGAAATCATAAATAATTTCATTTAATGGCATCTCATATATTAATGTAACCCTATTTTCATCCAAATACTTCATATTTATATAAACTCCACGCCTATTCTGACATATTTCCATTATATTTCCTACATATTCTTTTGGAGTTAAAATTTCTGCTGTTACCATAGGCTCTTCAATATACGAAATGTCATTTGCCGGTGGTAAATCTGATGGATTATATAACTCCAACAATTCGCCATCGGTTTTATGAACTTTATAAATAACAGATGGAGATGTTGTGATTAAACTTAAATCATATTCTCTGTCCAATCTTTCCTCTATAATTTCTAAGTGTAGCAAGCCAAGAAAGCCACATCTAAATCCAAAGCCTAATGCTGTAGAAGTTTCTGGCTCATATTCTAAAGCAGCATCATTTAGTTTTAATTTTTCTAAAGCTATTTTCAAATTCTCATAATCGCTTCCATCTACAGGATATATTCCACAATATACCATCGGATTTACTTTTTTATATCCTGCTAATGGTTCTTCCGCTGGTGTTTCCTTTAATGTAATTGTATCTCCAACTCTAATATCAGAAAGGCTTTTAATGCTTGCTGCTATATATCCAACATCACCTGCTAGCAATTCATTGTCCGGCTCATATGTACCTGGTTCAAAATGTCCTACTTCTGTTACAGTAAAAGTTTTATTTGATGACATAAGTAATATTTCGTCTCCCACTTTTACTTTGCCATCTCTTATTCTTACATATGCTATTGCTCCCTTATAATTATCATATAAAGAATCAAAAATTAAAGCTTTAAGTGGTTTTTCTTCCTCCCCTTCTGGTGGAGGTAACAATGTTACTATTTTTTCTAATACTTCATCTACATTTAACCCAGTTTTAGCTGATATGCATGGTGCTTCATCTGCTGGAATCCCTATAATATCTTTTATTTCTTGTTTAACTTCTTCTGGTCTCGCATTTGGTAAATCTACTTTATTTATTACTGGTAATATTTCTAAATTATTATCTATTGCTAAATAAACATTTGCAAGTGTTTGTGCTTCTACTCCCTGGCTTGCATCCACAACTAAAATGGCTCCATCGCATGCAGCTAAACTTCTTGATACTTCATAATTAAAGTCCACGTGTCCTGGAGTATCTATTAAATTAAGTTCATATGTATGTCCATCTTTGGCTTTGTATTTCATTCTAACAGCTTGTGATTTTATCGTAATTCCACGTTCTCTCTCTATGTCCATATTATCTAAAACTTGTTCTTCCATCTCTCTTTTTGAAAGAACTCCAGTCATCTCAATTAGTCTGTCTGCTAATGTAGATTTTCCATGGTCTATATGTGCAATTATGCTAAAATTTCTAATATATTTTTTCTTATCTTCCATTAATTGTATTTCCCTTCTTAAGGTTTAATTTTAGGCTCATTCAAATACGTTTTAAAGAGCCTGTTGTCCGCTTTTTGTACATTCCAATTATACTTTTTATACGTTAAATTGTCAATGCAGAATTTTCCATTACGTCTCATTCATTTTCTTTCATTTCATAAAAGAAAAAGAGCATTGTTTATTTTACTAAACTTTGCTCTTTGCTAAATTAATCTTCTTTACTTATTTTGGCATATTTTTTTAATTTTGCATATGCTAAGCTATTTACACTACCAGATGTAAATCTTCCTGATTCGTCTCGTTTTCCGGCTGGTACTCCAGTTAAAATTTCTATTCCTTGTTCTATTGTTGAGATTGCATAGATATGGAACAATCCTTGTTTTACTGCTTCTACGACTTCATCTGATAAGTTTAAATTTTTCTCGTTTAATTTTGGTATCATTACTCCGTGTGAGCCATTAAGTCCACGTGTCTTGCAGATTTTAAAGAAGCCTTCTATTTTTTCGTTTACTCCACCTATTGGCTGTATTTCACCTTTTTGGTTTACAGAACCTGTAACTGCAATTGATTGGTTTATTGGTATTCCAGAAAGGCTTGAAAGTATTGCATATAACTCTGTTGAAGATGCACTATCTGCTGCTCCACCACCACATCCAATTAAGGATGTCATTACCATTGCAGCTGATAACAAAGCTGCAAGTGCTTTCTTTTTCATGTTGTTCCTCCCTGTTTCTTTTTAGATTTTAATTTTTTCTTTATTTAAATTAGATTTAATGTAGTCAAATAAATATGTACTTTTCCCACTTCCTGCTTTTCCATACACCACATTTAATGCCATAGTTTGTCTCCTTTATGCTTCCCTTTTCCAATAGAACAAGTATTGTTGTGCTATTCCTGCTAAATTTCCATATTTTGCTTTTGCAATTTGTTCTATTTCCTTTTTATTTACTTTTTCATCATTTTCATTTTTTATATATAGTTCATTTATAACACGCCTTACCCACACATCTATTGGAAAAGCTTCTAATCTTTTTAATGTTGAAAATAATAAGATACAATCTGCAACTTTTGGTCCTACTCCTGGAAGAGTTAAAAGTACCTCTCTTACGCAATTAGTATCATTATTTTCATGTAGTTTTTGCAAATCTACATCTTTATTTACAATTTTTCTTGTTGTTTCATATACTCTTGTATCTCTAAATCCTAAACCAAGTTTTCTTAAATCAACCACTTCTGCTTTTGAAAGCTCATCTGGAGTAGGAAATGTATAATATTCCTTTCCTTCAAATATTATTTTTTCTCCATATGTTTTACAGATTCTTTCTATTATTCCTTTTATTCTAGGTATATTATTGTTTGCTGATATAATAAAAGAAATAATTGTTTCCCATAAGTCTTGGTTTAGCAGTCGTATTCCTTGTCCATACTGAATGCTTGCTTTCATATTATCATCTATTGCAGACAATTTTAGTTTTATTTGTTTATAATCTCTATCCAAATCAAAATATTGGTTGCATACCTCTTCTATATTGCCATCTGTAATTCCTTTAAATATTATTTTACTGCCTTCTTTTTTTACATTTATTACATTTTTTCCAAATACACCTGTATAACTCTCATCCTGTTGCTTATTCCATCTAAAGCATTGTCCACAATCAAATATATGTTTTGGTTCAAATGATTCCACATCACTTATTATATATGTCTGTTTCTGCACTTTTGGCACTCCTCTATTTCTTAATAATTTAATTATATCTGTCCCAGAACACAATGTCAATGGAAATTAATTAATGTTCAAACCCCAGCATTAATTTCTATGCCATAGTTTTTTTATAAATTTTATCATTCTACTCCATATATTTTCTTTATATTCTACTACTTTTGTATTTATTTCTTCATTTATACTGTTCGCTTTTATTTTTTTAAATACATCTGTGCCATATATTTCTCTTTTTTTATTTTCTGCTTCTTCTATATCTTTTTTAAATTTTGCCCTTATTATTCTTTTTTCATCTTCTGTTGCCCAATAGTTCAAATAAACATATGCCAATATTGCTTTTGTCTCGTACAATATTTCTTGTTCTTTCACAAAGTCAATGTTTAGATTTATTGAAAAGTCATAATTTTTATTCATATTTTTTTTAACAATTTGCATAAATTCTGTTGGTATTTTATCAAAATCTTCTTTTGGTACTACTTTTAAAATTTCATATACTTCTTTATATGCATTAGGATAATTTTCAACTTTTATCACTTAACCTATTCCTCCTATTTCTCCAAATAGTTTTTCAATAATTCTTTAGCAAATTTATTTACAATTATATAATTATCCTTCATGTTGCTCTTATCTATACTGGATGTATAAATATTTGAGTCTATCCTTTCTAAAAGAATTATTTTATTTATTATTAGTAAAGATAAAACATATGTTGTTTCGTCTTTTATTACGAATTTATTCTCTAAATCTTTACTATTTACATTTTCTACTATTTCAAAGCTATTATTTATACAATTTGCTATTGCTTTCATTTCTCTTTTTTCTAATTTCTCTTTTTCACTTAATTCATAGTACCTTTTATCTATTAATAATTTTATCACTTCTTCTTCAGAATCACATTGTACTTTATTATCATTTTCTATTATTATAATTTTACTTAACACCTATACCTTCCCCTTCTCTCCCATTAATTTCTGCTAGTTTCTCGTCTACTGCACGAGAAACTTCTTCTAAGTCTACTCCATTTATTTTTGGTATTGTTTTTTTCCCAATCTTATTTTTTCTAATTTGACCATTGAGTCCATCATTTATTTCCGGTGTTTTTTCTAACAATTCACTATTTTCATCATATCTATCCAAATATGTTTGCATTTGTTCTTGTGATACGCACAATCCTATCAATGCCTCTGCAACTTTTCTCTCATCTTGCTCCATTTGTATTACTTCATAATTATATAACATCTTTTTCTCTTCTTCTGTTCTTTGTTCTTCTGATTTCAACATTATTTTAGATAACTCATGTGATACTCTAACTAATCCTCCAAAAAAATTTATATTTTCAATCCATGTAGTTGGATCTAAGGTTCCATTTGGTAATCTAAATTCTATTGTGTTTTTTTCTTTTCTCCCAACGTTACAATAATTAATTCCTGAATATCTAGTTCCTTGTATTATTTTTGTTCCTACTATAAATTTTTCCAAATCGCTTTCATTTTCTAAATTAATTGTTTCCTGCTTTGACTCGTCATTACCAGATATTGGTCGCGCATATACTAATACTCCCTTTCTCGGTATTTCACCTTTTCGATTACTTATAATATATAATATTTTTTCAGTATCGTTCCATATCGTTCTTAAATTTTTCCAATCCTGCAAGTCAGTTAAATAATCTGCTCCAATATGTATATGACCTCCACATCTCTCGCTAATCGTTTGCCCTGATAAACATAAAGCTTTACAAGCTCCATATATTTCATCTCCTGCTGTACTTGGCGTTAATCCTGATGATGGTACTGCCTCTATTCCATCATCTAAAGTGTCGTCAGGTTTTAGTTTCCATGATAAATTTCCAATAATTCCTGCTATCTCTTCTCTCGAGGCTAAGCCCTCTGATTCTATTTCTACTCCTATTGTCATTTTATCTGGTAAAGTAACTGGTGGCATTTTAGTAAATCTGTCTAGTATTTCTCTAGTTTCATGGTTTAAAACATCACTATTTTCACAATAATCTATAAATTCGGCATCGCCTGTCATTATAATCGCTTGAGCTAAAAAAGTACTTTCTAACTCATTGATTTTTCTATTTTTTATATGATTCTTTATATATTCCTTTATGTATCCTGGTTCTTTTTCCTCTACAGTTCTTATCAATTCTATTGCATGAAAATCCTGAATATTAAGTGCTTTCGTTTTCTCTTTGTTTTTTAGCAATTTCTTTATGTATTCTATATCTTTCGTTGCTTTTATTAAGATTACAGCATTGCGACCTTCAATCCCAAGTGCTTGCATTTTTTTTACATTTTCTAACCATTTTTCTTTTATGTACTCTGAATCTCCTGTCTCTTTTATTAAATTTACTGCTCTATCACCATTAATATAAAGCGCTTGCATTTTTTCTACATTTTCTAGGCATTCTTTTATGTATTCTGGATCTTCTGTTGCTTTTATTAAAGCTACTGCTCTATCACCATAAATACCAAGTGCATGCATTTTTTTTACATCTTCAAGCCATTTCTCTTTTATGTACTCTGGATCTTCTGTTGCTTTTATTAAGGCTACTACTTCATCTACTGCAGAGCTATATATCATATCTTCTATTATTTTTTTTACAATTGATTTATTTGAAATATATTTACATAATGTCAAGCAAAACTTATATACATCTGCATTTTCTACATTATTATTCATATTTTGTAAAAAATAGTCTATTAATCCATTTTTTTCTATATCTTGCATAAAATTTCTATATTTTTCTTCCAAAATCTGTTCATCTACATCTTTAACTGTTGGTGTTGATATACCAAAAAAATGTAGAAACTTTTCATTTTGACCATTAAGTATTTTAAATAGTTTTTTTATTCTTGCTTTATTAGATAGTTTGGCAATTGTCCTTTTAATCACTTTTTTCCACATCTCCATTTATATTTTAACTTTTGTTTTATATTGTGCTTTTAATATGTTCTTTAACTATATAATACCATAAAAAACACATAATATTAATATTGTAATTTATTTATTATAAAAATTAATATTTTTGTAATATTTTTTATTAAATTTTACACTGATATATGTATGTCAAATTAAAAACATTATTCTGCCTTGCTTGGTCCTACACGCCTAAACAAGTCTAGACTCTTTTATGGTTCTAGACTTGTTTAGTTTTTAACATTTATATATTATTTCCGTAGTAACTATCTAATAATATTTGTTTTAATTCACTTACTAATGGTAGTCTTGGATTTGCTGTTGTGCATTGGTCCTCAAATGCTCTATCTGCTAGCATATCAACTTTATCTAGAAATTCTTTTTCGTCTATTCCCGCTTCTCTAAATGTTGCTGGTATTCCTAGGTCTATATTTAATTTTTTTATTTCATTTATTAGTGACCACACACCTTCTTCGTTTGTATATGCTGGAAAGTTCATTCTTCTTGATATGTCTGCATATTTTTGATCTGCTATAAAATATTCGTACTTAGGGAATGATACAAATTTTGTTGGCTTTTGGCTGTTATATTTTATAACATATGGTAAAAGGATTGCATTAATTCTTCCATGTGGCAAATGAAACTCCCCACCTATTTTGTGTGCTAATGAATGATTTATTCCTAGAAAAGCATTTGTAAATGCCATTCCTGCTATTGTGCTTGCATTATGCATTTTTTCCCTTGCAACTCTATTACTTCCGTTGTTATATGCTTCTCTAATATTTTTAAACACTAGTTCCGCTGCTTTTTCTGCTAATCCATCTGTATAATCTGATGCCATGTTAGAAACATATGCCTCTATTGCATGTGTTAATACATCCATGCCTGTATCTGCTGTTATTCCTTTTGGTAAGCTCATAACCAAATCTGGGTCTACTATTGCTACATCTGGAGTTAATTCATAATCTGCTAATGGATATTTTTTATTAAGTTTTTTATCTGTTATTACTGCAAAAGATGTTACTTCTGAGCCTGTTCCTGAAGTTGTAGGTATTGCTACCATTTTAGCTTTGTTTCCTAACTTTGGAAATTTATAAGTTCTTTTTCTAATATCCATAAATTTAAGTTTTAAACCTTCAACATCTGCTTCTGGATGTTCATAAAATAGCCACATTCCTTTTGCTGCATCTATTGGACTTCCACCACCTAATGCAATTATTACATCTGGTTTAAATTCCCTCATCATTTGCACTCCTTTATTAATTGTTTCAAATGATGGGTCTGACTCTACATCTGCAAAAATCTCCGAATGAACATATTCTTTTCTTTTTCTTAAATAATATAATATTTTATCTACATATCCAAATTTAACCATTGATTCGTCTGTTACTATAAATGCTCTTGATATATTTGGCATTTTTTCTAAATATCCTATTGAACCTGCCTCAAAGTATATTTTTTCTGGAACTTTAAACCATTGCATATTTACTCTTCTTTTTGCAACCCTTTTTATATTTATTAAATTAACTGATGATACATTTGCTGTTGTAGAGTTTCCCCCAAATGTGCCACATCCTAATGTTAATGATGGCATATTTGTATTGTATATGTCTCCTATTGCTCCATGTGTTGATGGTGAATTTACTATTATTCTTCCTACCTTAACCTTTTCTGAAAATTTTAATATTGTTTGTTCATCTTCTGAATGAATAACAGCTGAATGTCCTAATCCTCCAAATTCTATTAATCTTTCTGCTATATCTATTCCCTCATCTGCGTTTTCTACAATGTAGTATGCTAAAACAGGGCTTAACTTTTCTTTTGAAAATGGATATTCTCTACCAATTCCTTCTTCATATACAACTATTACTTTTGTGTCTTCTGGTATTTCAAATCCCGCTTCTTTTGCAATTGTATATGGAGATTGACCTGGCACGTGTGATTTTAGTTTGTATCCATATTCTTCTGTATATTCAAACATTGAGTTTTGTAATTTTTGTTTTTCTTCTGGATTTACAAAATAGCATCCCGCTTCTCTCATTAATTCTTCAAATTCTTGATATATGTCTTTGTCAACCAAAAC
>ENA-OWPL01001319-OWPL01001319.1-human-gut-metagenome-genome-assembly--contig:-NODE-1319-length-14737-cov-2.395927_pt1 | contig 14737 bp, 14 predicted proteins | sample MGYA00248263_ERZ651844 | MGnify/ENA primary metagenome ERZ651844 (study PRJEB26924, sample SAMEA4378256) | human gut metagenome | biome: human gut; feature: human-associated habitat; material: faeces...
TGTTTCTTTATTATCTGTGTTTTCTGAATCAGCATCTTTTGCAGTGGTTTCTTCTTTATCAGTGGTTTCTTCTGTTGCCGTATCAGTATCTGTCTTTGCAGCAACCGGGCTTGTACCGATCAGAGTGGCTGAAATAGTAAGTGCTGACATTAATAATGTAAATGAACGTTTCTTCATGATTATTTCTTCTCCCTTATCTTCATATTTTTTATAGTTTTTTCTATCGTGCTGTTCAACCCATCTGCTGCAGAGCAACAGGTTTTTGAACAGGTGATGGCAAATATATTATAGTAATTCCAGAAAATAATGCAATTAAGACAGTTCCTCTGGATCTTTCTCAGATGTGCGCACATTACTGTGAACGGAATGAACAGAAACGTGCGAACTGTTTGCAGTATTTTATGGAATTGCTATGACTTCTTTTTTTCTTATCATATAATATATCTGCCCGGAAACTTTTGCAAGTCCTCCGGGCAGTTTATCTTGTTTGAACAATATTTTTTATTCAGCGTCAGCCTCTGCAGTATCAGCTGTTGTCTCAGCTGCGTCATCTGCCTGTGCATCGTCTGCACTGTCATCTGTTGCTTTGGCATCAGTATCTTCTGCTGCTGCATCGTCAGATGCTCCAAGAGAATCAATTGCTGCTTTTGTATGAGCCACATACAGATCTTCTACTGCTGCGATTCTTCCAAGACCTGCGATCTGACAGTCAACACTGTCGAAATCACCGGATGCCTCAAACTGAGATTTCCAGGAATCTGCATCATCACCGGCCATATCATTGTTAGCGTGGTCTCCGGCAACAACCATCAGAGGACGAAGGATTACATTCTTGAATCCTGCTTCTTTTACTTTCTCGATAACCTTGTCACATGCTGTGTCTTCCGGTTCTCCCTCTACAGTTCCGATGAAAGCGTTTGTGAATCCAAGATCATCCATCTGTGTCTGCATCTGGTCATAGGTTACGTTAGCTGTATGGGATGTACCATGTCCCATGAATACAAATGCTGTGCCTGCATCTGCTGCTGCTTTCATATCATCAAATCCAGCTTCCTTGCAAGCTTCATCTGTGATAGCCTGTGCAACTGCTTTCTTGTCATCGTTGATCACTGTTGCATCATCTCCAACCTCGCCGAGCATTGGCTCTGCGATAGCTACAGACTCGAATTTATCTTTATATTCATTGATCGCTTCTGTCATCTCATCGTACTCAGCACCATGCATCAGATGTGTAGGCTGAACAACAAGATTCTTAACACCGTTTGCAACTGCACGGTCAAGAGCCTGATCCATATTGTCGATTACTTCATCGTCTCTTGCTTCTACATGGTTGATGATAATCTGTGCTGTAAATGCACGTCTTACAGACCAGTCCGGATATGCTTCCTGAAGTTTGTCTTCGATTCCTTTGATATCCTGTGCACGGCTGTCATTGAAAGAAGTACCAAAACTTACAACGAGAAGCTCATTCTCACCGATTTCATCCTGATTACGTGGATCATCCTTGGATGCATCACCTGTATCTGCACCGAAATATTCCGGGCTTGCTTCTTCGCCTTCAACCAGTTCTTTCTGAGCATCTGTCAGTTTGTCCCATGCTTCTTTTGCAGCTTTGCAGTCTTCGTCAGTTGTATCGTTTCTTTCCTGAACGTAGATCTTGTCGATCAGTGCTGCAACTTCATCCGCTGCTTTCTGGTCATCATCAGATGCTTCTTCTGTATCTGCAGCGTCTGCGTCTTCTGCAGCATCTGCATCTGCGTCTTCTTCTGTATCTGCTGTTTCCTCTGTTGCTGCCTCTGCAGTGTCATCAGAAGCATAAATGCTTGCAGATCCCATCATTGTGACTGTTGCTACAGCCATAGCCAGTGCCAGTGCTTTTACAGTTTTGTTTTTCATGTTTGTTTCCTCCTGTACTTGTGGTTTTCATGAAAATTAAAATGAATAACAAAGTACGGCTGATAGTCCGGTGGATAGTTTTATGTATTTTTTACACAAAAAAACTCCTGCACCGGGCTAAGAGTTTCTGGATTATGGTACAACCAATTACTCGTGATCCGGAATTAAAAAATCCCCGTACCAACAGCAGGCAGGTTTCCTGACTTACAGATCAACACATAAAAAGTCGCCTTCCCGGTTCTCCAGTGGCTGCGCATCCACGCATGACTTTACATTCCCTGTTTACAGTGACGAGATCGTACAGGACTTACACCTGTTTCCCTTTTAACTTGTGATTTCTTATAAAAATCATCTGCACCTGTTGTTTTATTATTCAATTTCTTACAGAATACCACTATTTTTTCAACTTTACAATAGTTCCGGTTATTTTTTTATCAATAAGACCCACAGAGGCAGCAGGTACAAAAACAATGCAAACAATACGCTACTCTCCGGTGCGCCTACTGCTGCCAGTGGCACAGCGCCTGCAATTGACCATGGTATAAGCGGTGCTATGACCACTGCGCTGTCCTCCAGATAGTTGGCGAATTTTTCTTTATCTGCTTCGCTTCTGCTGCACAACTGATCCGTCAAAATAATCGACAATGTCTGGTTACATGCCACAACGCCGGTCAGAACTGCCGTCACAAATACTGCCAGATATGGTTTCGTCTTGTCTGCAAGTGCGATGACCATTTTTTGAATGCCTTCCAGAATACCGGTTTCCTGAAAGATACCGGAATAGGATGATGAAATGCAGACTATCGCGCCTACCTTTACCATAGAAGAAATTCCTCCACCATCCAGCATAGATGTCACCGCAGAATCTGCGGAATGAAAGCCGGTCAAAATCAGCATCGAAAGATTTTTTACCGGAATTCCCTGAAACCAGATGCAGATCGGTATCGCTGTAAGAATACTCGCGATCATCGAAATTTTTACTCCGGCCTGCATTACCGATAATACCAGAATCACAACTGCCGGAAGCAATGTGATCCAGCCAATCTGAAATTCGTTTCCAAAAATTTTTACAAGATCCGGCACTTCTGCTGTGCCATGAAGGTTCCTGCTGACACAGAAATAAATAAGCGCTGTCACGATAAACGGTACCGCCCCACTTCGTATCATATTTCTGATATTTCGGTAAACATTGGTTCCCGTCAGTTCAGAGACAAGAAGTGCGCTCGTTGATACCGGTGAACAGCGGTCTCCAAAATAAATGCCGGACAAGATTGCCCCGCCTGCCATCCACGGACGGATACCAAGTGTTGACGCGATTGTCGCACAGACAACGCCCATCGTTGCCGCGGTTCCGAAAGAAGTCCCCGTCAGCACAGAAACAAGGCAATTCAAAAGAAACGTCATAAGAAGAAAAGTAGATGGTTTTATCAGATGAATCGTATAACAGATGATTGCAGGAATCGTCCCTGCCTGACGCCAGAGCGCCGTCAGCATCCCGATCAGAATAAATGTAAACAGGATATTTCTGACTTTTTTGATCCCCTGCAATATCATCTTCCCTATAGATTTCCATGTATAGCCCTGTTTTCGGCTGTAGAAGCTAAACAAAACCAGCCCCGCAAAGAGCGCATATAAAATAAAATGATTGGTTGCGATACATATAATAAGCAAAATACAGAATATAGTTAGGGTCAGAGTTGCCATGTGGGGTGTCCTTTCCTATGCTGTCTTCTCTGCGCTAAAGAAAATAATCACTGCTCCAACTGCTGCAGAAATCGTTGCAAACAGGAGCATAGTATTGACACCGGAGAAATCGATCAGCGCACCGCCGAGGAAAGCTCCGATTACACTGCCAAGTGTGTAAGTCATCGTGATATATGCCTGTCCTTTGATTGCATCTTCTGCATCCATAATGGAATTTACATAGTAGACCGATGCCGCTGCCATCAGCCCCCATCCCAGCATCTGGAAAATCTGGATACCGTAAAATACTGTCATATTTGGTGCAAGCAGTGAACCAAGTGATTTCAGTGTGAAGAAAATACCTGTCAGACGGAACCAGATATCACAACGTGCTTTTTTCAGCATATAACCAAACAGAAATAAGGTCGGAAGTTCGGACATTGCTGCAATTGCAGTTGCGGTTCCCATTTCTGAACTGCCGCCGCCTTTACTCTGAACAATCTGGAAAGTAAAACTGTTCAGAAGAACATGTCCGAGATAAATCAGGATACATCCGACAAGTACTATTGTGAAGCGTTTGTATTTACGTAAAAACTGTAACGGATTTGATGTTTGTTTTTTACTGTTGTCCCCTGTCGGCACTGAGCTGCTTTTTGTAAATGGAAACAGTGCCAGACAGCCCATCAGTACAAGTGTAACAATCATGATGCATACCGGTACTGCTGTAATTCCGGTGCGTGATGTAATAATTCCAAGGACATAGGAAAGTGCTGCATAAGCTACCGAACCCATCCCGCGGGCAATACCAAAATTAAGATTATGTCCCTGATTGATACTTTCCATTCCAAGAGAATTGATAAACGGGGTCAGAAGCTGAAGCAGGGTCACACCGCAACCATAGACAACTCCGGTTAGCAATATTGATTTGCAGAAAAGAAGGGAAATTCCGAGAATCAGCTGCAGCACCAGCAGTAACTGCAGGAATTTTTTCAGGGAAGGGCTTTCCGGACGGTCTGCATAACTGGCCAGCACCGGCTGAAGAAGTGCTGACAGGATACCTGCAATCGCAATGATGATGCCGATCTCTGTATTGGAAAATCCGCTTCCGAGAAGATAAAATCCGGAATATCCCATGATTGCTGCAAAATTCATCCAGTACAACCCCTGGATAAAGGCATAAATGGGCGTTAAATTTTTAGTTTTTGCTGAAGACATAATAAAGACTCCTTTGATATGTATTGTTTCTATTATACATTGGATTGGGAAACGGATAAAGTATAAAATACTTGCAGATTTCATTTTTTTATTTTAAGATGAAGAATAGTTGCAGAATATGGATGCAAAACAGGAGGAAAGCCAAAATGAAGAAAAAAATAGATGTTTATGAACATATGGGAGAAATTCTGAAAGGGGTAAAATCAGGAGTACTCATCACTGGTAAAGCTGATGATAAAGTAAATTCCATGACTATCTCATGGGGAATGATTGGAATCGAATGGGGAAAACCGATTTTTGTTACCTTTATCAGAGAAAATCGCTTTACAAGAAGCCTCATTGAAAAGACCGGCGAATTTACAGTCAGCATTCCGGTTGACGACAGTGCAAAAAAAATTCTCAGTTTCTGCGGTTCAAAATCTGGCAGAGATGTAGATAAAGCAAAAGAAATTGGTCTGACTTATGAAGAGCCGGAAATGACTTCTATTCCGGGAGTAAAAGAACTTCCATTGACACTTGAATGTAAAGTTGTCTACAAACAGGCACAGGATATGAATGCAATGACCGAAGAAAACAAAGCAAAATTTTATCCGCAGGATGTAGACAGTTTGTTTACCGGTTCAAACAAAGATACACATGTGGCATATTATGGTGAAATCGTAAATGCTTATGTAATTGAGTAAATTATCTGTATAAGCGTGAAAACAGCTCCCCGCCATTGGGGAGCTGAATTTTTTGCGTGTGTATTGAAGCAGTGCCATGAGCATATTCTCTGATTCAGGAATTTTTACAGGATGCTTCGCACGGGCAGTCAAAGCTCGGATTGAAAGCATAGAAATTCTTTTCATCAAGCTGTTCCTGTACAGAACGGAGTGCTTCACCGAACCGCTGGAAATGCACGATTTCACGAGCTCTCAGGAATCGGATAGGATCTGCAACTTCCGGAATGTCACGTACTACACGAAGGATGTTGTCATAAGTTGCACGTGCTTTTTGTTCTGCGGCAAGATCTTCAAACAAATCCGTGATAGGATCTCCTTTGCTCTGGAATTCACAGGCATTGAATGGAACTCCTCCGGCAGCCTGCGGCCACACACCAACCGTATGATCAATATAGTACGGTCCGAAACCACTCTTTTCGATTTCCTCCATGGACAATCCTCGGGTAAGCTGATGAACGATCGTGGAAACCATTTCCAGATGCGCCAGTTCTTCCGTACCGACATCATTCAGGACAGCAACGGCTGTTCGGTTAGGCATCGTAAAACGCTGGGAGAGGTAACGCATGGACGCACCGATCTCACCGTCCGGGCCACCATACTGACTCATGATAAACTGCGCAATTTTTGCATTCGGTGTCTTTATATTGACTGGGTATTGGAGTCTTTTTTCATAATTCCACATAAACTATCTGCAACCTCCTTCCACTTCCCATGGAAACGGCTGTTCTGCCCATTTCCAGATATCACCGCCGGACTCCAACGCGTCATCTACAGTCAAAGGCCCATAACACTGTGCATATTCTTTCATAAGTTGCTGTCGTTCTTTATCACATTCCTGATAAAAAGCAAGCCCTTCTTTGCACTTCGGATGGGTATCAAGATACAGAAGAATGTCGTTGACTGCAAAGCTGACTTCATTAATCCGGTTCAACAGATTTTCGCGAGGTGTGCACTGATTTCGATACATCATTTCTGCTTACCTCTCTTTCCACAAAACGGTTTGCACAGCTGTGGGAAAACGGTTCCCACTTTCAGGGCATAGCCCAGATCATACGTCGTCGTAAAATCCTGATAAGGAACATATGCCATTGCAGGTTCCATATGATCAACGTGTGTATACATTTCCTTTCCGGAAATTGCCGGTTTCTCAGTCATGGTCCGGCGGGTACAGGACATTTCTCTTTGATTTCCCATGCCGCAGGTTGTATTATATGGTCGACCGCAGCCACGGCGCATCTGATAATTTTCCATGAACAATCCTTTCTGGTGAAAAAGTTGTTTCCTTATATTTTATGAAATAAAAAGGGCCGGTGTGCATAAGTGAGAATCCGTAGTATAATTAAGAAAATACACTAAGGAGGAATGTTTTATGAAAAAGAAATCAAAGATACTTTCCCTGCTTCTTGATGGTAGTCGGACAAAAGACAACCATTAAAACACCTGTAAAAATGACCTTCAAAAGCAGTAATCCCAAAGTAGCTGCCGTAAACTCCACTGGAAAAGTTACTGCAAAAGCAAAGGGAAATGCCACTATTACAGCAAAAACCTCAGATGTAACATGGACTTACAAAATCAAAGTAGAAAAGCCTAAACTGAGTAATATCAAATTATCAGTTTATACTAAGACATCAAGGCAACTGAAACTCAAAGGTACTTCGCGTAAAGTTACCTGGTCATCCAGTGCCCCATCAGTTGTCAGCGTGAATAAAGGGAGTTGGTTACCTTTGATTTCACTAACTCTCGTCTGAGGCATCCTAAATTGTTAATTAAGTTGACTTGAATATTAGTAGATTCTGTCAGAGTCATCTGAATTTCAAAATTTAGTTACCTATGATTTTCGTAACATGTATATAAGTCATCTGAATTCCAAAATTTGATGGACCAGAATCTCAGCTTCCGCTGGTTAGGTCATCAGAGACTGGTGTTTTTGTGAACTTGAACGAGGATTTCTTTCATGTTGGTCATTCTAGTTGGCTTTTGAAGGTGACTTGTCCTAACACAAGCGCAGTCTAAGCATATTGATTGTGCATTTCTCGCATTTATTTTCTGAATAAAAAGTCTGGGTTTCACAATCCTTGTCATGTGTGTTATCCTGATAATATGCTGCAACAGTCGCCCCCACCCGTGAAACGGGTGGCTCGTAGGACGGCTATAAGCCTTTAATGCTAGGCCAGCGTCTCAAAGCGCTGGCTTTCGCTTTGCTCCAGCCACATTGCGCTTGACTCGTCGCCGCCCTTAAAAGGGCATGCCTACACGCTGCGTAGACATTTTGAACAGGCTAAAGCCGAACCAAAAACGTGCCACACAGTACTCTGACTGTATGGCACGTTTCTAATTTCATACTTATTTCCATCTGCTTTCTTTCCGGCTGCATATCTCATTCCACTGACAACCGCCACAGATTTCCACACGTTTCCCGGTCTCGATAATGTTCTTCTGAACGTTATCCACAAAATCCCGGAAACTCAGATTTTCTCTTTCTTTTAATCCACAATACTCCAGCACTTTCCGATCGTAATGTTCTACGAGATCTGCACTTAAGCATACACCATATTTAAGATTTGGACAGGCTTTGCAGATTTCATCACCGAAAACTGCCATTTCCACATCTGCGCCTTTCTCCAGAAGTTCCAGCATATGCTGCATATTTCCGGTAAAACCATCACTGTATCCTTTTCCCTCGAAATACGCCAGACACATCCCATGGTGAGGTCTCAGCCTGATCATGCTACAAATTTACGAAGCTTTCTGGAAAGTCCATAAGCAAGTACGATTTTGATAATATCCGGAATGATGAACGGAATCACGCACCATCCAAGAACGGTTGCCAGACCAACAGCTCCGTTTGCTCTGCTGTAAACGATCATAAACCATGCAGTACCAAATGCATAGCAGACAATCAGTCCTACGATCATAGAAACAATCTGCATCACTGCTTTTTTGCCAGGAAGTTTTTCCATTGCCCACATTACAAGTGCAGAGAAAAGAAATCCGATGATATACCCACCGGTCGTTCCTGCAAGAACACCGATTCCACCGGAAAATCCTGCAAATACCGGCACACCGATGGCTCCGAGAAGGATAAATACAAGAACAGAAAGTGTTCCTCTTTTTCCTCCGAGAATCCCTACGGCAATAAAAACACCAAATGTCTGCAATGTAAACGGAACTGCTGCCGGAATAGAAATCCAGGAACAGATTGCCATAATTACTGCAAAAACGGCAATGTATACAATGTCATAAGTTTTACTTCTGGTTGCTGCTACTGTACTCATTTTGTCCTCCTCGTGATAACAGACTTCTGTCATCTGATCTTTGTTTTGATTTTAACAATTTAACACAGCGCGCCCACATTGTCAACCTATCACTGCAAAAAGGTTTACATTTTCTCGTATCATAGTTTACATTCTATTTCTGATGTACATAGACTTCCATCTGATTATATGGAATCACGATTCCATTTGCATCGAATTCTTCTTTTATTTTCTGGTTCAGACGCCATTTTACTGCCCAGTAAGATTCAGTGGCAACCCACACTCTCAACCCCATAATCACGGCACTTTCCGCCAGTTCATCTACGAAGACAACCATCTCCCGGCTGTCACTCTTTGTATCCGGATCGTCTTTCAGTATTTTTTCCAGAATGGTCTTAGCCTTCTGAATATCTGCCTCATAAGAAATTCCTACTTTGATCTCAAGTTTACGATTCTCTTTCGCCGTCACATTAATGATCGTACTATTGGACAATGTACCATTCGGAACCACAACTTTCTTGTTATCAATACTGAGAAGTGTTGTATAGCAGATCTCAATCTTTGCAACCGTACCTTCACAGCCATTCGACTGATCCTGAATAATATAATCTCCCACTACAAACGGCTTAAACAAAAGCAGGAGAACACCGCCTGCCAGGTTTGCAAGCCCTCCCTGCAGTGCCAGACCAACTGTTACACCGGCAGTTCCCAGTAAAGCCGCTACTGATGACTCTTTTACCCCAAGGCTCACTGCAATGTTGATGATTAGAAGGATATACAGAATCGCTTTGCCCGCAGAAGATGCAAACTGCACAACACCTGCATCCACATTTGCCCGTTCCAGCGAACGCCGCATGATTTTCAGAAGCCAGTGGATAATTTTTCTTCCTACAAAAAATACAATGATCGATAATACAACTTTTATGCAAAATCCGGTCAACGCCGGAATCTGATCCTGCAGATACTGTTTAAAATCCAGAATATCTTTAATGCTTTCTTTTACACTGCCAATTCCCATTTCCTGCAGTCCCTGATCAACTTTACTGACTGTTTCATCAACTGTGCTCATAAAAAGCTCCCTTCGTTATTTTTGCATACAACCAGCATACTCTTTTTGTTTGCAAAACTGTAGTTTTAATATAACACAAATTTTACACAAAAACTATTTTATATGTTTAAAATCCTCATATAGAGTGATATAATGAAAACGCTTATAATAGATATATACTTTATTTTATGGAGGAAACCATGCATATTATAATTGTTGGGTGTGGAAAAGTTGGACGCACCCTTGCGGATCAATTGCAGGAAGAAGATACAGATCTGACGCTGATCGACACTGATCCTGATGTTATCAATGATCTTACTGAGGATATCGATGCAATGGGAATCGTCGGCAACGGTGCCAGTATCAATACACTGATGGAGGCTGGTGTAAAGACCGCCGATATCATGATTGCAGTAACTGCTTCTGATGAGCTGAACCTGCTCTGCTGCCTTATTGCACAGAAGACCGGTCACTGTCAGACCATCGCCCGTGTACGTAATCCGATCTACAGCAAAGAGATCAGTTTCATCAAAGAGCGTCTCGGGCTGTCCATGATCATCAATCCTGAACTGGCAACTGCCAGAGAAATTTCACGATTGCTCCGTTTCCCAGCCGCAATCAAAATCGATCCATTTTCCAGAGGCCGTGTAGAGCTTCTGAAGTTCAAGGTTCTTCCGGAATTTGGTCTGGATGGAATGTCCATCTCTCAGATTACAGACAAGTATCGCTGCGATGTTCTTTTTTGTGCAATCGAAAGCAAAACGACCTTAAGTATTCCAGGTGGTGATCATCTGGTTCATAATGGTGATTTTGTTTCTATCATCGCAACTCCGAAAAACACTGCCCATTTTTTCAAAAAAATCGGCCTGAAGACGCATCAGGTCAAAAATACTCTGATCATTGGTGGCGGTACAATTTCCTACTATCTTGCAAAGACCTTGTCCGACCTGAAGATCAGCGTCAAAATTATCGACAAAAATAAAGAACGCTGTGAAGAACTCAGTGAAATGCTTCCGGATGCAACTATCATCTGCGGAGATGGAACTGACCGTTCCCTGCTTCTTGAAGAGGGGCTCTCCACTGTAGAATCTTTCGTCACACTTACTAATATGGATGAAGAAAATATCTTCCTTTCCCTGTCGGCCAAGAACCTGACACAGGCAAAACTGATTGCAAAAGTCAACCGTCTTCCATATAAAGACGTCATTGATGATCTTGATATTGGAAGTGTTATTTATCCTAAATACATCACCTCTGATTCTATTCTTCGTTATGTACGCGCCATGCAGAATACAATCGGCAGTAATGTAGAAACACTCTATCATGTCCTTGATAATCAGGCAGAGGCATTAGAGTTTATCATCCGGGACGAATCCCCTGTAGTAGGCATACCGCTTGCAGACTTAAATCTCAAGCCAAATCTCCTCGTATGTTGCCTTACCCGTGAAGGAACTGTCCGGATTCCACGAGGTCAGGACTCTATCCAGATTGGTGATAATGTCATTATTGTAACTACACACAAGGGACTTCGCGATATTCGCGATATCCTTGCGTAAAATGAGGTGTATCGATGAATTTTCGTATAATTGCATATATTGTAGGATGGGTGTGTAACTTTCAGGCAATCTTCATGGTACTTCCTTGTATCACAGCTCTTGTTTATCAAGAACATGAATTCTTTGCTTTCCTGATTTCCATGATACTCTGCCTCATTGTCGGTATTCCTCTGACAGCCCGTAAACCAAAAAACAAAGTATTTTACACAAAAGACGGATGCGTTGCAGTTGCATTAAGCTGGCTGGCACTCTGCATCTTTGGATCCGTTCCATTTGTACTAAGTGACTCCATTCCGCATCCGATCGATGCTTTTTTTGAAACTGTTTCCGGTTTTACTACGACCGGTTCCAGTATCCTCACGGATGTAGAAGTTCTTCCTCACTGTATTCTTATGTGGCGTAGTTTCACACACTGGATCGGTGGTATGGGCGTTCTGGTATTTCTGCTCTCCCTGCTGCCACTTGCAGGTGGTTATCATATGAATCTGATGAAGGCAGAGAGCCCAGGACCTTCTGTAAGTAAACTGGTGCCCAAAGTACAGCAGACAGCCAAAATTCTGTATTCTATCTATATCGGAATGACGCTCCTTCAGATTGTTCTGCTTCTGATTGGAAATATTCCTTTATTCGATACATTGTGTATTGCATTCGGCACTGCAGGTACCGGTGGATTTGGTATCAAAAATGACAGTATGGGAAGTTACAGCACCTATTGTCAGATTGTCACAACAATATTTATGATTTTATTCGGCGTAAACTTTTCCGCATATTATCTGATCCTTACAAAAAAGATCCGACAGGCACTTAAATTTGAGGAAGTCCGTTACTACTTCGGAATCATTGCTGTTGCAATTCTTGTGATCGGACTTAATACTATGCACCTGTTCCAGAATCTTGGTGTTTCCATACAGCAGGCAGCATTTCAGGTCGGATCCATTATCACCACAACCGGTTTTTCCAGTGCTGACTTTAATCAATGGCCCGCCCTGTCAAAAACAATTCTTGTGCTACTGATGTTTGTTGGCGCATGTGCCGGCAGTACCGGCGGTGGAATCAAGGTTTCACGTATTCTGATTCTCTGTAAAGCTGCAAGAAAAGAGTTCCAGTTATATCTGCATCCAAATGCTGTCAAAAAGATTAAAATGGATCAGAAAACGATCACTCATGATATTTTGAGATCCACAAATATCTATCTGACCCTGTATCTTCTGATCTTTGCAGTTTCCGTGTTGCTTATATCACTGGATAACTTTGATATGACTACCAACTTTACCGCAGTCACCGCAACACTTAACAACATCGGTCCCGGACTTGAGATTGTCGGACCTATGGGAAATTTCAGTTCTTTCTCTTATTTCTCCAAATGTGTTCTGATTTTCGACATGCTTGCCGGACGACTGGAGATTTTCCCACTGTTGCTTCTCTTCTTTAAGGGGACCTGGAAAAAATTCTGATGTAAAAAATTGATTTCTTCACAATTTATTCAAAATCGCATCACATTTTTTTCACACTTATCTAGTATAGTAGTCACTGTAGAGAGCGAAAGCTTTCTATAAAATATTTTTCTTTTTCATACGCGCCGGTACGAAAGTACCGGCCTCCTTCCATTTATGGAGTATTTTTTTCTACTCCTTCATAATCGAAATCAGGAATAAAGCTTTCTGAAGCAGTTTCTCCTTCCTGGATAAATCCATTCTGAATCCCCATATCCACAGCAGCATCCAGAACTTTTTCATACTCTCTTTTTGTAACTTTCCGGTTTAATTCCTTAAATTCCACAAATTTTCTCACCGGCGTATACTGATTCATAATACTGATATAAATATCCTCCCCATAGGTTTCATGAAGATACCTCAGAGCTTTTATGGAATTTCCTGTATGTCCCGGCAGGATCAGATGCCGGACAATGGTTCCCTTCCGGATGTATCCATCCTCTCCAAACTCACATTTCCCGGTCTGACGCACCATCTCTCCGATTGCAGCCTTTGCAGCCTGCACATAATCCGGCGCATAAGAAAATTTCTGTGCAAGCTCCGGATCCAGATATTTCAGATCCGGAAGATAAATGTCCACATATCCGTCCAGAAGTTTCAATGTCTCTGTGTTCTCATATCCACCACAGTTATAGACAACCGGAATATTAAGCCCATGCTTCTTTGCACAGTCCAAAGCTGCGATGATCTGTGGAATATAATGTGTTCCGGTTACCAGATTGATATTTGCAGCATCCTTTTCCTGCAGTTCCAGGAATATTTCTGCCAGTCTTTCCTCGGTGATCTCAAGGCCACTGTCACCAATGGCAATTTCCCGGTTCTGGCAGAAACAGCATCTCAGATTGCATCCTGTAAAAAAGACTGCCCCGGAACCTCTGGTTCCCGAAATACATGGTTCTTCCCACATATGCAAAGCTGCCCTTGCAATCTTAACCTTCTGATTCATTCCACAGTATCCGGTTTTTCCGGCTGTTCTGTCTACATGGCAATTTCTCGGACATAAACTGCAATCTGCCAGTATGCAGCTTTCTGTATCCTGCCTCAGAGTTTTATCTTTGTTTTTTTCTGTCTGTATTTTATTTAACTTCACTTTTCTCTTCTGTCCTTTTTTCTTTCCCCGACTTGATATCTGTGAATCGCCCACTGCAAAACAGTTCCCACAGTTTGCTTATATTATAACCGTTCAGTGCTTTCACAGTTACAGGCGGATTGCTGAATAGTTACTATCCTTTATATCATTATACTACATTCCCCAATTACGTCTATTCATATTTCACAATTTCCTTTTTCAATCTCTTCATGATCCTTTTTTCCAACCTGGAAATATATGATTGAGAAATTCCCAGAAGGTCTGCAACCTCTTTCTGTGTTTTCTCTTACACCAAGATCCACATCATCAAGACTCTTGTTCATTGTGTCTGTTGCAAGTCTTAATGTCCTTAAGTCCTTGTCATAGTGATAAACCTGATTTGAAAGCCTATCATTAATATCAACCTGCTCCATATTGATTTCATAAACCATTTCTGCAAGTTCCTCCGGTTCTCCAAAGTTTGAAGAAATAGCAATAACTTCATGTGTGCTAGACGGTAAAATGTAAAGGTCTGAACCAAGTTTTTCAGATAGTGGTTCCTCATACAACATTGATGCTGCCCCAAACAATTTTGATGCGTTTGATATAACATACATTGAACGTTCATCCGGAACATCATTAACAACTTCTTCAAATTCTTTACTCATTTCTGCATCAAGTTCTCCTACATCAAATATAATTTCCGCAATGACTTCATTCATATTCTTAATTGATACCGGAAATAACTCCTTTGTGTTTTTACTTGCAGCATTGTATAAATCATTCTCTGTAAGACCTTCT
>ENA-OWPL01001330-OWPL01001330.1-human-gut-metagenome-genome-assembly--contig:-NODE-1330-length-14655-cov-70.878973_pt1 | contig 14655 bp, 9 predicted proteins | sample MGYA00248263_ERZ651844 | MGnify/ENA primary metagenome ERZ651844 (study PRJEB26924, sample SAMEA4378256) | human gut metagenome | biome: human gut; feature: human-associated habitat; material: faeces...
ACGGGTGCAAAATTACAAAATAAAATTGAAAGTGGCAAGGTTTTTTATATAAAAAAAAGCCGCGGAACTATAGAAGGTGAGATCACCTCGGCAACTACAGTTCCAACGACCAGTCTAGTTTAATTTATTGGTTCCCGCATACTATTTGTATAGTAAATGATAATTATTTTATTACCTATTTCATTGATATTTGTGGGGCATTTATATTTTGAAACGATATGCGCCCCGATACAGATATATGAACTAAACTCTTCTAAGACTTACTATTGATAGATGAATTCAAACTTCTTTGCCATTCCTTGGTTGAAGTTATCAGCCTTCAGCCAGAAGCATCCCTTTTCACCTTTTTTGGCATTGCTGCGCACATTCCTCAACTTAAAGGTATATGTATAGGTTCTTTCGCCCTCCTCCAGAAGAGTATTGCTATTTCTCCGGATTACTTCAGCTTTATTGGTAAACCAGCTGCCTGTTTTGCAGTCGTTGTCCGTTTCGGCTTCAGTATCACCTATTTCTACCTTCCAGTCCTTTGGATTGATATCATTGGATGCGATTTTGAAATTCACAGGCAACAGTCCGTCAGGATAATCCTTAGGAATGGTGATGGTGAAATCTCCTTCGCTGTTCAATGTTGCGCCTATATTATTGACATTCTGGAAGTCATAACTAGCCTCACTCACACTATAGAGATGGATGTTTCTATTGAGTCCATGCTTCTTGTCGATGAGGTGGATGATGCCTTCTCGCCAGGTCTTGTCTATCTTGTCCAGCCTGTAGGTGATGGTACCGGTACCGGTTTTTGAAGCTTCATTATAGGTATAGCTGGTAACCACTGGTGCATCTGCAGTTGCGTATGCCAGATTCTCAGTCCATAAAGCCTCGAAATCGGTAGGTTGCTTCTTGTCGGCATCGCTACCCTTATAAGTGAACTGTACCGTCTGCTCAGTATTTTCACCTGTATTTACTGTCTTATAAGTACCTCCGACGATAGCAAGTTCGTAATTTCCATCAGTAACGCCCGGTACAATCTGTTCTACTCTAATCCATGGGTTATTGACTGGTGCACCTTTCAATGCAGGTTCAAACCCCTTACCATAGCTTGGGTCTAATTTATCTATAATGATTTTATATTCATAGTTGCGCTTGATGATGTATGGCTTGTTGTTGCTGTCCTGCAAGTATATCAAGTAATATTTACCATCATGTCTTAAAAGTACTTTTGTAGGATCTGTAGGCAGATTACGCTCTTCGAAAGCACCTGTCGGATTGTACATCTGACCTTCATCACCTTTCAGTCTTTCCTGACTGATGGAAGGTGTTACATATTTTGCACTCCATACCCAGGTGTCATCTCCTGTAGTTTCATTGAATAGCAGACTGTCTCTGTTGAAAGGAGCCAGAGTTCCATTCGCAGCTCCGTTGACAACTGTCATAACGAAGTCGTTTTTAATATTAGGATTAGCCCTTTTCACCTCATCACTCCAGTCTGCAGAAATCTTAGCCCTGTCTCTGATGAGATGGATGATATAGTCTGTCTTTGTTGTATTGGGGTCCAGATATTCTCTCAGTTTCTCAGGAGAATCTTTCTTGATATATCCCCAATATCTGATTTTGTGAGCCTGATTTTCTGTATGGTTGGTCTCAAATGTAGTCATGAGCATATTCTCATGCATACCCACCCAATTTGCCTGGTTATCCCAATTGATGGTTTGATATTCACTTTCTGTATTTGCCACCAGATGAATTCGGGATGTCTTGTTAGGGATGGTTGCATAAAATGCCTTCGGTTTTGTACTTCCGTCCTTATCCATGTCACCATAGTCAGTTATATTGCCGGTAACGTCTCTGACGAAGCCTTTTATTTCATCAAATTTTGTAACCTTTCCGATGCCAACAAACTGCCCTTCATTGTCGAAGCAGAAGAGTTTCATGGCATTCTCCTTGATTCCTTCGTTCACAAAAATGGTGCTTCGGGTAATCTGCTGTTCGAAGTTGGGTATGGATATATTGAGACGGACGGTGTAGTAACCTTCTTCAGTCTCGTCTTTAGAAGGTTCGCTGTCGGCTATACTGTCAGAACAGCCTGTCAACATTGCTGTTAACAGGACTGCTATGATTCCGATATATAATTTTATTTCTTTCATGTCATTTACCTTCTTTACTTTTCACCTTGTTTCTCTATCAGTTCTATTTCTCCCGGAGTCAGGTCGTGGACGCAGCGAACGTAGGTACCGTTCTGCGGGTTGTTGCCGTTCTTCTCGGTCTTGTCTCCATCCAGCGTCCAATAGTATTCGCCTCTCAGCAGCTGATTGCCTATAGCCTTATCTTCTTTGCCTAACTCATAGATTCTGTTGATTTCTTCCTTTGTAGGAAGTCGCCAACCATTCAGCTCGAGTCTCTCTTTCTTATAAGTCGTAGCCTTTTCCTGATACTTTTTACAGTAATCTCTTGCAGCCTGATTATCCTTGGCGCTTGTTTCCCCCTTTGCGGTTGATGCAAGGATGTAAGCAGGAGAAACGGTGTTGTCGGCAGACTTATTCTCATTGTTGACTACAGGTTTGGCAATGGTGTAATCTGTAGCATACTTGTTGCTGGAGAACTGTATCGTGTACAGATGATTCTTCTCTTCAGAATCATTTGTACCTTCGCTTCTTACATTCATTGAATAGACCGAAGGATACTTTCTTACGGCTATTTCCTGTTTCTTGTCTGCGTTTTTAACTTTGATGTTAAAATAGGAATATTGAATTGTACCGTATGAAGGTGCTCCAGAATGTACGTCTATCCATCCTCTATAGCCGTTTCCGGTAGACTTTTCGGACTCTGCCTTGATCTGTTCAGCCTGTCCGGACTGCTTGTTACCATATCTGTCAAAATAATAATTAGTTGGATTCTCAATGTCACATTCATAAGATGCAAACCAACGCATGGTGCAATCTAGAAAATCATTGCTTTCACCACCTTTTATATCAATGGCAGTAGGAGATACCACCAGATAGCTTGCACCATCCGCATTGACGTGGGTATCTTCACCTTCGGTCCATTTGGTAATCGCCCATTTCAGATAGTCTTCCTTTCCGTTGTAATCAATATCTGTATTGGTATCCAGATACTTAATGACTGCATTGACGGTATAGATATAGTTGCGCTCCAACTTCTTTTCGCCTTGCGGATCACGCACAGGGATAACCAGATGCTTGGTAATGGTTGTATTTGCATCCGTATTTTTTTCGAAAGTAACATCTGCAACAAACTGTGGCATATCATCTTTCCCGTTCCATGTTGTGGAATAGCTGTAAGTTGTTACCTTATAGATATTGTCTTTATCTGCTGTAGCTTCATACTCCTGATTATCTTTTATGATATTGGGAGTAACAGGTTGACCGGCAAAGATAGCTGTATTGGTATTGTAATTGATGAACTTCCACTTTACTTCTTTGATATTATAATCCTTCACCGTAGAAGAGATGTTCAGCTTGATTTTGGCTGCTGCTCTCACCAGTTCTACCGGAATATTCTGATCCGGATCTTGAGTGATGGTATATTCACCTTGACTGCTCATCAGGAATTTCTTGTCGTTTACCATGGTAGCTGGCATCCAGATATCATCATCCTGCTGGGTGCAGGCAAGAAGTTCTGCCAGATTCTTATCCTTGAGATTATCCTTTGCATTGGCTACAGCATAGTAATGATAAGTATTATTCACATCAAGATGAAGTGCCGATTTCCAGTTACCCGAACCCAGTTCCTCTGCTTTGTTCTCTGCTGGGGTAGAGAACTGACGGTCTATTCTGAGTTCGTTGGATGTTGGTTCGAACATCTTAAAGTCAAGAGAAGACAGAGTTTTTTCATGAAGATTCTCTTCTTCCTTTACTCTTGTGGTCTGCAGGTCGTTGACCATGGGAGTCATGCTCAGCTGTTGTGCAGCCGAACCGTTTCCCAGTTCGTCTTCAGCCGAGCATCCTGCCATGAGCCATCCTGCCGTAAGAGCCAAGATGCATTTTGCGAATCTTATGTCTATATATAACTTCTTCATGATGAATGTTATTTTCTGTTGTCTTTATAATACTTGTTCAAAGTGAATATCCTTACCGGCGAATTTGCCCTCCGTACATCCTTTATATCGGAGTCCCGGATTCAGGATAAACTTATCATTCGGATATTTGGTCAGGAAAACCTGCGCCTTTACATTGTGTGGCTTTGCCAGATCCAGTCTGTTCTTCGGAACCACATAGAAACGGAGAGTTTCCGTCTTACCTTCTTCGTTGATGATGAAATCCTTTATTCTATAGTCTGCCTCACCATCATTGTACAAATCTGTTTTTGCGTTTGGATCATACAGATATTTGCCATTTTCGTTGCATTCTACGAATCCGAACATCGGGTTGTCTGTCTGGAGAATCCAAGGCTTACCTTTGGTATCGATATCCTTGAGCGTAATCATCGGTCCGCGTTTAGGGAAACCGTAATATACCTTGTAGCCCCAGGCGGTCTGATCTCCGTCGGGAATAACCACGTTTGTAGAGGCATCGATGAAATCGAATGTTCCTCCATCCTGCCATTCCTGAATGGTAGGAGTAACGGTGAGTTTGCCCATCTGTCCGTTGAGGAAATAACCATAAACTACCAGTTCTCTGTTTCTGATGGCATTTCCTTCAGAAGGAATATTGAAGGTCTCGCTCTTCTCGGTTGTTCCACCATCTAATGAATACCAGATGGTGCCTCGGATGGCTTTGTTGGTCTCACGGAGATAACAGAGATCATGAGAACCAATGCCTGCCTGTTTAAAAGCATCCAGATATTCTTGGGCTGACTGATTACTCTTTTTGATGAAACTCTTAGGATCCTCCACTTCCTTGATGTTATCAGTCTCAACACCATTCAGTTTCAAAACAGTTGATACATAGCCGTTACTGTTTACGTTGTATTTGTTGCTGGTAACAACCTGGTTGTCATCATTTTCTTTGTATTCAGTCTCATCAGGGAAAACATAGCTGGCAGTAGGGATGGTTTTGCCTTCTACTTCAATTCTTGTTACCTTTACCTGACTGGTATTGGCATCATTACCCGATTTGCGGGCAAAGTAAAAATGGAGTTTCGAAACAGCGCGCACCAGGGGAATCCTGATACCTTTGGCTTTGGCTCCTTCTTCTGTATCAGCCACATGGCTGTCTACAGAAATCTGCGTGATGGCGCGGGAGATAGGGAGTCCCTTTTCCTTTGAAACCTCTTTGGTTTCTGCTGTTCCATCGCTATTGATACCGAAAGGTGAGGTAAAGCTGACTTCTTTCAGATCTTTGCGGGTAACAGAACTGAGGTCTTTGCCTTTTATCTGGTCCGGCATGTTGATGCTCTCAGAGTTTGCCAGGATGTAAAGGTCGATGTTCTTTACTTCTTCGCCGCCAATCTTTCTCAGAAATCGGAGGTTCAGGGTATAGTTACCGTTCTTCACTTCGCTCAGCGTTTCTGCTTTATAGGAGATAGGAGTGGCTTCTTCGCCGGTATTTGATTTGAACACCCACACCTTGATGTTGTGGATGTCGCTCTCCTGAGTAGGATTCGCATCAGTTTCATTATCAGCAAGAACCTTTCCGCTAGTTTCTCCGGCTCTGGTACTGTTTCCGGTGCCGGTAGAGAAACTGAGGCTCAGATAGGCATTGTCGCCTAGAGCAGTTTCTGTATTTTCGTTCTCTGAACAGGATGCCATTGCGCCTACCATGAGCAAGGCAGCGAGTGCCATACACACTGGGCGTGTCATCTTGATCAAAGTAGATTGATAGCGTTTCATATTTTCTTTCTTTTACTTATACTGATTTCTTTTCTTATTTTCCCAGGTCGGTATTCTGAAGATTCAGAACCCAGTTGTTTACCTTGATTCTTGCATCCATGCTGTAGGTAGAACTTGGAGCTGGCACGTAGAATACCAGAGTGTAATGGTCCTGACGGTCCAGATACTGCTGGTCGCTCCAGTCTTTGCCGTAGCGGTCGCTGGCACAGAGTGAGAGGAACCAAGGCAGGGAGTGGTTGAAGATGACTTTGTTGATGCGCTTGTCGGTGATGACGATGCGCTTGTCATCATATTGGCTGGATCCGTCGGCAGCGCGACTCTTGTTGTCATCTTTGGTTTCGAACATACGTGATGATGACAGGTCGTAAACCAGTGCCTTTTCTACGTCTTCGCCTTCTACCTCTGTCTTGCCGCTGTGGTTTTCTACCAGTTTCTTCTCATAAGGAAGATAGGTGATTGCCTTTGGCTTTACCTTATCGCCCTTATAGTCGAGTAGGGCTGCAGAACCTTTGATTTCTACATCGAAGTTTTCGGCTGTGAATCCTTCCTGGTCGGGTTCGAATGGAAGCATCACCACTCGGTATGTTTTGGTACACTTCATCAGACTCAATTTTCCCTGCACATCGTTTTCTCCATCAAAGTTGAGGGAGTCCTGTGCGGTATAGAGTGCGGTGAAGTGCTTGTCGTTTACGGATTCTTCTTCGTTTTTTTTGCCCATTTCCTCTTGCAGGTCGTTGATGGTAGAGATACCTGGGGTAAGTTTAGTAAAGCTAAACTCGGTCTCATCATCACCTTCGGCTCTTGTTCCCATTGCGGCAGGCTGCTTGTCACGAGCCAGGCAGACGAAGGTATACTTGCCTGCTTGCAAGTCTGTGATTTCCATCTTATGACCTGTTTCAAACTTGTCAGCCGACTCGGTATAGTTATCTACGAACTTACCGTTCTTGTCGAATACATAAACGTTGAGGTTCTTCACCTCAGCAGAGAAAGCATCTGCCTCCTTCACATTGTAAGTATAGTCGAATTTGAGCGACAACTTAGCAGTAGGGCAGCCTGTGATATCATCTTTCATGCATGATGAAAGAGAAGTGAGTGCGATGGCTGAGATGCAAACCAGCTTGCAACATTTGTTTTTGAGGAAAAGTGCCATATTCTTTATCTTTTATAATCTTTTACTTTTACTTATTTTATATAGAGAGTGCCGTAGGTAGCGAATATCTTTGCTTTATCAGCTCTCTGTTTCGTTGCCTTCGGCATCGTTATTTTCTAAGGATGAAAAGTGCCAGTCTTTCGGGTTGGGGTATGACGGCACGTCTTTGTGTCTCCCGCCTTTTATACATGGGCGGCAATGTTAGTTATCTTTTAAGAATGTTTTCGTTCTTTTCTGAACGAACGTTTGATTGATAAACTCTCGGAGGAGGATTGCTCCCCCGAGAGTCTTGGTATATATATAAGTATTTATATTTTATCTGTCTGGTTTGACGGAATATTACTTAAAGTCAACGTTCTGTGTATTGAGAACCCAAGGGTTAACAGAAACTGTAACATCAAGATAGAACAAACCTTCCTTGTCTGGTGTGCCGTTAGGAACCTGTGCACCAACGTTGAAGATATTGTTTACTGTCAAGCGATAGATGCTATTACGCTGGATAGCATTCTCGTAACCGATGTACTGATCCTTGATAGCCTGCTTGTAGTATGTCTTACCGCAGTTGAAGACTTCAATCTTGTATGTCTGACGGAAGTTATCCAATTTGTTTTCTACAGTTGGTTCACCCTCAGCAGTTGGTGCAGCCTTAGCTGCTATCACCTTAGCCTTCATCTGATCTGCAGTCTTACCACCGAAGAGTCCATTTACATCATTGTAAGCTTTATAGATGTCAGCGAAGCTCTTGTAGATAACGTTGTTGTAACGGTAGAATGTACCATCATCGAAGTCTGCGTTAGTCATATCCTTGAGCTTTACAGTATATTCGAAGTACATTGAAGTTGCTGCAGTAGATGAGTTGTTCTCAAATACATAATCCTTATGAGTATTAGGAGCAGTTGCTGCAGTGAAGTAGTCTCCGTTCTGAAGCAAAGTAGCTGTACCGAACTCTGTTGTTGGCTGATAATATGTGATGTCTGAAGGAATGTTCAAAGTCTTGCCAGTCCAGTTCTGCATGATATAGCTCTTGTTTGCCAAGTTGGAGATAGCATAGCCAGTCATTTCTACAGACTTAACTTTCTTAACAGCATCTTCCATAGCCTTTTTCTCTGCAGGTGTAGCATCAGACTTTGTGTATGCTTTAATTTCTGTAGCATTAGAAGTTGGCTCATCAATACGAGCTGTCAAACGCTCAATCTTGATAGGGCTTACAGCGTTGTCGTATTTAATCTGTGCAGCATTAGCCTCCTTCTTGTTGTCATCGGTAAATACTACAGTATAGCCATTGCCTTTAACATCTTTATCGTTCTGGTTGAACATTGCGAAATTATTGTCTGTATCGTATGGCTTAGCAAACTTATTTTTTGCAGTGAAGATATTCTCCCATGGCTTTTCATCTGTAGCGTTAGCCAGGAAGTATACCTTATATGTTGCACCTGCAACTACCTTATCTACTTCAATCTTAATCTTGGTAGAACCATCATTACCCTGAGTTGGCTTACCTGCTTTCCATTCTGATTCTGTGATTTCCTTTTTGAAAACAACTTCACCAGTAGCATCTACCAAGTAGATTGTACCGCTTGTTACATCTGATTCTTCTGCAGTTGCATCCACTGTAGGCTTGTTAACTACAGTTCTGGTACCATCTGACTTTGGAGTCTGTACATTCAAAGTCATGTAGAAACCATCTACCTTCTCCTGACCAGCGTTGCCAGCCAAATCATCATTACTGCTGCAGCTAGTGAAAGACAAAGCTGCGGCTGAAACCAAGCTCATTACGAGCAAATTCATTTTTTTCATAATCTTTTTACTTAATACAAAAAAAGTTATACAATATATTTAATTTAATTCTTATTCTCAAAATTAAGTTTCGCACATATTGGCACAATCCGCTGAAAACAGATCGTATTTTACATCATCTTTTATCTTATACTTATATAAATAGAAAGTAAATAGTTACTTTAAAGTGCCTGGTTAACTTTATCCAGGTTTTCCTGCGCCTCCTTCAAACCGCCGGCAATAGCTTTCTCAAAGTATTGCTTGGCTGTCTGATAGTCTTCCTTCATGGCAGCCAGACAACCGCGGGCATTGTTTGCCTCGGCGCTGTCGCCTGCTTTCAGGAGATATTTCTCTGCACTCACCTTGTCACCACGTTCGATGGCTGCTGAGGCTGCATTGAGATTGGCAAGCTTATCTTCAGGGAACATTCTTACAGCTATGTCGAAAACATTGTTGAATTCGTCGCTACCCTTAGGATAAGTCTGGGCTACCAGATACATCTCCTGGAGAGAGAGCTTCTGAGGACGGGTCTTGATAACCTCTCTAGCCTTTTCTACATTGAATGCCTGAACATCATATTCTATCGTATAGTCGGTACGGCGAAGTGATGGCCATACATTCTGCAGGAGATAGTGATAAGCCTGAGGAGCCTTCTTGAGCAATGCTTTCTCTTTGGCATCTGGCTGCATGTTGCTGTTGATGATCTCAAGTGCAGCTTCCTTCTGAGGGATATCATTTTCATTTACATACTTAATGGTTCCCGCCCAGTCTTCTGCTGTAGCTGTGGTCGCGAACAGTTTTGAAGAAATAGGATAGGTCTTCAGAATATGCTGCAAAAGCGCCTGTGTACGGTTAAGCGACAACTTGTTATTGTTGGCATATCCGCCATCTGGTGATGCATAGCCGTGGAGGGTTATCTTGGTGATGGTAACATCCGAATCGTTCTTTACAAGGTCGAGAGTCTTGCGGATATTATCCAGTTCTCTGGCATTGTTGCCCAAATTATACAGGATATCCCACTTGTTCACCTTGAAGTTCAAACGGGCAGAACCATTCTCCTTTCTTGCCTTTACGGCTTCTGCCTTAGGCTGTACATAAGCGTTGAAGAGATTCTTCGGAGTAGCGAATGCACGTCCTTCCGGATTCAGGATACCTTCGTCGAGAAGTTGCTGGTTGCAGCCACAGGCATCATTGCTGATGGCGAAGTTTGAGTTCTTCATCCAGTCGCTGAACGGAGCGGCGTATTCATAATGAAGCGTCTGTGCTGTCTTGTTCTTACGGAGTGCTACGATGAGTGGGTTTGCCGTAGCCGTTTTCTGGTTACGCTGATAGTAAATATATCTCTTTTTACCCATCACCTCAACGCTCGGCATGAAGAGCGTATCCTTTTCGTTGAGGATCATTGGGGTATAGATGAGACCATTGTTGCTGGCAAGCTGAATTTGGTCGAGATTCAAGTCCATAGCCACTTTCACCTGGTTGCCAACCTTTTTGATTGCCTTATTCTGGATTTTCAGGTTCTTGTAAGCCTGCTGGGTATTATCGGCTGATATAGGAAGAGCGATAAGCAAGGCTCCGAACATACTACCTATTATATTATATGTATTCATGACTGATTCTTTTTAAAAAACATACACTAAGTTGAGGGCAGCTTTCGTCGGGCCCACATAGTTGTGTGCCTTGTCATCTTCAAGTTTATCTCCGCATTGTGCACAGTTAAACTTGTCTGCCTTAGAGTAGATATAGCCTACGCCAAGTTCAGCTTCCAAATTCCAATGTTTCGAGAGAGCCCAAGCGTAGCCGTAAGCTACACCTGCACCGATAAACCATCCTTCATACCGATAGTCTTTCAGCTTAGAAAAATCAGTGCCTAGGAACTTGAAGTCAAGATCCATGCCACCGATGTTGTGAGATCCACCCAAGGCATGGAAGCCGATGAATGAACCCATCATTTTGTTACAGAACCAGTATCTGGCCTCTGGCTGAACGAGCCAGTGTTTCCATTTCTTGTTCTTTGAAAACGTCCAAGGATTGTAGTTTCCGGATACGTCGAGTGTCCATTTTGGGGAAAGACCGAATTCAACACCCAGGTTCATGGTTGTTGTTGCATCATACAGCAAGTTGGTCTTTACCGCTGCTTTCTGCGCTAGAGCAGGACAGATAAAGCTGCCGAGTGCCACTAACGCAATTAAAATCCTTTTCTTCATACCTCAATTAATCTTTTCTTTATTAAAAAATACATTGAATGATTTAGAATCACCTTTTACTTACTTATACTCTTTTAAAATGATTACCAATACCTGAATCTACTGAGAACTCTTGTTTCCTGAAGTCTGATTTCCACTGTTTCTTTTTTACTTCCAGTTTACTTTCAACTTACTTTTTAGCTCATCTGTATCTCAAATTTTTGGTTTACGGCTGCAAAAGTATAGTGAATATTTAAGACGACCAAACTTTTCTGCACTGAAAAATACTGAAAAATACCCATATTTAACAAAATAGTACGCTGATTTATGCTTAAAATCGTTAAAGTTGCACGATTTTCTGATATTTGAACACGAATTTCTGATATAATTTGTAATTTTGCAGCCGAAATCAATAATTCCCTAGAAATGGCAATTTCCTAGAAAAAGAGCCGTTTTGACTTACGAAAGTATAAGTAAGATTTAAGAAAATAACCAAAACGAAATGAAACTGAAGAATGACATGGTAAACCTGATTGTGAGGGTAGAGCATCATTTATGCCCTCTATATTGTGGTGTGGTAGACCGCCGACGCATTATCGCCTTTCTACTTCTGACGATAAGCGAGCTGATCATCATACCTTATCATATTATGCTCTTTCTGGTGATGAAAGAATCTTATGGTTTAAGCCTTTGCTGTTTGCATACATTCGTGTTCTGCCTCCTGCAGTTTCTGGTCTGGAAACGGAAGATTGCTTTCGTGAAAGGTATTTCTTCTCTTTACCTTCTGATGTTCGCCAAACTGGCTCTTGATAGCGTATTTTGCATCAATTTCGGTTTGGCTAATGATAATTTGAGCGTTGTCAGCAACCTGTTTGTTGTCTTTATCCTGGCTATTACAGCGTTAAGCCAAGCTTTGTATAAGACTTGTACCATCATCACGGTGGGTATGATACCGATGTTGCTGATATACCTGTTCAGCATTCCGCTTATGTCAGTTCTGTTCAGTCTGAAGACTATTTTCCTGGGTTTCATGATGCTGGTTTATGTGGCAGTATATAATATGAGTATTGTAACCAAGGGGTTACGCCAGCCGAAACGGATGGCTCGGGTTGAAAACAAGGCGTTGAATATGCTTGCCGATTTGAAGGATAATCAACCGGAAGCAGCAGAAAGCCTGATGAAGCGTCTGACTCCTGATGTCCGGGAGAAGATTATTACCCATGCTTCTGAACATCTGTTTAATGAAGAATTGAATAGAGTGGCGTGGGATCAGGTTTGTGATGGTCTTACGTTCAGCGAAAAGGAAATATGCAAGCTGATTCTCCAGGGGCGGACTTTAAAGGAAATTTGTGCAGAACTCAATAAGAGTGAATCAAATATCACCAGCCAGCGTTGCCATATCCGCAAAAAGTTGAATATGGACCGTCGCGATGATTTGAGGAGAACCTTGGAAGTAAGGTTCTATGATGCGCAGAAACAAGTAAAAAAGTCAGAAGCCGAGAACTCCTGACTTTTATGGATATTCTTATTTCTTGCTCATTATTCTTCCAATCTGAGAAATGCTTTCGGAAGATACTGGATAATGTCGCTGGCGATGAGGCTTTCTTTGCCCAGATCTTTAGCAGCAAGATCGCCAGCCAGACCATGAAGATGCATACCCAGGCGACAGGCATCTTCCTGTTTGTATCCTCTTGCCAGAAGACCGGTGATGATACCTGTCAGTACATCACCGCTGCCTGCTGTAGCCATACCGCTGTTGCCCGTACTGCAGAAATCAATCTTTCCGTCGGGGTGGCAGAGTGCAGAATAATGTCCCTTTAATATAATGTATGCCTGGAGTCGTTCTGCCAGTTCGCTTGCCTTCATCAGTCTTTCGGTACAGCTGCTGCTCGCATTGCCGGCAAGCCGGTCGAACTCCTTCGGATGGGGTGTCATGATGATATTCTTTGGCAACTGCTGCATCCACGCCCTGTGGCTGGAAAGAATATTGAGCGCATCGGCATCAATGACGAGCGGACAGGTAGCACGGCGCAGTTGGGCGATGAGGGCGATGGCTGTTGTCTCGTTCTGTCCCAATCCAGGACCTACGCCCAGCGCATCGAACATCTCTGTATCTACCGGTTCGCTGAATATGGTTTCTTCAGCATCCATCTGCAGTACCGCTTCAGGTACCGAAATCTGCATGATTTCATAATTCCGTTTTGGGGTATGGGCTGTTACCTTGCCCGCACCGGTTCTCAGACAAGCCTTGGTGGCTAATACCGAAGCGCCGCTCATGCCGTAACTTCCCGCTATGAGCAGCGCATTACCCATGCTGCCTTTATGGGCAAAGTCGCTGCGCGATTTCAGGAGCGGACGGATGTCGTTCTCTTCGAGTATACGGCACCGGCATTCCGTATTCTGGATGAATTCCTGGGAAAGTCGGATGTCGAGAACGCGCAGTCTGCCCAGGTACTGCTGGTTATCCGCCATCAGCATCGACAGTTTCTTCTGCTGCAGGGTAAGGGTCAGAGTGGCACGGATGATGTTGGCATGGATATTATAGGAATTGTCCTCGGTCATCAGTCCCGAAGGGATATCGATGCTTACTACCTTGGCAGGACTCTGGTTGATATATTTCACCATCGCAGCGAATCCGCCAGCCAATGGTTTGTTGAGTCCGCTTCCAAAGAGTCCGTCCACCACCAGCGTTTCTGCATTGAGCTTAGGAGGGTCCAGGTTGGTGGTAATCTCAGTAAATTTCACTCTCTTTGCATCCAGCAGACGCTTCTTGTTGGCAAGACAGTCTGCCGACAGTTTGTTCTGCACATTAAATAAGTATGCACTTACATCATATCCATCCTCGCTGAGCATTCTCGCTACCGCAAGCGCATCGCCGCCGTTATTACCCGGACCGGCGAAGACAACTACTGGAGTGCGGTTAGACCATTCCTCTTCTATGGCACGTGTCAGCGCTTTGGCTGCACGTTCCATCAGGTTGAGCGAACTGATAGGTTCGTGCTCAATGGTGTATTTATCCAACTCATGAATCTGAGCGCTTGTGAAAATCTTCATATTATCTGATAATCTTAGTATTATCTGCGCGAACTGTCGTGATAATTTGTCAACTCATGCAGATAAACGGTTATTTTCATGCAAAAGTACAAAAAATAGTTGATGAAAGCACGAAGTTTCATGTTTTTTTCGTAATTTTGCAGAAAATATTATTATAGAACAGACTATGAGCATAGTAAAGATCAAGGATAAGAGCTTCAAGACATCGATTCCTGAGGCTGAGATTCTGAAGAAAGTACAGGTCGTAGCAGACCGTCTGAACAAGGATTATGCAGGCAAGAAACCTGTCTTCCTGGCAGTATTGAACGGCGCATTTATCTTTGCAGCCGACTTGATGCGAATGATTACCGTGCCAAGCGAGATTTCATTCGTGAAGTATGCTTCTTACGAGGGTACCTCCTCTACGGGCAGCATGAAGACCCTGATGGGTTTGAACCAGGATTTGGCAGGCCGCCACGTGGTTATCGTAGAGGACATCGTAGATTCCGGTTTCACCATGGCTCACATGATTGAAGACCTGAAGAAGATGAACCCAGCCAGCGTTGAGGTTTGTTCCCTCCTCGTGAAACCAGGCAACTTGAAGGTTGACCTGGATATCAACTATGCTGTTATGGAAATCCCTAACGATTTCATCGTAGGATATGGATTGGATTATGACCAAGAAGGCAGAAACCTCCGCGACATCTACACGATTGTAGAAGAAT
>ENA-OWPL01001332-OWPL01001332.1-human-gut-metagenome-genome-assembly--contig:-NODE-1332-length-14651-cov-2.941491_pt1 | contig 14651 bp, 17 predicted proteins | sample MGYA00248263_ERZ651844 | MGnify/ENA primary metagenome ERZ651844 (study PRJEB26924, sample SAMEA4378256) | human gut metagenome | biome: human gut; feature: human-associated habitat; material: faeces...
TTCTGAAATCTTTTGGGAATAATGGTCTTATTGGTCTATCTATTGCTCTTGATGTCAATATAGCTTTGTCTGTTGGTTTTCCTTCTCTTTTTGTAAAACTTCCTGGTATTTTTCCAACTGCATATAATTTTTCTTCATAATCAACTGATAATGGAAAGAAATCCACACCCTCTTTTGGTTCTTTGGCAGCAGTAACATTTACCATTACAACTGTATCTCCATACCTTACCATTACACTTCCATTTGCAAGTTCTGCAATTCTTCCTGTCTCTATAGTTAACTTTCTTCCTGCCAATTCTGTTTCATAAGTTTTAATCATAATTATTTCTCCTTTTATTATATTTTTATATAAACAATATTTGGCATTAGTTGTAACCTCTACAATTTATTATAGCTTGACTTTAGTAAATTGTACAAGCTACCTTCTAACTTCAAATATTGTATTTATATTATTATTTTTTTATTTTAGTTTTTTATGTATTTTTACATTATTAAATTGGACGTTAAGCTTATGCAAAACGTCCAATTGTTAATATTATTTTCTTAATTTTAGTTTTTCTACTATGTCTCTATATCTTTGAACATCTTTTTTTGCTAAGTAGTTTAATAAGTTTCTTCTTGTTCCAACCATTTTAAATAATCCACGTCTTGAATGATTATCTTTTTTGTGAACTTTTAGATGTTCTGTTAATTCATTGATTCTTTCTGTTAAAAGAGCTATTTGAACTTCTGGAGAACCAGTATCTTTTTCTTCTCTTTTATAAGTCTCAATAATTTCTTGTTTTCTTTCCTTTGTCATTGTTTTCCCTCCTATATTTAATTTGCCTTAAACTGAATTTAAGAGGAGTGTTAATCCTTAAATTAAGTAAAAGGTATAAAATGTTTTGCAACATATATATTTTAGCACATTCTGGAAAAAAAATCAAGCATTTTCAAACACATTTCCGGCTTGTATATTATTTCCTCTTAAAAATTCTAAAATATGCATTTTTTTTGAGTTTTCTGCTTGTACTTCCACAGCTTCTATAATTCCATCTATCGCCTTTATATATAGTCCATTTTTATCCCCTGAAAATAAAACAGTTCCTGGTATAATTTCTCGCATTTTGTATGAATATTCACTTAAATCTGGAAACATATCATACAAAGTTTTTTCTTCTATAACATTAACTTTCCAGAATTTTATTTTTTTCCCATTAATTGTGCTGTATGCTCCCATTATTGGGTTTAATCCTCTTACCAAATTTTTAATTTCTCTTGCAGTCTTGTTTTCCCAATCTATTTGTGCCATTTCCTTTTTTAGCATTGGAGCCATAGAAAATTTATCATTTTGCTTTTCTCTTGGAGCCTCGCCTTTTTCAATTAAATCAACTGTTTCAACTAATAATTTTCCACCTATCTTTGCTAGTCTTGTCCATAATTCTCCTGTTGTTTCATTCTCTCCAATTTCAACCTCTTCTTTTAATATCATATCTCCTGTGTCCATTCCAGCTTCCATAAACATTGTAGTTACCCCTGTTGTCTTGTCTCCATTTAATATTGCCCATTGTATTGGAGCAGCTCCCCTATATTTTGGAAGAAGTGACCCATGCACATTCACAGATCCATATTTAGGTATATCTAGCAATTCTTGTGGTAATATTTTTCCATATGCTACTACGCAAAATAAATCTGGTTTTAGTTCTTCCATTTCATTTATAAACTCTACATTGTCTCTAACTTTAAAAGGTTGATAGATTTTTATATTATGCTCTATTGCATACTCTTTTACAGGTGTTCCCAATACTTTATTTCCCCTTCCTCTAGGTTTATCTATATTTGTAACAACTGCTAAAATATTATTGCCCGCTTGTTGTAAGCTCTTAAGCGATTCAACTGCAAAGTCTGGTGTTCCCATAAAAACTATATTCAAATCAACCCCTCCTTGTTCTCATATTAATTTTTAGGTTCTACATATTCTAATGTGCCTGGTAAAATTTTATCCACAAATAATATTCCATTCAAATGGTCTATCTCATGGCAAAGTGCTTGTGCTAGTAGTTCTTTTGCCTTTATTTTTACTTTTTCTCCATTTTCATTAAGTGCCTCAACTGTAACTTCAGCCGGTCTTATTATTTTTCCGTATTGATTTGGAAAACTTAAGCATCCTTCTTCAACTTCTTGTTTTCCTTTTTCTTTAACAATTGCTGGATTTATTAGTTTCATTGGCCCTTCGTCATCATATAAATCTATTACTATTATTCTCTTTAATATTCCTATTTGTGGTCCAGCAAGTCCCACTCCATTATATTTGTGAAGTGTTTCCACCATATCGTCCAATATTTCTCTTATTTTGTCATCTATACTTTCTACTTCTCTAGATTTTTTTCTTAATATTTCATCTCCATTTTCTCTTACCACTCTTATTGCCATTTTCTTGTTCTATTCCTCCTTAACTTGCATATACTCCACAAAGAAATTATTTTCAGCTCATATTTGATGGATTTAACGCTATGCTTATTTTTGTATTATTTTTTTTATATTTATTGTATTCTTCTAACATTCCATTTATAAATTTTACTATATCTTCTCCAAATTTACATTTAATAATCATTCTCCAACGATATTTGTTTTTTATCTTATCTATTGGGGCCGGTAATGGACTATATAATATTACGCCTATATTATCTGTTTTAATTTTTTTCTTTAAATAAGTATGTAATTTTTTTATTGTTTCAATCGTTGTCTTTTCATCTTCTGAAGAAATACCTATTGTTATTATATCGCAAAATGGTGGATATTTCAATTGTTTTCTAAGTTTTATCTCTGTTTCATAAAATAAATCATAATTTTGCTCTTTACTACATTCTATGCTAAAATTGTCTGGATTATATGTTTGTATAATTACTCTACCTTTTTCTTGCTCTCTGCCCGCCCTTCCAGCAACTTGCGTTAAAATTTGAAATGTTTTTTCATTCGCTCTAAAATCATCAACATTTAAGCTTCCATCTGCAGCAATAACACCTACTAAAGTTACATTTGGAAAGTGATGACCTTTTACTACCATTTGTGTTCCTATTAAAATATCTATATTTTCATTTTTGAATCTATCCAATATTTCTTCATGAGAATTTTTTTTGCTTACAGTATCAACATCCATTCTAATTGTCTTAGCTGTTGGAAACATTTTATTTATTTCCGCTTCCAACTTTTGCGTTCCTGTTCCAAAATATCTAATATTATTACTTTTACATTCTGGGCATATTGTTACAGCATTTGTTTCAAATCCACAATAATGGCATTTTAGCTTATTTGTGTTTAAATGATATGTTAATGTTATATCACAATTTTTACATTTTACAGTATATCCACAATCCCTACACATTATAAATGTAGAAAATCCTCTTCGGTTTAAAAATAAAATTGTTTGTTTTTTATTTTTTAAATTAGTTTCTATTTCGTTGTGTAATTCTCGACTTATCATCGATTTATTTCCAGACAATATTTCTTCTCGCAAGTCTACAACTTTCACATCTGGTAATTTAGAATTATTGGCTCTATTTTTTAATTCTAATAGATTAATCTCTTGCTTTTCTGCTTTAAAATATGTCTCTATATCTGGTGTTGCACTTCCTAAAACAAGGCATATATTATTTTGTCTTGCTATATATCTTGCCACTTCTTTCGCACTATATTTTGGAGTTGTTTCAGATTTATATGAGCTATCATGTTCTTCATCTATTACTATTAGTCCAAGGTTATTTACCGGTGCAAATATAGCACTTCTTGGTCCTATTATAATTTTTGCCTCTCCTCTTTCTATTTTATTCCATTGGTCATATTTTTCCCCAATTGATAGCTTGCTATGTAATACTGCTATCTTATCTTCTCCAAACCTTGCAATAAATCTATCTACTGTTTGTGGTGTAAGTGAAATTTCTGGAACAAGCATTATGCTACTTTTATCATTTTTTAAACAGTTTTCTATTAATTGCAAATAAATTTCTGTTTTTCCAGAACCTGTAACACCATATATTAAAAACTCCGAAAAAAGTTGTTCCTTCATTGCATCATTTATCTTATCATATGCATTTTGCTGTTCTACTGTAAGTTCTTTTTTGGAGCTTTTAGTAGTAACTTTATGAATAAAAGGATTTCTTTCAATTTGTTTTTCTGCTATTTCTACATATCCTTTTTTTTCCAAATTGTCTATAACTGCTTTTGTAGTATCTGTAAACACTTCTATTTCTGTTACAAAAGCTCCTTCATTATCACATAAAAAGTTTAACACCCTTATTTGCTTGTCTGCTTTAATTTTTTTATTTTCTATATCTTTTTCTATTTCTTCTTTATCTTTTTTTAACGTTACATATAACTGTTTTTTTTCTTTAATTCTATTTGTTAAAATTTTAGTTCTTTTCCCCGGTGGCAACATCAATTTTAGGCAATCTGCTATGTTGCAGAAATATCTATTTGACATCCATTCTGCTATCATTATCTTATTTTCATCAATATAGTTTTCTTGTACACTTGAAATATCTTTTAATTTATATTCCGAACTTTGCTTTAGTCCAATAACAAAACCATCTTCCAAAGTCTTCATATTTCCAAATGGCACTAAAACTCTACTACCTATTTTTATTGTATTTTCTAAACTATCGGGTACATTATAGTCAAATGTTTTATTTAATTCCTTTGCATTACTTTGTATAATTACTTCTGCTACCATTTTTATCTTTCCTTAATTTGATTTTATTATAGTATATCATTATCTGTAAAAAATTAAAAGAAAAACACTAATGTTTGTTATTAGTGTTTTATTATTTCCTCAATTATTCTTAATGTTCTATCTAAATCATCATTTTTTATTACATAATCGTACATTCCTATTTTAGATTCTTCATATTCTAATCTATTTAATCTAAGCTCTATTTCCTTTGGGCTTTGCTTATCTTCTCTTGCCTCTAGCCTTTTTCTAAGCTCTTCTTTTGGAACTTTTAAAAATATAGTTACTATTTCTAAATCGTTTTTTAATATTTTTAAAAGATTTTCTACTCCATTTACTTCTATATCCTTTACTATTATTGTTCCATTATTTATTTTTTCATTTAATAGCTTTTTAGAAGTTCCATAGTAGTGTTCATGATGTTTAGAATACTCATATAATTCACCCTGTTCTATCATTCTTTCAAATTCTTGCGTAGTCACAAAATTATATGTTACACCTGGTATGTCATTATTCCTTGGTGCTCTATCTGTGTACGAAGGTAATGATTCTACATTTTTGTTTCTTTTTATTAATTCTTGCTTTACTGTGTCTTTGCCTGCACCAGATACACCTGATAATAATACTAGCATACTACTTTCACCTTTCCTTCTGCTATTTCGTTTGCTGCTAATGTTACTGGAGCTTCCTCATCTACATCAGTTAATATTTCACTTCCTGCTGCTATCTGCCTAGCTCTTTTTGAAACTGCTATAACAAGTTCAAATCTGTTATCTACTCTTTTTAATAATTCTACAACTGTTGGTTTTACCATCATGGTTATCATCTCCTCTTAATCATTTTTTTCTTCTACTATTGTATCATTTGTGTCTTCTTTATCTAGTCTTCCTGCTACTGTTTCTGGTTGCACTGCTGACAATATAACATGTCCAGAATCCATTATTAAAACTGCTCTTGTTCTTCTTCCATATGTGGCATCTACTGCTCTTCCTTCGTCTTTTGCCACTTGAACAATTCTTTTTATTGGTGCCGACTCAGGGCTAACTATTGCTATTATCCTATTCGCTGAAACTATATTACCAAATCCAATATTAATTAATTGCATAAGTCCTCCATTTCCTCAAATCACTTTGAAAAATTTTTGTGATTATTCAATATTTTGTATTTGTTCTCTTATGTCTTCTATTTGTGTTTTTATCTTTATTACTAAATTTATTATATCAATACTTCCAGATTTAGACCCCATTGTATTTGTTTCTCTATTCATTTCCTGTATAATAAAGTCTGCTTTTTTGCCTATAGGATCTTTTTCATCTAATAGTGTTCTAAATTGTTCTATATGACTTTTAATTCTTGTTATTTCTTCTTCAATTGATATTTTGTCTGAATATATAACTATTTCTTGAGCAAGTCTTGTTTCATCCACAATGTCTGTGTCAAGCATTTCTTTAATTCTATTTCTTAATTTTACTACATATTCTTCTATAAGTCCAGTTGAATTTTGAATAATTTTTGCAACATTCTCATTTATTTCATTTAGTCTTTCTTCCAAATCTAATTTTATTCTTTCTCCTTCTGTCTCTCTCATGTTAACAAAATTGCTTAATGCTTCCTCTAAACACTCATTAAGGTCACTCCATATTTTGTCTTCGTCATCTTCGTCTATTACAATATTTAAAACTTCAGGAAGCTTTGATATTTCCGTTGCTCTTAGTCCACTTGCTATGTTATTTTCATTTGCCAATTCTTCTAATTCTTTTATATACAACCTTGCAATATCTTTGTTTATTAATATATTTTTCCCTTCTATGCCATTATTTATGTATGTTATAAATACATCAATTTTTCCTCTGGAAATCTTATTAGATATGCTTTTTCTTACTCTATCTTCCATACAAAATAAATTTCTAGGGAGTTTAATATTCATATCTAAATATTTATGATTTACAGATTTTATTTCTACAATATATTCTCTACTTTCTTTTTGTAGCTTTGCTCTTCCATATCCAGTCATGCTTTTCATATTTCATTTCCGTCCTTCCAAATATACATTTTTATTCATCTTCTTCATTATCTTTATCTATTATTTCTTTCATTCTATCCATAAAATATTTTTTCTTATTTATTTTGTATATCGTTATACTCTTAACTATATAATAAACAGCAAATACTAAAGAACTTATTGAAGTTACATATATGTATTTATTTTGGCACATTAAATTTATATATATTAAGGACATTGTTGTTATAGCTAACATCAAAAATTCTATTCCGTAAAACATGAATTTCAATTCGTTTTTTTTGTAGGTTTTTTCAAACATAATTATTGCCACAAATAGCCAAGCTATGCTAAAAGCTTTTATGTCTGTTATAAATATACTATTGTTTATATTATAAAAGCCTAAGGTCATAAAAATATAATAAATTACTATTCCCACCGCAATATAAATATTTGGAATAATAAGTTGATATATTTTTTTGATACTTTCTTTTGATATTTTACTTTTATCTCTCAGTTCTTTCCCTACAATTTCTATTTTGGCTTGTTCCTTAATAAGTTCTTTTGATTCTTTGCTCTTTACATTCTTTATATTTTTTTCTTCGTTTTTTACTTTGTTTTTATTTGTTTTCTTTGGATCTTCTGTATTTTTTTTATTATTTGTTGTGCTTTTCTTTTTAGTCTGGCTTTTATTGGTACTTATTTTGTTATTATTTTTTGTTGTTTTATTTGACGTGCTTGTTGTTTTTTTGTCTGTTTTTTTATCTGCCATTTTATTATATATTCTCCTTTCACACGGTTACCTTTTTACATTTCCAATTCATATATTATATTACTTATTACAACTATGGAAGCTGTTTCTGTTCTAAGTATTCTTTGTCCCAGCGTTATAGTCTTAGCTCCTACTTCTTTTAATTGTAATATTTCTTTTTTATCAATTCCGCCTTCTGGTCCTATAATAATTGCAATCTTTAAATTATCTGTTCTTTTTATTTTTTGAAGTTCTGTTTTTAATGTGTTGTCTTCTTCATTTTCATATGCTACCAGTACTATATCATATTCATTTATATTTTCGCAAATTTTTTTAATGTTTGTTGGGATTTCTATTTTTGGAATTATATCTCTGCCACTTTGCTTTGATGCCACTTCTGATATTTTTTGCCATCTTTCTATCTTCTTTTCAACTGTCTTTTGGTCAAATTTTACAATGCTTCTTTCCATCTCTACAGGTATTATTTTTTTTACTCCAAGTTCCACATTTTTTTGTATTATATATTCCATCTTATCTGCCTTAGGAAGTCCTTGATATAATGTAATATTTACCTGTGTTTCTGAGTCTGTATTTTCAATTTTTTTAATTTTGCACTTTACATATTTTTTGTCTATTTCATTTATGTTGGCAATATAATTCATTTTAGTGTCCAAATTGCATATTTGTATTTCGTCCTCTTTTTTTAATCTTAATACATTTGCTATATGTTTTACATCTTCTCCTAGTATTGTAATTTCATTGTCTTTTATTTGCTCATTTTTTACAAAAAATTTTGGCATTTCAGAGTTCCTTTCCATTGTCTATTGCTTAAAATTATATACCACTTCTCATAATTTGTCTATAAAAAAATTTTCAACGTATAACGGGCGATTAAAATCGCCCCTACATAATTTTGTTTCAATTGTAGGGGGTTTTTAATCGCCCGCCAAATTTATTAGCCAAATAGTCCTTTCTTTTTAACTGGTGGTTGTTCGTTCATTGTCTTTGCTAATTGCAATAATATTTCTCTTTGCTCTTTTGAAAGTCTTTTTGGTACTTGAACTTGTACTGTAAATACAAAGTCTCCATAATAATTACTATTTATATTCTTAAACCCTTTATTTCTAATGGTAAATTTTGTTCCTGGTTGTGTACCTTCTGGTATTATGTATTTTGCATTTGTACCATCTACCATTGGTATTTCTATTTCTGCGCCTAAAGTTGCTTGTGTAAATGTTATTGGTATATCACATATTACATTGTTTCCTTTTCTTGTGAATATGCTATGCTTTTTTATATGAATTGTAATATACAAATCTCCTCTTGGTCCGCCTTTATGACCTGATTCTCCTTCTCCTCTTAGTACTATTGTTTGATTTTCGTCTATGCCTGCTGGAACTTTTACGGTTAATCTTACAGAATTTCTTATAGTTCCTTTTCCGTCTACAATCTGTGCATATTTCCTTTATTACTTCACCTGTTCCATGACAATTACTACATGGTCTAGTTGTTTGCATCTGTCCAAGTATTGTTGTTTGTACTTGTCGTATTTGACCAGTTCCTCCACATACAGAACATTTTTCTGGCTTAGTTCCTGGTTTAGCACCTGTTCCTTTGCAAGTATTACAATTTTCGTTTCGCGATATATTTATTACTTTTTCTGTTCCTAAAAATGCTTCTTCAAAGGTTATGTCTAAGCTATATCTTAAATCTGCTCCTTTTTTTGGTCCAGAATTTGAGCCTTTATTGCCTCTAGAGCCAAAACCTCCGCCAAAAAAAGATGAGAAAATGTCTCCTAAATCTCCAAAGTCTCCAAATCCGTCAAACCCTGATGAACTATACGAATAATATCCATTACCTCCACCAAAGCCTCCTTGTGGCCCATTATGTCCAAACTGGTCATACATTTGCCTTTTTTGTGAATCAGATAATGTTTCATATGCTTCGTTTACTTCTTTAAATTTAGCTTCTGCTTCCTGTTTATTATCTGGATTTGCATCTGGATGATATTTTTTAGCCATCTTTCTATATGCCTTTTTTATTTCTTCATCTGTTGCATTTTTTTCTACTCCCAATACCTCATAATAATCTTTTTTATCTGACATTTAGTCCTCCTAAATAGAGTTTAGACGTTAGTTATTGGAAGTAAGACAGTCAATCTTACTTCCAACATCTTTCCTCTGATTTTAATCTTGTTTATTGTCTTCATTATTTTCGTTTTCTACTTTGTAATCTGCATCATATACATTTCCATTTTCATCTACTTTTGGTTCTCCCTCTGGCTTAGTTCCTTCTGCTCCTTGGTTTTGTGCAGCTGCTTGAGAATATAATTTTTCTGATACTGAATAGAATGTTGTTGTTAATTTCTCTGTTGCTGCTTTTATTGCTTCTATATCATCAGAATCTTTTACTTTCTTTAAGTTTTCAATTTCTGTTTCTACTTTAGCTTTTTCTTCGCTACTGATTTTATCACCTAATTCTGATAAAGTTTTTTCACAATTATAAATTAAGCTTGATGCATTATTTTTAGCTTCTATTCCATCTTTTTGTTTTTTATCTTCTGCAGCATGAGCTTCAGCATCTTTTACTGCTTTTTCGATATCTTCGTCAGATAAGTTTGTACTTGCTGTTATTGATATATCTTGGCTGTTTCCTGTTGCCATATCTTTTGCAGATACATGAACTATACCGTTTGCATCTATATCAAATGTAACTTCAATTTGAGGTACTCCTCTTGGTGCTGCTGGAATTCCTGTTAATTGGAATCTTCCTAATGTTTTGTTATATGCAGCCATTTCTCTTTCACCTTGTAATACATGAACTTCAACTGATGTTTGACCATCTGTTGCTGTTGAGAATACCTGTGATTTTTTTGTTGGTATTGTTGTGTTTCTTTCAATTAATTTTGTGAATACTCCACCATATGTTTCAATACCTAATGATAATGGTGTTACATCTAATAAAACTAAATCTTTAACATCTCCTGAAAGTACTCCACCTTGGATAGCTGCGCCTATAGCAACACACTCATCTGGATTTATTCCCTTATCTGGCTCTTTTCCAGTTATTTTTTTAACTGCCTCTTGCACAGCTGGAACTCTTGTAGAACCTCCAACAAGTAATACTTTGTGTAAATCTGCTGCCGTTATTCCTGCATCTTTTAAAGCATTTTGTACTGGAACTTTTGTAGCTTCTATTAAATCACTAATTAATTCCTCAAATTTTGCTCTTGTTAATGTAATGTCTAAATGTTTTGGACCATTTGCATCTGCTGTAATAAATGGTAAGTTAATTTGTGTTTGTTGAACACCTGATAATTCTATCTTTGCTTTTTCTGCTGCTTCTTTTAGTCTTTGCATAGCCATTTTATCTGTTTTTAAATCTATTCCATTTGATTTTTTAAATTCATCTACTAAATAGTTCATTATCCTTTCATCAAAGTCATCTCCACCTAATCTTGTATTACCATTTGTAGCTAAAACTTCAAATACTCCATCTCCTATATCTAGTATAGAAACATCAAATGTACCTCCACCTAAGTCATATATCATTATTTTTTGATCTTGGTCTTCTTTATCCATTCCAAATGCTAAAGCTGCTGCTGTTGGTTCATTTATTATTCTTAATACTTCTAGTCCTGCTATTTTTCCTGCATCTTTTGTTGCTTGTCTTTGACTGTCACTAAAATATGCTGGTACTGTAATAACAGCTTGTGTAACTTTTTGTCCTAAATAATTTTCTGCATCTGTTTTTAATTTTTGAAGTATCATTGCTGATATTTCTTGTGGAGAAAATTCATCTCCTTCTATGTTTACTTTTTTGTTTGTTCCCATTTCTCTTTTTATTGAAATTACTGTATTGTCTGGATTTGTTACCGCTTGACGTTTTGCTATCTGTCCAACTAGTCTTTCTCCATTTTTTGAAAATGCAACTACTGATGGAGTTGTTCTGTTTCCTTCTGCATTAGGAATAACAACTGGCTCTCCACCTTCCATAACTGCAACACATGAATTTGTTGTTCCTAAATCAATTCCTATAATTTTTCCCATAATAAATTCTTCCTTTCATATTTTTATTTATATTTAAAATTAATAACTTATTTTAATATTAGTAATCATTTACTAATTTAATTTGCTACTACTACCATTGAGTGACGTATTACTTTGTTGCCTAGTATGTATCCTTTTCTATATTCTTCTTTTATTTCTTTTTCTCCCAAATTTTCATCTACTACAGATGCAACTGCTTCATGCAATTCTGGGGCAAAAGTTTTTCCAATTGTTTCTATTTCTTTTACTCCGTTTGATGTTAGTACATCTTTAAGTTGTTTTAGCACAAGTTCTATTCCCTGTTTATAGCTTTCATCTTCTGTTTTTGCAACAACTGCTTTTTCTAAATTATCAACAACAGGTAGTATTGTTAAAATGACATCTCCTTTTAAAGAATTATATAGAGTTTCTCTTTCTTTTGTACTCCTTTTTTTATAATTTTCAAACTCTGCTGCTACTCTTTTAAGTCTGTCTTCCTGCTCTTCTAATTGTATTTTTTGAGTTTCTATTGTCTTTTTTAGTTCAATAACCTCATCTTCCTTGTTTTCTTCTATCTTCTGTTCTTCCTTGTTTTCTGCCATCTATCTTAACTCCTTTCCTTTATTCTCCATTTAATTTTTTACTAATATATTTCATTACAGAAATAACCTTCGAGTAGTCCATTCGTTTTGGACCTATAATTCCTATTGTTCCTAAATCTCTGTCTTTATATCTATGTTTAAAAGTTATTATGCTAAAATCTTTTAATTGTTCATTATCATTTTCGTCTCCTATATACACATTTATATCTTTGGCAAATCCTGTATTTAGAAGATCTACAACAATATCTTTTGTATCTATTAAATTTATAAAGTTTTTTGCAACTTTTAAACTCTTAAATTCTGGCAATTCAAATGCTTTATTAGCTCCTTCTAAATATATCTTGTTTTCCTCACTGATTACCTTGTTTAGTTGTTCCATAACTGGTTTTATTACTTTTAAGCTATAATTCATTTGAGAAAATATATATTCTTCTAATGGTCTATCTATTTCTTCTAATGGTTTACCTTTTAATTTATTGTTAAATATAAATGTTAAAGTTTCTACTTGCTCTTCTGAAATATCTTCGTCAAATTTAATTATAGTTTCTTTAATAATTCCTGTGTCTGTAAGAATTATAGCCATCAACATTCTTTTGCCCAAGAGTACAAATTTAACTTCTTCTATATTTTGCAAATTGTTTTTTGGTCCTATTGCAACTGTAGTATAATGTGTAATTTCAGAAAGTGTGTTGGTTGCAATTTTAGTCAATTCTTCCATTTCATTTACTCTTGTTTCAAGTTTAGATTTTATATATTTTATTTCTTCCAAACTTATATTATCTTCTTTTAGTAGTTCGTCTACATATAGTCTATAACCAAGCGCTGATGGAACTCTGCCACTGGAAGTATGTGGTTTATCTAGGTATCCCTCTTTTTCTAAATCTGCCATTTCGTTTCTTATTGTCGCACTACTATAATTCAAACTATATTTTCCCGCTATCGAGCCAGAACTTACTGGTTCTGCGGATTGTATGTATTCATCTATTACTGCCTGTAATATTTTTTTCTTTCTTTCATCTAACATACTTATTACCACCTGTTTTTAGCACTCTCTCCTTTTGATTGCTAAACTTTATATATATTATATCCAAAATTAGCAATTGTCAATACTAATTGCTAATTTTTTTGTGAATTTTTGGACACATAAATCCTATTATTTTTCTAATTGTCTTATACAAAAAGACCATCACTTTTTCCATTTGTTGATAGTCTTCTTTTACTTATATAAAATTCTAAATTATATATCCATTTGACTTCCTAAAAATGTAGCTGCAGATTGTGCAACTTTCTGCTCAACTTCTGTCATTTTTGTATTATTATCTTTTGATAATAGTATAACACTTCCTATTGCATCTCCATCTGAAATTATTGGATATACTATTTGTGAATTATATTTTCTTTCCCATTTATCATTTTTTGTAATTGGAATTGATATGTTATTATTATCTCTACTTGCATAGTTTTCTTTTTCATCCATTATTTTTTCTAATTCTTCGCTTATACCCTGTTCATAAAATTCTTTTTTTGACGTCCCAGAAACAGCTATTACTGTATCCTTATCTGTTATACATGCAATATGTCCAGTAGTTTTTGCCAAAGTTTCTGCATATCCTGCTGCAAATTCAGATAGTTCGCCTATTGGAGAATATTTTTTTAATATTACTTCTCCTTCTTTATCTGTAAAAATCTCTAATGGGTCTCCCTCTTTTATTCTTAGAGTTTTTCTTATCTCTTTTGGAATAACAACTCTTCCTAGGTCATCTATTCTTCTAACTACTCCTGTTGCTTTCAAAATCTTCCCTCCTTTTTTGTTTTATAGTTTTATTATTGTTTTTTATGTCAATTTTTATTCATAATTTTGCATAAAGAGGAAAACGTTTTAATCTTTTGCAAGTGTGATTACACCAATTTCTTGAGTTTGATTTTGTTTTAGTTTTCTAGCAATTTCATTAACCGTACTTCCTGTTGTATATATGTCGTCTAATAAAAGAACCTTTTTATTTTTTACTTCTATTGGTTTATTTATTTCATATATATCTTCTACATTTTTTATTCTTTCTAGTTTATTTAACTCGCTTTGTGGTTTATTATCTTTCTTTTTTATAATTATATCTGTCCATATGTCTTGGTTTAATTTTTGTGCTAATTCATTAGCCACTAATTCGCTCTGATTATATCCTCTCTTCTTTTTTCTTTTTTTACTTATTGGCACAGGAATTATTACATCGTATTTTTTTATAAAATTGCATGTTTTTTTATCACTTAAAATAATTTTTGCAAACATTTTATATAGGTATCCTTTATCTTCAAACTTATACTCTATTATTTTATTTCTTATTATTCCTTCATATTTAAAAATATATAAGTGTTTAGAAAAGTTTCTGTTATTATACTCATTAATAACGCACTTTTTAATTTTTTTAATATTCTCGTAGCAATTATTACATATGTAATTCTCATTTATTTCCCCACACATTCCACATATTGGTGGAAAAAAATAATCGAGGGCACTATTAATAAAGTTCATTGTAAACCTCCTTTAATTGCCCCCGATTTATAATATTTT
>ENA-OWPL01001334-OWPL01001334.1-human-gut-metagenome-genome-assembly--contig:-NODE-1334-length-14606-cov-30.226789_pt1 | contig 14606 bp, 8 predicted proteins | sample MGYA00248263_ERZ651844 | MGnify/ENA primary metagenome ERZ651844 (study PRJEB26924, sample SAMEA4378256) | human gut metagenome | biome: human gut; feature: human-associated habitat; material: faeces...
GATGCTTCACGTCCTTGATTACAAACTCGCCCTCAAATACTCCGTTGAGGAACGTGATAAGACACTCCTTGGTGTCTTCTGTGCCGAAAATGCGCTTGAAAGCCCAATCGACACGTGGGTTAATGAATTCTGGCATATAAATGAAATTATGATGTCGTTTTCGCACTATCGCGAATTTTGATTGCAAAGATACATATTTATTCCAATAATCGCAAGGAAAATAGAAATAATTTGGTTAAATGTTTGCTCATCCCACATTTTTTTCGTAAGTTTGCAACCTAAAGACAACAAGAGACACGAGTATGATGAGGACATTCAATACGACAGGCAAATGCATTCCTTCGATGCACTACATGGTGGACATCAGCCGACAGGTGGAGGTGGCTGCCAAGATGGTGCGCCGTGGCAACTATTTCTGCATCAACAGAGGCAGACAGTATGGAAAGACCACTACTCTGGCCATGCTCAAGAAAAAGTTGGAGGAAGAAGGATATGCAGTATTTTCATTGAGTTTCGAGGGATTGGGCGATGAATCGTTCAAAAGCTACGAAGCTTTGCTTTTCACCTCCTTGCAACTGATGAATGAATGCGTAATTTGGAACGAGGTCAAGAACTTGTCAGACAATTCAACTGCCCAACTGCAGAAATATGTCAATGCCGACAATGGCGAGATTAGCTCCATCAAATATTCTCTAGAGATAGCCAATCTTTGCAAAGACAACCAAGTTGCCCTCTTGATAGATGAGGTGGACGCAGCAGGCAATCACATCGAGTTCATCAAGTTCTTGGGATTGCTCCGTGAGATGTATTTGAAGCGAGACACTCGTCCTACTTTCCAGTCGGTCATCCTTGCCGGAGTCTATGACATCAAGAACTTGAAGCTGAAACTACGCACAGAAGACCAGCATCAGTACAATTCTCCATGGAACATCGCCATGCCGTTCGACACGAGCATGAGTCTTCCAGCAGATGGCATTGCCGGTATGCTCAACGACTACAAGGCTGACCACCATCTCGACTTCGACGAGCGACCAGTGGCACAACTCATATACGACTATACCTCCGGCTACCCATTCCTCGTAAGCCGTCTTTGTCAAATCATTGACGAAGAGGAGTACTCTTGGGACAAGGAGGGAGTATTGAAGGCCGTGAATCGACTGCTCAAAGAGTCCAACACCCTCTTCGATGACATTGAGAAGAAAGTGAGCCAGTTCCCTTCCCTTGCAGAAATGTTGAAGTCCATCATCTTTGGTGGCAAACGTGTCTCATTCAATTACTACGACCGAGACATCAATATTGCCGCTATGTTTAACTTTGTCAAAGATGATCAAGGTTCTGCCGTTGTGTCTTGCCGCATCTTCGAGACGTGGTTGTACAATCTGTTCATTTCCAACGACAAGGGGCTATCGATTTATCAACAGGGAGAGAGCGACAAAAACCACTTTGTGCATGATGGTTACATCGACATGCGTCATCTCTTGGAAAGATTCTGTATCCATTTCAATGAGATATACCGCCCTGGGCATGATGACGCCTTTGTGGAAAACAATGGACGCCAGATCTTCCTCACATACCTACGTCCCATCATCAATGGTGTGGGCAACTACTATTGCGAGGCGCAAACTCGCGACTTGACTCGCACGGATGTTGTCATCGACTACCTAGGGCAGCAGTATGTGGTGGAACTAAAAATATGGCGAGGGGACGCCTACAATGAACGTGGAGAACAGCAGTTGAGCGAGTATCTGGACTTCTATCATTTGGATACTGGTTATATGCTCAGTTTCTGTTTCAACAAAAACAAGCAACCAGGCTTACATGAGGTAATGGTAGGAAAGAAAAGGCTATATGAGGTCATCGTATAGCCCTAACATAATCAGAACAAGAGGAAAGGAACAGATGAAGAAAACAATACCAGTAATAGGCATGGCATGCTCGGTATGCTCTGCCAACGTAGAAAAGAAGCTCAATTCGCTCGAAGGCATCCACTCTGCCTCCGTCTCCTTGGCAGGTCGCACTGCCCTCGTGGATTACGATCCCGACAAGATTACGCTCGAAGACATGAAGCGTGAGGTGAGCAATGCCGGATACGACCTCGTCATCGAGGAAGACCGTAGTGCGGAGGAAATCACCCGCCGTGAATATACCTTGCTCAAGCGCAAGACCCTCCTCTCCTGGCTCTTCTCCATCCTCGTCATGGCGTTTTCCATGGGGTGGAGTGACAACCAGATTTGTCTCCTCCTCGCCCTCTTCAACATGTGGTACTGCGGCAGGATGTTTTATGTATCGGCATGGAAGCAGCTCCAGCACGCCACTGCCAACATGGATTCGCTCGTGGCACTGAGCACCCTCATCGCCTTCCTCTTCAGCGTCTTCAACACCTTCTTCGGCGACAGTGTATGGACGCCTCGTGGTATCGAGTGGCACACTTACTTCGATGCCTCCGTAATGATCATCACCTTCGTCTTGACGGGCAGATGCCTGGAAGAGAAGGCTAAGGATGGTACGGCGAGCAGCATCCGACAGTTGATGGGATTGCAACCGAAGACCGCCCGACTCCTCCGTGAGGGAAACCTGGAGGAAGTGCCTATCTCCACCATCGAGCGTGGCGACATCATCGAGGTACGTGCCGGCGAGAAGATACCGGTGGATGGCGTGGTGACCGAGGCCGAGAGTTTCATGACCGCCGATGCCGCCTACGTGGACGAGGCGATGATCACGGGTGAGCCCACACCGGCTCAGAAGAAAGTGGGCGACGAGGTATTGGCAGGTACCATCCCTAGCCAAGGCAAACTGCGGATGCGTGCCAAGCAGATAGGCGAGAACACCGCCCTCGCGCAGATTATCAAGATGGTGCAAGAGGCACAAGGTTCGAAGGCTCCCGTACAGCGCATCGTGGATAAGGCGGCACTGATCTTCGTGCCCGTGGTCACCTTCCTCTCGCTCGTCACCTTCCTCACCTGGTGGATTACAGGCGGCAATGCAGCCCTGCCACAAGCCATCCTCTCTGCCATCTCGGTATTGGTCATCGCCTGTCCGTGCGCCATGGGACTCGCCACCCCTACCGCCCTCATGGTGGGCATAGGCAAGGCGGCACAGAAGCAGATATTGATCAAAGATGCCACGGCACTGGAGAACCTCCGCAAGATAAACGCCCTCGTCATCGACAAGACGGGCACACTCACCATCCCTAACCAAAACGTGGATTTCACCAAGGTTGACTCCCTCGACCTCGAAGCCAGGGAGACGCTCAAGCCCCATGCCACCGAGGCGATGACTCGCTTGCAGCGTGAGGGCATAGAGGTGTATATGATAAGTGGCGACAAGGAGAACGCCGCCCGATATTGGGCGATGAAGGCGGGCATCAAGCACTATCAGAGTCAGGTAAAGCCGGGCGACAAGCAAGCTCTCGTGGCAAAGCTACAGGCTAGCGGCGACAAGGTGATGATGATAGGCGACGGCATCAACGACACCCAAGCCCTCGCCCTCGCCGATGTGAGCATGGCGATAGGCAAAGGCACCGATGTGGCGATGGACGTGGCTCAAGTCACACTGATGGGCGACGATCTCATGGCGATACCCGATGCCGTGAAGCTCAGCCGAAAGACGGTGGGCATGATATGGCAGAACCTCTTCTGGGCGTTCATCTACAACATCGTCTGCATCCCTCTGGCAGCAGGAGTCTTGTATCTCTTCGGCATCGACTTCCAGATTACCCCAATGTGGGCGAGTGCCCTCATGGCTTGCTCCAGCGTGAGCGTCGTACTGAACTCATTGAGATTAAAACTCATCAAATAGTATAAAGAAATCCCCCTATCGGTTAATCATTACCAATAGGGGGATTTGCCATTATTTATTATTTATTATTTATCATTTGCCATCGCTTCCACGTATTCCCATAACTTCTGGTAGAAAGGATGCTTCGTCATGGTGCTCTTATCGCCCAAGATGATGAGCTTCATCCTGGCTCTCGTCATCGCCACATTCATACGGCGGAGGTCCTTGAGGAAGCCTATCTGTCCCTCGTCATTGGAGCGAACGAGGGAGATGAGGATGACATCACGCTCCTGTCCTTGGAAGCCATCCACCGTGTTCACGCTGATGAGACGGCGGTAAGGCTTGAAGAACTCGTACTTCTTGAGAAGTCGCTTCAAGTATTGTACCTGCGCACGATAAGGCGAGATGATGCCCACGTCGATGCTCTCCTCCAGCACCCTGCGCTTGCCCACCTGGGTGAGGTATTCGGCTAGCGTGAGGAGGGTGAGGTCGGCTTCCGCCTTGTTGATACGTCCGAAGCTCTCGCCAACAAACTGCTCGTGAAAGTTCATATCATCACGCTTTTCGCCCGAAACCACATCGTCGCCCTCTATCGTCACTTGGTTCTCCTCGTTGCTCGTGTCAATCCACGTGATAGGACTATCATCTTCGAGGATGCTGCGATACTTGATTTGCGGCGCACTCTCCACCTCACCATGGTAAAACCAGTCGCTGGAGAAGCGCATAATCTCCTCGTTCATACGATATTGTATCTTCAAGAGAGTCACCACCTCTGGCTTATTCTCGGCGATGCGCTCCATCAGCGTTTTTCCAAGTCCTGCCCTCAGGGCGGCGATGCTCTTCACTGTAGGTGGCAACTGACAGTGGTCGCCTGCCAATATCACCCTCGTAGCCCTGCGCATCGGTATCCAACAGGCTGCCTCCAGGGCTTGCGCTGCCTCGTCGATGAAGAGGGTACCAAACTTCATGCCCTCCAACAGGCGGTGGGCCGAACCCACCAAGGTACAAGCGATGACACGTGCCTCGCCCAGCAACTCGCTGTTGATGCGAATCTCCAGTTCGGTGGCACGACTCTTCAGTCGCTCCAACTTCTGATGGTAGCTTTCACTACCTTTCTTGCGGTTCTTGCGCAACTCCCTGATAGCCTTGCGTATCGCCCAGAGCTGCGGATAGTCGGGATGCGCCTCGAAGCGACGCTCATAGGTAAAGCCGAGCATCTTGTCGTTCACCCTCGTAGGATTGCCGATGCGCAACACGTTGACACCTCTATCCACGAGTTTCTCAGAGATCCAATCCACCGCCATGTTGCTCTGTGCACATACCAGCACCTGGCTCTCTCGCATCAGCGTCTCGTTGATGGCTTCCACGAGCGTGGTGGTCTTGCCAGTGCCAGGAGGTCCATGCACGATGGCAACGTCCTTCGCCCACAACACCTCGTTGACCGCCTTCTCCTGGGTAGGATTGAGCCAAGGGAAGCGCATCGGCTCGAAGGTAAACCTTGCTGCCTTCTGGTGCGAGTAGAAGAGGTCACGGAGATAAGCCAGTCGGCCCGTCTTCGCCTTCATCGTGCGGTCGAGTGCCTCAAACATCAACTTATAGCTCGTCTCATCGAAGGAGAGTTGTATGCCTATCTCTTCGGTGGCTTGCTGCAAGTCGAGGAGCGGTGCAGAGTCGGGTACGGTAATCACCATCCTGTCGCCATCCACGTAGCTCACGGTGCCAGTGAAAGAGAAATATTTAAGTGTTGAATTCTTCACTCTTCCCTCTTCGTTCTTCACTTTAAAGAACATGACGGGGCGACCGAACTCAAAGTTGTGCTCGATGTCTTGGTCGGAGGTGCGAAACACCTCGATGGCTCTTTGGTTGAGCGAGTTGTAGAAACTCTTGCCCACTCTCAGTGGATACCAGGCATCGCCACGCTTCACCTTGCGCTGCATGCCCATCTGTTCGGTGAGCTTGCGGAAGGCTTCCTTCTCGGTATAGTACTCCAGCTGGAGCAGCGTGCGCTGCTGCATGAGTGCCTGTATGGGTGAGGTTTGTTCCATTAGCTTATCGTTTTTGATTTGCAAAAGTACGGCATTTCTAGCGAATATGGAAAGATTATCCGATAAATATATTTAAAATCGTGATGCCGATGCACTGAATGCTGAAAAATATATGTATATTTGCAGCATAATTTAAGATAAAGGAATGTGATATGGAACAATTATTAGTGACAATAGACAATAATCAACCATTGCAAAACATCAGAAAAGCGATCAATATGTTGCGTGGGGTAGTTTCTACTACAATCGTCAAAGACCCAGTGTTGTCTAAGACGCAGAGGCAGCAAGCTTATGTCAAGGATAGTTTGACAAGGGCTTTCAATGAATTAAAGTTAGCCAAGTTGGAAGGAAAGGAACTACAGAGTGCTGATGATTTCTTGAAAGAACTAGAGGAACAACAATAGTATGGAAGTAGATGTGAAAGACGGCTTCATAAAATATTTGATAGATAATTTAGCTTGAATAATAGGCGACTTCGAAAGTAAGCGAAGCCGCCTATTCTTGCAGAATGTAAAAATAATATTCGCATGAAAGAATCGGAGAACAGGGAGGCGACGATAGCATTGGAGAAGCTTGGCATCGGCTATACCACAAGGCACGGCAGAAAGGTCGTCGCCCAAGACATCTGCGCCCATCTGCAGCGTGGCGAACTCACCTGTCTGATAGGAGCCAACGGCGTGGGCAAATCGACCTTGCTCCGCACGCTCTCCGCCTTCCAGCCTCCCCTCTCTGGCGAAATCCGCCTTCTCGGCAAGCCATTGGAGGAATACTCCCCAAAGGAGTTGGCTCGCCTCCTCGCCATGGTGCTCACCCACAAGACGACCACCGACAACCTCACGGTGAGGGAGTTGGCAGGCATGGGACGCTCGCCCTACACGGGATTCTTCGGCACACTCACCACAGAAGACGAGCAAGTGGTGGAGGAATCGCTCCACTCGGTGGGCATCCTCGCCTTACAGCACCGCAAGCTCCACACCCTCAGCGATGGTGAATACCAGAAGACGATGATAGCCAAGGCCTTGGCTCAGCGCACTCCCATCATCCTACTGGATGAGCCTACGGCATTCCTCGACTACCCTAGCAAGGTGGAGACTCTCCAGATGCTGAGGCGATTGGCACACGAACTGCACAAGTCCATCTTCCTCTCCACACACGACATCGAGCTCGCCATCCAGTTGGCAGACAAGCTTTGGGTGATGGAGGAGAGCATGGCAGCCCCCCTCCCAGCCAAGAAAGACGCAGGCAGTCATCTTGTAGTGGGAACTCCACGACAGTTGGCAGACGACGGCACCCTCTCTCGCTTCATCGAAAGGGATGGCATCCACTTCGACACAGCCTCCCTCACCATCCACATCAGCACCAAGTGAGATGCACACCACCATCAGGCAAAAGCGTTACTGTGTTACAATGTTACAATGAATCATCTGCGAATTCTGTGCCCCCACCCTCTGCCAATATTGAAAAAACAATAAAAAGACATGGCAATTGATGGGATTCTAGATAAAAATACATATCTTTGCACTATCAATAGTGTAAAAAATACATTTGCATCACCAACTGAATCAAATCATAACTAAACAACAACAATAACAATGAGAAAAAGACTATTCATCACAATGAGCATGGCAGGACTTGCCATGGCTGCTCTCGGCGCACAGAAGCCGAAGACCGCCAAGACACAGCCTAAAGTGGCTGAACTGGCTCCTACCTACACCGAATGGCACGACCTGCAGGTGAACGAAATCAATCGTTTCCCTCTCCACACCTCTTTCTTTACCTTCGCATCAGGCGAGGTATCGGCTAAGGGCGAGGGCGACAAGGCACAGAGCAAAAACTTCCTTTCACTCGACGGCACCTGGAAATTCAACTGGGTGGAGAACGCCGACCAGCGTCCTACCGACTTCTACAAGGCTGACCTCGATGACTCCAAGTGGAGCAACATCCAGATGCCAGGCAACTGGGAGATGCTCGGCTTCGGTCAACCAGAGTATGTCAACACTGGCTTCGCATGGCGTGGTCACTTCGACCAGCAGCCTCCTGCCGTACCTACCAAGGACAACCACGTAGGCTCCTACCGCCGCATCATCGACATCCCTGAGAATTGGGACGGCAAACAAGTGATTGCCCACTTCGGTAGCGTCACCTCCAACATCTATCTCTATGTGAACGGCAAGTTCGTGGGATATGCCGAGGACAGCAAGATAGCTGCTGAGTTCGACATCACCCCTTATATGAAGAAAGGTAAGAACCTCATCGCCTTCCAGACCTTCCGCTGGTGCGATGGTTCCTGGTGTGAGGACCAAGACTTCTGGCGACTCAGCGGCGTGGCTCGTGAGAACTACCTCTACGCCCGTGACGCCAAGACACAGATAGAAGACATCCGTGTGACACCCGACCTCGTGAACAACTACAAGGACGGCGTGCTCGACATCAAAGCTACCGTGAAGGGCAACCCTATGGTGGTATATCAGTTGCACGACAACGTGACCGGCAAGATTGTCATCCAGAAAATCATCAAGTCGGCAAATGGCAAGGCTGATTGCACCCTCCAGGTAGCCGACCCTAAGAAGTGGACAGCTGAGACACCTAACCTCTACACACTCAACGCCATCGTCTGCCTCCCTGCAGCAAAGGGCAAGGGCATGACTGGCATCAGCACTATCCCTGTGAAGGTAGGTTTCCGCAAGATAGAAATCAAGGACAAGCAGTTCCTCGTCAATGGACAGCCTGTGCTCATCAAGGGTGCCGACCGTCACGAGATGGATCCTGACGGAGGTTATGTAGTGAGCGTAGAGCGCATGATACAGGACATTCAAGTGATGAAGCGCCTGAACATCAACGCCGTACGTACTTGTCACTATCCAGACGACCCTCGCTGGTACGACCTCTGTGATGAGTATGGTCTCTACATCGTGGCTGAAGCCAACCAGGAGAGCCACGGATTCGGCTACGACGACGATGCCGCTGCCAAGAAACCGATGTTTGCCAAGCAGATATTGGAGCGCAATCAGCACAACGTGGCCAACTTCTACAATCATCCTAGCATCGTAACTTGGAGCTTGGGCAACGAGACGGTGATGGGCGACAACTTCCTCAATGCCTACAAGTGGGTGAAGAGTCAAGACGTAAGCCGTCCTGTACAGTATGAGCAGGCACGCCAAGGCGAGGGCACCGACATCTTCTGCCCTATGTACTACTCGGTGAAGAACTGTGAGAACTATAGCAAGAACCCTAACAGCAAGATGCCACTCATCCAGTGTGAGTACAACCACACCATGGGTAACTCTGGTGGTAACCTCAAGGAATACTGGGACTTGATTCGCAAGTACCCTATCTACCAGGGCGGTTTCGACTGGGACTTCGTTGACCAAGGCTTGCACCGCCACATCGTGAAGCCTATGAGCATCGACCCTGAGAAGATGAGCAACGAGGAGATTCGCAAGATAGAATATACCTACGGTGGTGATTACAACAATTACGACCCTAGCGACAACAACTTCAACTGCAATGGTATCATCGGTCCAGACCGCCAGTTGAACCCTCACGCCTACGAGTTGGCTTACCAATACCAGAACATCTGGGCCACCATGAAGGACGCTCAGAAGGGCGAGGTAAACGTATATAACGAGAACTTCTTCCGTGACCTCAGCAACTACGCCTTGGCATGGACATTGGTGGAGAACGGCAAGGAGACACAGAACGGCACTATCGCCGACCTCAACGTGGCTCCTCAGCAGACCCAGACCATCACCATCCCTTACGACCTCTCCAAGGTGAAGGGCAGTGAGGTGTTCCTCAACGTGGAGTTCCGCTTGAAGAGCGCAGAGCCTCTGATGAAGGCAGGACAGGTAGTGGCTTACAACCAGCTCGTCGTGAAGGAGAAGCAGTGCTGCGGTCATTGCGCCGACAAGATGGCTAAGGCTAAGGACGGCAAGAACGTGAAGTCGAAGCTCATCGACAAGAAGGGCACTGACGAAATCGCCATCACCACTGCCGACTTGACCTTGAAGGTAAACCGCACTACCGGTCTTATCTCTGAATATACCTACCAGGGCAAGTCACTGCTCGGCGAGGGCGGTACACTGAAGCCAAACTTCTGGCGTGCTCCTACCGACAACGACATGGGTGCCCAGTTGCAGAAGAAGTTCAAGGTATGGAAGAACCCACAGATGAACATCAAGGGCGTGAGCGTGGAGAAGGACAAGAAGGCGAACACCTACAGCATCTGCTCCGTATATGATATGCCAGAGGTGAAGGGCGAGTTGGAAATCCGTTACCTCGTCATGCCAAACAGTGGCGTGGTGAAGGTGACAGAGACCTTCAATGCCACCCAGGGCGAAAAGGTGAGCGACCTCTTCCGCTTCGGTATGCTGATGCAGTTGCCTTACGAGATGGACAAGAGCCAGTACTACGGCCGTGGTCCTATCGAGAACTACAGCGACCGCAAGGATTGCATGAACATCGGTATCTACAGCGACAACGCCGACAACCAGTACTTCCCTTACATCCGTCCACAGGAGAGCGGCACCAAGGCTGACATCCGTTGGTGGAAGCAGACTGACGCACAGGGCTTCGGCTTCATGGTGAAGGACTGCAAGCCATTCTATGCAAGTGCCATCCACTTCGACACCGACGAGTTGGACGATGGCAATGACAAGGAGCAGCGTCACAGCTTCAACTTGCAGAAGTCAAAATACACCAATCTCTTCCTCGATGGTGAGCACATGGGTGTAGGTGGCGAGAACTCTTGGGGCGCATGGCCACTGGAGAAATATCGCATCCACTATGGTGACAAGAGCTTCAGCTTCGCCATCATTCCTTTGAATAAATAGGAAAGAACCCATGAGATTAAGGCTCATGAGACCCCCAAAATAGAGCATTTGAGCAATAATCCAACATATTTAATCAGAAAATCCACCCCATTTGGAGTGGATTTTCTGTATCTTTGCAAACGCATTAAGCAATACAACTTAATTATTCAAGTAAGAATATCACAAAATAAGAATAAACCTAAAAATAAACAACGTGAACATGAGAAAAACGAATATCTTCGCTGCCCTTATGCTGGCAGGCATGACTTCGCTCGGTGCTTCAGCACAGCATCAGTTTGCAGTTCAGGCAAACAAGCCTGGTGTAGAAATCCAGCCAACCATGTATGGCATCTTCTTCGAGGACATCAACTTTGGTGCCGATGGTGGTCTTTATGCAGAGATGGTAGAAAACCGTTCCTTCGAGTTTCCACAGCGCCTGATGGGATGGAATACCTTCGGAAATGTAACCCTCAATGACGTGAAGCCAGCCTTCGACCGCAACCCTCATTATGTAACACTCGAGAGTGCCGGTGCTCGTGAGAAGCAGACCGGTCTTGAGAACCGCGGTTTCTTCGGCATGGGCTTGAAGAAGGATATGAAGTACGATTTCACCGTATATGGGCGTCTGCATCTCATCGATGGCAAGCAGGGCAAGATCCGTGTGGAGCTGGTCAATTCAAAGAATGATGTCATTGCCAAGCAGGTCATCAACATCACCAATAATAAGTGGCAGAAGCTTACAGCTACCCTGACCTCTCCTCAGACCGATGCCAAGGGTTTGATGCGTGTATATCTGGAGAAGGGTTCTGAGAGCGTAGATCTCGACCACATCTCTCTCTTCCCAGAGGATAACTGGAATGGTCTCCGTGCCGACCTCGTACAGGATTTGGCCGACCTGAAGCCAGGCATCTTCCGTTTCCCTGGTGGATGTATCGTAGAGGGAACCGACCTCGATACCCGCTATGAGTGGAAGAATTCTGTGGGTGCTCCAGAGAACCGTCCTCTGAACGAGAACCGCTGGAGAGATACCTTCCCACATCGCCTTTTCCCTAACTACTATCAGTCTTTGGGCTTGGGCTTCTATGAGTACTTCCTTCTTTCTGAGAAGATTGGTGCAGAGCCATTGCCAATTCTCTCTGTAGGTCTGGCTTGCCAATATCAGAACCGTGATGATGACAAGAACGCTCACGTGGCAGTCGATGACTTGCAGAGCTACATCGACGATGCACTCGACTTGATTGAGTTTGCCAACGGTCCTGTCACCTCCAAGTGGGGTAAGCTCCGTGCCGATATGGGTCATCCAGCACCATTCAACCTCAAGCAGATAGGTATCGGCAACGAGCAGTGGGGACCTATGTACCCTGAGCGTTTGCAGAAGTTCATGGAGCAGATTCGTGCTAAGTATCCTAAAATCAAGATCTGTGGTTCATCAGGTCCTTCTGCCGATGGCAAGGATTTCGACTACGGATGGGAGCAGATGCGCAAGTTGGGTACCGACCTCGTGGATGAGCACTACTACAAGAGCCCAGAGTGGTTCCGCAGCAATGCAGGCAGATATGACAACTACGACCGCAAGGGTCCTAAGGTATTCGCCGGCGAGTATGCCGCTCATGCCAAGCACGACCCTAACTCTTGGGAGGCAGCACTCTCTGAGGCAGCCTTCATGACAGGCTTGGAGCGCAACGCCGACGTGGTATATCAGGCTACCTATGCTCCTCTCTTCGCTCATGTCGAGGGCTGGCAGTGGCGTCCAGACTTGATCTGGTTCGACAACCTTACTTCCGTTCGCTCAGCCAACTACTATGTGCAGCAGCTCTACGGCTTGAACAAGGGTACCAACGTACTGAAGCTCACCGAGGATGGCAAGGCTGTGGAAGGCAAGGCTGTGGAAGGCAAGGCTGTGGAAGGCAAGGATGGTCTCTATGCCACCGCTTGCTACGACAAGAACACGAAGAGCTACATCGTGAAGATTGCCAACACATCAAATGAGGAGAAGGACATCACCGTCACCTTCAACGGCTTGAAGAAGTTGAACGCCGGTAAGTTGACCCTCCTCCATGCCGATGACATCCAGGCAGAGAACAAGATTGACAACAAAAATGCCGTTGTACCTGTAACATCTGATGTCGAGGCAAACGGCAACGTATTAAACGTGAAGATGAAAGCAAACAGCTTTGCTGTTTATCGCTTCTAAAGATAATTTCTGCCCATCTCTGAAAAGCCTCGCTTCCATATCGGAAACGAGGCTTTAACTCTTACACCATATTACAGCAGGGTTGCCTCCTGTTGTTAAAGTATAGTATCTACCATATCAATAAATGGTTAAAATATACTTCCAATTTGCTGGATACATTTTTTTTATTCTATCCACAATTACTTGTGGAATTTTCACGGCATCATAATCAAGTCCTTTTTCTCTTAACATATCTATCACTTTTCTTTTTTGGCAATATCTTTCACTTGGTATTTTTTCAATGTAAGTTCTTAATACATCTGTAATAAGCAACGAATCTCCGGTTTCAAAATTTTCACCAACATACCTGTTTACATTCACGCCTGCTACTAAGAGAGAGAGTACGGAGAAATAACTATCGCTATATATCGCAGAAGAAAGTGGAGAATTTCCAAATTCGTCCACATAATCAACATTTGCACCAGAATGAATCAAAAAAGCCATTAATTGAAGACCACTACTACCAGCACTGCAAGCACATATCATTGGACTGTAGCGAACTTTATTTTGGGGATACAATTGTCCATTTTCCACATCGTTAACGTTCGCTCCTTTATCTACAAGTAATATTACATATTTTAGCCCTTCATCTCCATATTCACTAGCTATTATTATGGCAGAACTTCCTTCTTCTCTATTATGTATATTTACATTAGCTCCCAATTCCAATAAGCATTTAAATGAATAATATTTATCATTCATTATACATAGAGCTAATAGTGTATTCCCATAATAGGGATCTTGAATATCAAGCAGACTTGGCTGTTTCATTATAATGCTCTTGATTAAGACTGTGTCTTCACATTCTACAGCTTCAGCCAATTCTTCAGCTTTAGTATTCTTGAACACCATAAAACTGGAGCTTGAAAATTTCATATTCGAATTAAAGCAAGACACCATAAATATATGAAATATGGCCAAGACTATTTTTGCTTTTATATTATTCATCAGGAAAATTTTTTAAAATATTGTTTATTGAATGTCCATTTATTTCGGAAAAAAGATCTACAGGATTCAAATAGATATGATTGCCATTTGCTGTAGGCAACTTCAATTTCCGCTGAACAAAATCCAAAGGATCAGTCTTTAATATATATGCAGTTATTCCAGACTGACTCTTGTTATTTACCCTAAATCTTACAAGAGTTGATTTATGGAGTCCAGCAGCATTAAATGTTATTGCCTTACGATTTGTAACCAATGCACATAATGCGGCTTCACCACCTCCAAGTGAATGTCCGACAAAAGTCAATTCACTATCAGACTCTTTAAGTTTATTAGATATTACAGAAGCATTTAACACTGCATTATCATATTGTCTACTGCCAAAGCCATACGCTTGCTTTACATCAGCCTTTACATCATTATATTCAGACATATCTGTTCCTGCAAAGACATAAGCATACTCCGTCTTACCATTTGTTGTTCTTTCGTAGACTGCTGAATTTAATCCACTCTTAGAATTTACCAATTTTATTGCTCCAAAGCTCTTATTTGAAACTTTCCAACCATTAATTAATGTAATTTTTTTGTCACCATACACATGTGCAGCCATACGAGCAGCCTCAGAAGCTGTTGGTTCCTCCCCTTTATAATCAACAAATTTTAAAGGATTATCCTTAACATAACAAAAGCCACTAATATTGGAATATTTTTCAACTAACGGATCCACCCCATACCAAATGCTAGCCACAGGATTCATATACCTTGCACCATAGTAATAGAGTCCCGTCTCGTCAT
>ENA-OWPL01001336-OWPL01001336.1-human-gut-metagenome-genome-assembly--contig:-NODE-1336-length-14595-cov-5.006740_pt1 | contig 14595 bp, 10 predicted proteins | sample MGYA00248263_ERZ651844 | MGnify/ENA primary metagenome ERZ651844 (study PRJEB26924, sample SAMEA4378256) | human gut metagenome | biome: human gut; feature: human-associated habitat; material: faeces...
GTGCGGAGAGCCCGGGGCCTTCCGTCAGCAAGCTGGTACCGAGAGTCCGGGATACTGCGAAGATCCTCTATGGACTTTATATGGCGATCACTGTTCTGGGCGTGATCATGCTATGCCTGTGCGGTATGCCGTTGTTTGATTCCCTGTGTACGACCTTCGGCAGTGTCGGCACCGGTGGTTTCGGTGTCAAGAACAGCAGTATCGGCGGTTACTCTCCACTGATACAGAATGCCGTAACGGTACTTATGATCTTAAGCGGTGTCAATTATACGGTATATTTCTGTCTGTTAAGCAGGCAGTTTAAGGAAGCTTTTTCCATCGAAGAAGTCCGTTGGTATTTTTTGATCATTTTCGCCAGTGCTCTGACGATCGCCTGGAATATCCGCCCGCTCTATGCAACTTTGGGAGAGACACTGCGGCACTCCTTTTTCCAGGTAGGAACGATCATCACCACCACCGGATTTGCCACCACGGATTTCAATATGTGGCCGCAGTTGTCGAAGACGATCCTTCTGCTCCTGATGATGATCGGCGCCTGTGCCGGCAGTACCGGCGGCGGTATAAAGGTATCCCGTGTGCTGATCCTCTTCAAGGCGATCCGCAAGGAGCTGTCCATGATGATCCATCCCCGGATGGTGAAAAAGATCAAGATGGACGGACACAATCTGTCCCACGAGACGCTTCGTTCCACCAATGTCTATATGACGGCTTATTTTATCGTACTCTTCGTTTCCCTGCTGATCGTCTGTCTGGACGAATATGACCTGAGCACAAACTTTACCGCGGTACTGGCGACCCTGAACAATATCGGTCCCGGCCTGGAGTTAGTCGGTCCCACCCAGAACTTCGCATTGTTCAGTCCCCTGTCCAAATGCGTGCTGATGTTCGATATGCTGGCCGGCAGACTGGAGCTCTTCCCCATGCTCGTGATCCTGCTGCCGTCCTGCTGGAAGAAATATTAAAGGAATAAATAAATTCCGTACAAAATCCCTGATTCAGGAATTTTGTACGGAATTTATTGTCTTCTCTGGTACTCTGTCGGCAGAATACCGTATTTCTCCCGGAACAGTCTGGAAAAAGCCTGACTGTTGGGAAATCCGTTCTTTAGAGCTATTTCACCTATGGTGAGATCCGTTTCCTCAAGTTCCCGCAATGCATGTTCAAACCGGATACTCCGCAGATAATCTTTATAATTGATCCTGCCATACCGGCGGAACATTTTAGATAAATAAGTGGGACAATACCCAAACGTTGCTGCCAGCGTTTCCAGCGAAATTTCTTCCGCATAGTGTTCCTGCAGATATCCGGTGATCTTTCCAAGGCGTCCCATTTTCCTGTTTTCAGTACAATGTTCCTTCCTTTCATCCGGCATCTGATAAACCGTTATCAAAAGGTATTTCAGCTGATAAAAGATACTCTGCATCAATAATTCATAGCCGTACTCTTTTCTGATCTGCTGTCTGTACATTTTCTCAAGTAATGCAAAAAGCTTTTCATCCTCTTCCCTTTTTTCACCGGAAAACCGCATTATCTGTTTTTCCATTGGGATCTGTAAAACAATTGCCTCATTTCGTCCCAACGTATGAACGGAATGCACCTCATTACTATTGACAATCATGAACTCTCCTGCCGAAAGAACGTATTTTTTATCACCAAGGTAAGCATCCGCTTTCCCCTCCCGTACGGCAAATATTTCAACACTACAGTGCTGATGCGCCTCACGAATATATTTTCCGTCTGCACCTTCGAAACGGAATAGCTTAAAGGGCAGTCCCCGATCCGGCACCACTGCTTCCTGCCGGTATATCTTCTCTTCTTTCATAGTCATCCCTAATATTCCACAGAAATACTGCTTCCCGTCTTTTCCACCTTCAGGCAGGTTACCCTTTGACCGGTAAGTCTTTCACTTTCTTCATCCGGCTGCTGTCCACCAATGGCAATCAGGTATTCCCCGGGTCTTACTACACAGTCTCCCTCTTCGGTAATATATGCGAAATCCCGAGGGGAAAGTGTAACTTCGATCCTCTGTTTTTCTCCCGGTGCAAGATGCACGCAGGAGACTCCCTTTAATTGAAATCCTGGTTCATAATCCAGTGATTCCTTTCTCTTCACATAGACCTGTACCGTTTCCCACAAGGCATATTTGCCTTCATTTATCACGCTGGCAGATACTTTCACCTCCCCGGAAGTATCTGTCCTTTCTCCGGATACACATTCCTCTTCATAACGGACTCTGCCATAATGTAGTCCGTATCCGAAGGGATATAACACGTTTTTATCGGTATACCGGTAGGTTCGATCTGCCATGTTGTAATCTGTAAATTCCGGAAGATTTTCTGTTCCCTGATAAAATGTCACCGGCAGTTTTCCGGAGGGGGAAAATTCTCCAAACAGCATTTCGGCAATTGCCTTACCACCTCTGGCTCCCGGATACCAACAATCCACGATGGCTTTCACATTCGGGGTGTGTTCCGCCCATGGCAGATCTATGGCGCTTCCTGGCATATTCATTCCCGGCATCGCCCTGTTCTCCCTCTATGGTTGCATCCAGTCCAAGGCACATTACTGCCACATCGGCATGTTCCACGGCAATCACAGCTTCCTGCATGCGGTCTTTCCTCTCGCCCAGGCCTTCCACCTTATCCTTATACAGACCACACCCCTGCGCATAGAGAACTCTTATTTCTTCTCCCACGTACTGTTGGATTCCCTCCAATGGAGTGATGTATTGCGAAGAGGTTCCCACATAATTGCCCACCAGCGCATCTCTGGAATTAGCATTTGGACCGATCACCGCAATAGTGCAGATTTTTTCTTTCTCAAGCGGCAGAAAGTCCTCTTCATTTTTCAACAGCGTCAGGCTTCTCCGGGATGCTTCCACGGACAGCTTTACATGCTCCGGACACTCCACTTTCTCATAGGAAATATCCGCATAGGGAGAAGGGTAATCCTCCATCATGCCAAGCCGGATCCGGATCTCCATAAGACGCTCCACTGCTTCTGTGATGGCTTCTTCACTCACAAGTCCCATCTCATAAGCCTTCGGCAAATGCAAAAAAGCATTTCCACAATTCAGATCACAGCCATTGTTCACAGCCATTGCAGCAGATTCTTCCGCAATCCCCGTCACATGGTGATGCAGGTGGAAATCATTGATTGCCCAGCAATCCGATACCACATGTCCTTCAAATCCGAATTCGTCCCGCAGAATGTTCTTTAACAGCGTCCTGCTTCCACATGCCGGCTCTCCGTTGACTCGGTTATAAGCTCCCATAACTGCTTCCACTCCGGCGTCTTTGACGCAGCGTTTAAAAGCATACAGATAAGTGTCATATAAATCGTGCATTGATACCTTTGCATCAAATTCATGGCGGAGAGCCTCCGGTCCGCTGTGCACCGCAAAATGCTTTGCACAGGCCGCTGCCTTCGGATGATCTCTATCTGGTCCCTGCAATCCCCTGATATAAGCACACCCCAGTTTTCCGGTCAGATAAGGATCCTCCCCATAGGTCTCATGACCTCTTCCCCATCTGGGATCTCTGAAAATATTGACATTTGGCGCCCAGAAAGTCAGTCCCTTATAGATTCCGCGGTCTCCCTTTCTGGAGAATTCATTGAATTTGGCTCTGCCTTCTGTCGAAACCACATCTCCGATTTTCTGAAGCAGGTCTTCGTCGAAAGTTGCCGCAAGGGCAATTGCCTGAGGAAACACTGTTGCCACTCCGGCTCTTGCCACTCCATGCAGAGCCTCATTCCACCAGTTATAAGCCGGAATCCCAAGCCTGTCGATCGCCGGTGATTCATACAGCATCTGGCTCATTTTTTCTTCCAGTGTCATCTGCGCTGTCAGCTTTTTTGCATATTCCCTAGTCTCTGTACTCATGAAAAACCTCTCTTTTCATCTATGACAATTTATTTTCCAAAAGAAAATGACAACAGCTCCGCCGTTCCATGTGGTCCGTACTTCAAATATTCCTCTGGCATATTTTCTTCTTTCTCACTTCCGATAAATTCTGTAATTTCCCGAAAGTGCCAGCATGGCAAACAGATACAGGAAATTATCATAATAGCGTCTGTCCCCGGTGCGGAGCGGAGTATTCCAGAAGCGGTCTACACATTCCTTTACATGAGATCCGTCCGCTGCCAGTGCCGCCTGTGCATTGACTGCCACAATGGCAACCGGATGCAGAGCCTTCTCTTCCAGTCTTGTTCCATCAATCAGGAACACACCGTCCCAGTGTTCTCTCTGCTCTTCACAGTAAAATTTCTGCAGCCGGTTTGCAATCTCCGTCTGCCACGGATCTTTGTCATACCAGAGATGATCCATGGCAATGTTGGCTATGGTGCGGTATGCATCGCTGTAGTACCAGTCATGCCTTCCGAAGATTTCCTGATGTCCTGCATGGGGTGTCCCGTCATAGTCTGCATATTCTGCAGAAAGCCCGGTCTCCTTGTGGCATGCCTTATGCAGATATTCTCTGCTGGCTGCCGCTGCCTGTTTCCAGAATTCCCGGTCTCCTTCCTCCGCATTTTCTGCGAACAGTTCATAAAAATGTGGCAGATGATACGAGGGATCAGAAAAATCCATGTTTGTGACAAATTTGATCAGATGATTGGAAGGCTCCCACATAGGTTCTCCCGGATGTCCAGGCTCCCCTTTGTGAATACATTCCCGCAGGATTGCCTTTGCCTCTTTGCTGTAAGCAAATATTCCTTCCCCGTCCCCCCAACGGGCAGATGCAAAAAACAATGCCATGGCGAAATATTCTTCTCCGTCCGGCGCCGGTCCCTCCGCATTGTGCGTTCCATCCGTGCTGCAGGACCAGGCAAAATAGTTGCGGCAGGGTCCTTCCGGAATATACATATAAGTCCGCACCCACTTCCAGAGACGGTCAAATTCCGCTTTCTTATCCAGCTGTACACAGACCATCATGCCATAGGACATTCCCTCCGTGCGTACATCATGATTGCCGGTATCCTCCAGATACGCCATATCATCTCCTGCCTCATGATAAAAACGTTCTGCCTCCGTTCCGTAAAATATGGTTTCAAAGGTCTGTTCCAGTCTTTCTGTAATAGCGGTCTCTTCATATCCGCACTCTTTCAATACATTTCGATAAATTCCAGTCTGATATGCTCCTGCCATTTGCTCGTTCTCCGATTTTTATTCTTTGACGCCACCCAAAGTAAGTCCTGCTACAAAGTACTTCTGTAAGAAAGGATAAATACAGATAATGGGCAGCATGGTAATGATCGTTGCCGCTGCACGCACGGAAGTCGGTGTTACGGTTCCTGCGGCATTCTTCATTGCCTCCGCTGAAGTTCCCTGATTGGTTACGGAGGATAACAGCTTCATCAATTCATACTGCAATGTGGTCAGATTACTGCTCATGCGATTGTAAAGCATGGCATCAAACCAAGAGTTCCACTGGCCTACCGCCACAAACAGGGCTACTGTGGCATAGACCGGCTTACACAGCGGAGAATAGATCTTAAGAAAAATAGTGCTGTAACCGGCACCGTCCAGCTGTGCGGATTCTTCCAGGCTGTCAGGAATTCCGTTCATATAAGTACGGATCACCAGCATATTAAACGCACTTACCATTCCGGGGATCACATATACCCAGAAGCTGTTGGTAAGCCCAAGCCCTTTATATAAGAGGAATGTTGGGATCAGTCCACCGTTTACATACATGGTGATGACCCAGAACAGGGAAACCTCTCTCTGGAACAGGAATCTTTTGCGGCTGACAATAAAAGCAAGGATCGCATTGGCTGCCAGAGACAGCAGGGTTCCGATCAGGGTTCTGGCTACTGTGATATAAGCGCCTGTGATCAGATTATCTTTATGTAAAACCGTCGTATAGTTTTTCCAGGTGAATTTTCTCGGCCACAGGTAGATTCCTCCCCGCAGGGCATCCGTACCGTCATTCAAAGAGATTGCCAAGGTATTCAGCACCGGATATAATGTTATGATCACAAACAGGATCATGATGACACTGTTTATGAACGGAAAAATGTCGAATTTTTTGGACTTGATCTTATATTGTGTATCTATCATTGTAATTACCATCTCTTTCTGTTTTAGAATAACTGCTCTTCACCATTATGTTTTGCAATCTGATTGGCCAGAACGATCAGGATGATACTTACCAGGCTCTTGAAGATACCTGCGGCTGTACCTATTGCATAATCTCCCTGGCTGATACCCCATTTCAATACATAAATATCAATCGTCTGGGAGAACTTCTGTACCAATCCGTTTCCTAACAGATACTGAATTTCAAATCCTGCATTTAATACATTCCCCACATTCATCAGCAATAAAATTACGATGGTCGGTTTGATTCCCGGAAGGGTAACGTATTTGATTTTATTCCATCTTCCTGCGCCATCAATGGCAGCAGCTTCATACAGGGAAGGATCAATGGATGTGATGGCCGCCAGATAGATAATGGCATTCCATCCTGTCTCCTTCCAGACATTTGCAAATGCTACGATCGGCCAGAAATACCCGGGATGGGCAAAGAAATTGATCGGCTGGCTGATCACATGCAGATTTACCAATACTTCATTTACAATTCCGGTACCGGACAACATATCATGCAGGATACCGGTTACGATGATCCAGGAAAGGAAATGTGGAAGATAAGAGATCGTCTGCACTGTCTTTTTTCCGCCCCTACTCTTGATCTCATTCAATAGAATAGCAAATACAATTGCGGTAACGAAAGTTGCCACAAGGTTGATCACACCCATGGCCAATGTGTTACGAATGACCCGAAGGAATGTCACATCCGAGAATAACATCCGAAACTTCTGAAGTCCCACGAATTCGGAGTGCAGGATTCCCAGCTGCGGCTTATAATTCTGAAATGCCATCGCCCATCCGGCTAAGGGAAGATAGTAAAAAATCACTCCATAGATCATCATTACTCCTGCCCAGAAAAGCAGAACTTTTTGCCTTTTGATTTCTTTCCATGTGATAGGTGTTCTGGTTTGTTTTACTTTTTGTTTCGATTTTGTTCTCGTTAACGACATATCCTCGCTCCTTAAAAAACGGGCAGATGAAATTTTACCTGCATCTGCCCATTCTCAAATTTCATTTATATGTTTTTATTTGAACTTTGCTGCCAGTTCCATTCTGCTGTCCAGTTCTGCCTGTAATTCACTGATAAAATCTTCCGGCTTGCAGGCATTATATGCATCCATATAATCTGCCCATGCTTTGTCGAAATCAGCTGCCATAACTACCTGAGGAAGCTGCTCATGCTTTACTTCACCGATCTTGGTCCATGCCATACCACCGGGTGTGCTGGTATTGAAGTTATTGGAGAAGGACCACATAGGATACCATTCACCGGGGGCTTCGTTAGTGCCCAGCATTTCCACATAAGTCTCGACGCCATATGCCTGGAATGCTTCTTTCACATCGTCGTTTAATCCATCGAAGAATTCCCTCGCCTGGCCATCTGGCTTGTTTGCATTGATACCATCATCACTGGTTCCGTTGTACTGAGGGAAATAGGAATAAGAGCACATATGGGATGCCTTATACTCTGTATCGGAAGCCTGCATTCTCTGCTCCGGTGTTCTGTAGAATTCACCGTTCTCATCTACTTCATAGTCAACACCTTCCACACCCCAGAAACGAAGGTTATGGATATCCTGATCCAGCAGATCATTGATCAGCTTCAGTGCGCCGGGAACATCCTTACAGCTTACAGTAATTGCAAGTCCGCTTCCGGAATTGAATGCACCACCGGCATTATGCCACTGGTTTTTTACACTTTCATCAATTGTTATAGGCAGTGGAATATAGTCGCATCCCTGTGCATCCAGTCCTGCCTGCTTGATGGCATCGCCTGCTGTGTAAGCGAAATCCCACCACTGATCGATCATACCCAGGACACGTCCTGTAGAAAGCTTGGAAATATACTCATCATAAGACTGGGTAAAGGACTCGGGGTCTACAATGCCTTTCTTGTATTCTTCATTTAATTTTCTAAAATACTTTACTGCGGTATCGGAAGTGTTGTAATCCAGTATCGTCAGCGTCTCAGGATCTACCATACAGCTTCCGTCATTGGGATAACCATCCAAGAACTGAGGTGCGTTCTCCAGACAGAAGTATCTCCAATCATCACAGAGAATGGTATAAGGAATATTGGCTGTTCCGTCTTCCATAGTAGGATTTGCTGCATTATACGCTTCGATCAGATCAAAATACTGATCCATGGTCCGGATCTCGGGATAGTCTGCCCATTTCAGAACTCTTGCCTGAATCCAAAATGCTTCATCATTATGTGCACATACCTTCTCTTCGTTCTTGATGCAGCTGAACTGCGGGATCCAGTAAATGTGGCCGTCTTCCTGACGAAGCTTCTCCCACTCCAGATCAGTAAACAGATTCTTGATATTAGGATAATCATCCAGATAATCATCCAGTGCTACCAATGCTCCTGCCTCATACAGCTGTGTGGTTCCAGTCTGTCCCTCAATGAAGTCCGGATACTCACCACCGGCGATCATGGTACCCACAGCTTCATCTGCAGTCTGTCCGGTCAGCCAGGTCTCTTTTACTTTGGCGCCTACCTTCTCTGCGATCAGCTGCTGCACTTCATTGTCGTCATTGATCTCAGATCCCGCTACCCCAAAAAATGCGGTGAACTCTTTGATACCTGCTTCTTCTGTGGTACTGTTGGTTCCTGCGCTCGTTGTACCATCTCCGGATGTCTGGTTGCCGTCACTGCCACATCCGGTGAACAGTGCCGCTGTCATTGCTGACACAAGTAACATGCTTACAAGTCTCTTTTTGTTCATGTTGTAACTACCTCCCTTTCGATAAATCTATTTTACCTTTTTGAGAGGAACTAACAATCAGAGGAACTATAGCAAAAGACAGGGGAAATTATAGGTGGTTCTGTAATTTCCCCTGTCTTTTATTCTCTTACTCTCCCTGTTGCATCTTTTTACGGAATCTTGCGGGAGTGCAGCCCTTGATCTGAATAAAACGGTTCGTAAAATAATCCAGATCATGGTAGCCCACATCTTCTGCGATCTGAACGATCTTTTTATCGGTACGCAACAAGGCATCCGCAGCCTGCTCCATCCGGTAATTGTTCAGGTAGTCTTTAAAGGATTGTCCGTACTTTTTCCGGAAAAGCTGTCCAAGATAAGCACTGTTGACATAATACTTTTCACTCAGGCTTTTCAGTGTAATATTTGAAGCGTAATTTTCCCGGATCTCTTTTTCCACCATACCCAGAATTCCTCTGGATACATTCTTCCGCAGCTGTGACAGATAATCCGCATATTCGCAGGCAAATCTGGTCAGATGTGCCTTACTTCCGCGCTTTACCCCGGTCTCAAAGCTGCTCTCACTGATGACCCTTAAGATTTCCTCCTGGTTCACGTCATCATCCTGTTCGCAGGCTAAGTGGATCAGCTGAAACAACAGATAATTAATATTCAGGGTCATCGTCTCCCCGCAAATACCGCGTTTACACATTTCTTCATAAAAGAAAGCCACCGCCTCCCGGATTTCCAGATGATTGTTCTGTTCGATTGCCTTCAGCAGGCCATCCAGGCTCTGCTTACACAGGATCAGTCCTTCCGGAGATACCTGGACCTCCTCCTCATAGAAATAGATATCCTTCTTTGTCCGAAACCCCTGAAAAGAACGAAGCATACAGGTATTGCCGTAAGACTTTGCTATGCTGCTGATATCCTGCACTTTTTTTCCTGCCAGCATCACCACATTTGTCTGTAAATTTGATGCAAGATATTCCCGGAATCGTTCCAGATACCGTTTTACATCCATCCCACTTTTTTCCGGAACATAATCAAACAAAATCAGTCCGATATCGTAGATTTTTTCATTGACAGAAACATCAAACACACTCAGATCTGCATCTTCTTTCAGATATTCCCTGCTGTATTCATACAGCCGCCTCTGTAATGTCCGCATTTCTCGATCTGTCGTTCCCTCATCATCATAGGATCCTTCCGTCTGGATCTCCACATAACGCACACCGGTTCCGCATCGCATGTGTTCATGTATATATCTGACATTCAGGTCATCAAACTTCCCTTGGATCAATGCAATCATATGTCTTGCCAGATAAGCCTGCTCCAGCTTCCGGTTCTTTTCATGATCCAGCTCCTCTCTGTTGCGCAGAGCAAGTACCTTATTCAGTACTTTGCACAGAATCTCGCTGTCTACCGGCTTTAGCAGATAATCCGTGCAGTCATTCTGCATTGCCTGTTGTGCAAAACTAAATTCCGCATATCCGCTCAGTATAACAAAATATGCATCTGAAATTTTCTCTTTACGGATGTGTTCCAGCAGTTCCAGTCCTGTCATCTGAGGCATTTTAATATCGGCAATAACCAAATCTACCTTTTCCTTCTTCAAAAAAGCCAGTGCTTCCATCCCATTTGCTGCTGTTCCCGCAATCCGAAAGCCTTCCTTCTCCCAATCTACTAAAAGTTTCAATCCCTGTAAAATAAACGGCTCGTCATCTACCAGCAATACTTTCAGCATCTGTTTTACCCTCCTGCAAACAGGGAATCCGTATCGTAACCGTGGTTCCCACTCCTTCTTCTCCTTCTACACGGAATTCCACTCTGTTTTCCGTTACCATTTTCAATCTGACACAGGCGTTAATAATCCCTACTCTTCCGCCGCCCTTGAGCATCTCAATGTCGGCATTGCACATGTTGTTCTGTAGCTCTGTAAGTTTGGCCTCCGCCATACCGCTTCCGGTATCTTCAATTTCTATCTCCAGCCGTTCTCCCTGACGGCCTATCCTTACAAATATCCATCCCGGACTGGATTTGCTTTCGATTCCATGCACACAGGCATTTTCCACAAAGGTTACAATCGTAAGCTTGGGTATCTTGAAGTTTTCACATTCTCTGTCTACTTCAATGTCATAATTCAGCCGTTCTCCAAAACGATACTTCTGAAGCGCCAGATAAGCTTTCACAAATTCAATCTCCTGGAAGATACTCACGGAATCATTGCCCCATTCCACATACTGTCTCTGCATCACCGCCAGTTTGGCCACCATGTCGGCTGTCTCGTTTTCTTTTTTCAAAATGCTGTGCATCCGGATGCTTTCCAGTACATTAAATAAAAAGTGGGGATTGATCTGGCTGTGTAATGCGAGAAGCTCCGCATTTTTTCTTCCCACCAGCATCTCCTGCTCATGGATTTTATTCTTATATACAGTCTCGATCAGTCCATTGGTACGTTCCACCATGCGATTATAATTGCGTATCATACTGCTGATCTCATCTTTACCTTCTTCACAGGGCATTGGAATAAGATGATCACTGTCCACTGATTTAAATACCTTGCTCAGTTCTGTAATCCTTTTTGTAAAGGAACGGTTGAATATCTGAACGAACCAGAAGGGAAAAATAACATTCACCGCAAGGAGCAGCAATATGATGGGAAGTTCGTTCCGGATGCTTGTAAGAAAACTGTTCTCTACCGGCTTTACATAAATCGTAAGTTCCGTACCATACAGACTGATGGTATGTTCATAGGCTTCTCTCATTGTTGCGTTATCCAGCCGCTGAAACTCACTGCCGTAGCTGCCGTATTGTCCATTGGAAAGAAGGATCCGATCTCCTTCACAGATCAGAACCTCATTATCATAGTTCATGTTTTTAATGGTGCGCACCATACTGCCATAATCAAACTCGATTTTTAAATACTTTTCTGTCTCTGCATCATAGAAATCCAGCCGCTGTAGATAAATGATGCGCCGTTCCCTTGTGATTTTGGAACTGCTGTCATCATAGACAAAAAAGAGCCCTTTGCTTTTCGCTTCTTCATTCAGCCGCAGATAACTCTCTGTATTCCTAAGCTTATCCAGCGTATTGACTCTTCCTCCGTTTACAATGGTGTCGTTATCCGTATACAGGGTAAATATCATACTGTTCATTCCCAGTGCATTTTCCAATAACGTCCCGCTCAGGAAATTCTGATATGCCGCCACATATTCTGCAGAATTAGTGTATCTTTTGGATAAGAACTCTTCAAAATCGCGATTGGTATAAATACTGTTGCCTATCTCCCCGGCATTTCCGATCATACTGCTCAGACTGTATTCCACCGTACTGGCAATATTGGACATCTCATGCTCCCTGCGCTCTCTGTCAAATTTTGCAGTCGTCAGGAACACAACACTGTCTGTTACAATCAGGGGAATCAACACACAGACAACATAGAAAATATAAAACTTTTTTTTGATGGTGAAATCATCCATCCAAAGACCCAGCTTATGTAATGCCTTCCCCATAAGATCCTCTCCTCTGTTATGTAAAAAAGAGCAGACATTTTTACAGCCCGCTCTTCTTTATTATAGGACATCTGCGTTCTATCCGCAATCCGTTTTTATATGGCATTCTGCACAAACCAGGCAAAATCAGCATAGTTACTGCTGTCCTGTCCATTGGCAGATGCGTACATTCCTATCGTACATCCCACAAATCCTCCTGCTTCCTCCGTGGTATAAGGAAGCAGACTGATATCCTCAGCAATCAGCCTCTCCCTGCCATCCCTGAAAAGCCATATCCGTGCCTTCTGCCTGTCGCAATGCATTCGTATTTTAAAGAATTGTCTACCTTCTCCTGCCGGCTTTTCGGTAAGGATTCTCTCTTCCCCATGGATGCAGGCTGTCACAACAAAACAATTCTCTTCAGCCCTTTTCCGGATCTCCATGCGCAAATGATTTTCATGATTCTGGTACAACACCATTCCCGCAGTCTCACATTCCTGCTTCGGTTCAAATTCCATCCCGGTCTCTGCATAGAATGCATAATTTTTCTGACGGATTCCGAAATAGGAACAATGATTGCGGTCAGATATTTTTTCCTTTTTTGTATAGAGCCGCAGCATCCCCGGCCGGTGACTCAGGGAATAGTTTTCTTCACAGATTTCTTCTACACTTACCAGCCGTTTGTCCGGTGTTTTCTCCCAAAAACTGATATGATCGGAAGTACTGCTTACTTCCTCTGGAAAACGGTATTCTTTTGTGGGCAGTTCCAATGTATCTTCCAGATGCCCGACGCCTTCTGCAATCACCGGCCATCCATTTTCCCATGTGACTTTTGCCAGAAAAGTCTCTCTGCCCATGCTGCTGTGTCCTTCACAGGGTCTGGATGCCAGCATTACCACATACCAGTTTCCCCGTCCATCCTCCACCAGATCTCCGTGTCCTGCGTAGATCACAGGATAGTTTTTCCCCAGATTCCTGTGGGTGAAGATCGGGTTTCTGGGGCAGCCCTCGAACCACTGGAACAGCTTTTTACTTCTTGCAATGCTGATGCTGTGCTCCGGTCCGGTTCCTCCTTCTGCATGCATCAGATAATAGTAACCGTCTTTCCAATACAAATGTGGTCCTTCTGTAACGCCCAGATGCGACCCCTTAAAAATCACCTTTTTCGGCCCAACTAATTTCCGCTCTGACTCCGAATACTCCTGAAGCACAATTCCCGCGAATTTCGATGCAGAATAAGAACGATGATCCATCACCATATTCACTAAATATTTTCTGCCATCCCGATCATGAAATAGGGACGGATCAAAGCCACTGGAATTTAAGTAGATTGGCTCTGACCACGGCCCATGGATGTCCTCCGCTGTCACCAGATAATTATGGGTATCCTTAAAACTTCCAATGAAAGATTTTACATCTGTATAGATCAGATAGAAACGGCCCTTATCATCTAAAGCTTGAACATTCATTTTCCCATACGATCCCTATGTAGTTATCCATTGACTTTTTCAATACCATATTTTTCAAGAATCCGGTCTATCTTTTCCAGATCATCTATTGTCGGTGCTACAAATGGGAAGGAAGCCTTGCTGCTCACCTCCAGCCCTCTTCTGCCGATCGCTGCCTTAATATATGGTACAAATGGCGTGCCGACCTGATAAGTACAAATGAAGATCAATGGATTGTACTTCTCTTGCTGCAGCCAGATCCTCTCTCCGGAACGCCTCTACCCAGGCATGGCAGACTTCCGGAACCAGGTTGGAAAGCCCTCCAATACAGCCATTGCCACCAGAAAGCACGTTATGGGCAAAATTATCATCAAATCCAGCATATACCTCAAAATACGGAAATTCTTTCTTTACTGTCTTTACCAGTTCCAGGGTATGGGAAACCCCGGCCTGTGTATCCTTATATCCTTTGATATTTTTGTGTTTTCTCAGAAGATTTAATGTAGTCGGAACCGGGATTGTATACCCGGTCCGATCCGGGAAATTATAAAGATACAACTCCTGATCAGCCAGCTGACTGGCGATGTGATCATAATAATTCTCGATGCTTGCCGCACTTAATGGAAAATAATATGGCGGCAGGATGATACAGGCATCTGCGCCTTCTCTGTGGGCGAATTTAGACAACTCTATGATCTCCTCTGTCACCATGCTGGTCGTTCCAACGATCAGCTTTACATGTCCTGCGATATGCTTTACTGCACAGCGGATCAGCTTCTTTTTTTCCTCCATCGGCATTGAAAAGAACTCACCGATACTTCCCAGTATTAAAATTCCATCCACGCCACCCTGGA
>ENA-OWPL01001343-OWPL01001343.1-human-gut-metagenome-genome-assembly--contig:-NODE-1343-length-14556-cov-5.799945_pt1 | contig 14556 bp, 13 predicted proteins | sample MGYA00248263_ERZ651844 | MGnify/ENA primary metagenome ERZ651844 (study PRJEB26924, sample SAMEA4378256) | human gut metagenome | biome: human gut; feature: human-associated habitat; material: faeces...
TTGAGAAAAATCTGTGGGAGAAAATCCCCCGCATCAAACAGGAGCTAAGCTTCGCGCAGATCAAGGAGCTGGCGAGCTTTTTTGCACAGATCGTCGATTACAAATCTCCATTCACCAGCACCCATTCCATCGGTGTAGCAGAGGATGCAGAACGGTTGAGCCGTTATATGGGATTTGATGAAGAAACCGTGGAGAAAATGTACCTTGCGGGCGCTTTGCACGACATCGGAAAAGTGGCGGTAGGAAATGAGATCCTGGAGAAACCGGGAAGACTTACGGAAGATGAATTTGCCGTGATGAAGCATCACGCGGCATATACCTATTATATTCTGTCTGACATTGATGATTTTGACGAGATCCGTGACTGGGCGGCATTTCACCACGAACGGCTGGACGGAACCGGTTATCCATTTGGCAAGACTGCCGCAGAGCTGAACACACAGGAGCGCATGATGGCATGCATAGATATCTATCAGGCACTGACCGAAAGCCGTCCCTACAAGAAGGGTATGCCCCATGAAAAAGCCTGCGAGATCCTGTGGGATATGGCGAAGAAGGGCTGGCTGGATGAAGCGATTGTGAAGCAGGTCGAGGATTGCTTCCGGGGATAAAAGATGTGAGGGCGATTATTGCAGGATTAATATGATGCAGATATAGGGAAGGTATAAAGATATGGATAGCTTTATAGAAGCTTTATATGGACGATCGGAAGAAACTATTCCGGAGGAATATGATTGGTTTGCACCATTGCTGGGTGATTGGGAATTTGATTATAAAGATAAATTTATAGATGGTGATCGTAGCAGGCCGCAGCGCCAGTTAAAAGGAGAGTGGATCTTCAGACGGGTATTGAACGGGATAGGTATTGAAGATATGTTCATATGTCCTTCCAGAGCGACGAGGGAGACTTCTCCACAGCCGGATGGTGAGTATGGTGTCGGACTTAGAATATATAATTCAAAGACCCATTGCTATGATATGGTATATGCATGCAAGAGTAAATTTACAAATTTGTGTTTTACCATGGAAAATGGAATATTGACGGGAACTGTTCTGGAAAATCCCAATCGAAAATGGCGATTTGTGGAAAGAAATGAAAATACATTTCATTGGCAGAATATTACCATTCAGGAGAATGGTGACATTACTGTAAATTGTGAGGTTTTCGGGAAAAGAAAAAGCGAGGAAGCGTAAAACATGAACGTTATAGACATTATGAAGCGCCCTGCGGCCTATGCCAGTGGCTATGAAAATATCCCGGGAGAGGAACAGAACCGGGCAAAACAGCTTTGCTGGGAATATAACCGGACAGCTCCGAAGGAACAGCAGAAGCGGCGGGAAATCTTACAGGAGCTTTTGGGGACCTGTCATCCGATGACAGGCATTGAACCAGATTTTCACTGCGATTACGGATTTAATATTCATACCCACGGACTTACAGTCATCAATTATAACTGTGTCATTCTGGATACCTCACCCGTCAATATCGGTGCGGGTGCATTTATCGCGCCCGGCGTCTGTCTGGCCTGCTCCGGACATGCGGTTGACCCGGGACAGCGCAGTCAGGGAATCGGTACTTCTGCACCCATCACGCTGGAAGAAAATGTATGGATCGGAACAAATGCCACGGTCTGCGGTGGTGTAACCATCGGCGCGGGTTCTGTGATCGGCGCCGGAAGTGTGGTTACCCATGATATTCCGGCGGGAGTGATTGCAGCAGGCGTTCCCTGCCGGGTGATCCGTCCCATTACGGAGAAAGATAAGATCCGGCCGGAGGACATTCTTTTCTAAAAAAGATGACGATAGCCCCACTCTTGTGTTACTATGGTGGAAAATAATACAAAGGAGTGGGGAGAATATGTTTACAAAAAGGAGTTGGGAATCCTTTTATTCCGGTCTCATTATGGTGGGACTGGTATTTATGGTGTTCCCGGTTATTTATTTCTGCGGTGCGACAAAGGAGAAGCAGATCCTGCCGCCGCTTATCATGTTTCTGCTGGGTCTGGTGATCTTTGTGATTAGTGTTCACTTTTCTGTCAAATACCACAAGGAAAAAACGAAATACACCAAGTATAAGATCGACAAGTCTCTGACCTACACATTCACCTTAACTTACGGGGATAAGGTGGAGACCGTCACGGATTTTTCCCAGATCGAATATGCCATCAAGTGGCTGGCGAAATACCGGACGGGCCATGTGGAGATCGCAGTCACGCCTACTATGGGAAGCCTGAAAAAGTTCTACATCTGCTACACCGACAAAGATCCGTACATTCACATGCTGATCGAGCAGGAGAGAGAAGACGGCGTGGGATATTGGGAAGAACGGGGAGATTCTTACAAGATTCCCATTATGACACTCGAGCGGCTCTATGTGAAACATAAGATGATTTCGTTTGATTACCTGAACCGCAGGGAGACTGGTGTGGATGCAAGGGAGGGACTGATCTTATGATGCAGCGCTGGCGGGAAAAATTAAAATACATAGAGGCTGGTCTGATCGTTACCTCACTTATCATGTTTGTAGTATCCTTATTTGTGGATTATGAAAATATCGGATTAGAGGCTGCGATACTTATCATCGGAACGGCGGTAATTTCTGTTATAGCAGAGAAAATCAATAAAAAAGAAATCGAGAAAATGAAATGCCAGGAAGAGGAAGAACTGAAAGATATTGTCTGAGAATAAATCCTGTTTCCCAAAGGAAGAATGATTGACACGGAGGTTAGCGAGTGCTAACCTTAGGAAGAGATTTTGAAAACTTTGGGAGTGACAATATATGGATCTGGCATTCTGGCTGGCGATTGCAGCAGCGATCCTGTGCGTTGCTGTCGCCATTTACGGTGAAAGTAAAAAGGATAAAAAATAGGGAAAAGAATGACACTTCAGCAATTAAAGTATGTAATAACGGTAGCAGAGACCGGCACCATCACGGAAGCAGCCAACAGGCTATATGTTTCACAGCCTAGTTTAACCAACGCGATCCACGAGTTGGAAAAGGAAATGAATATTGTTATTTTCAACCGGACCAACAAGGGGATCACGCTTTCCAAAGAGGGAGATGACTTTTTGGGATATGTGAGACAGGTGCTGGAGCAGGCGGAGATCCTTGAGGATAAATACAAGGGAAATCCCGGGGGCAAAAACAGTTCTGCGTATCCACCCAGCATTATTCCTTTGCCGTCAACGCATTCGTGGATCTGATCAAACAGTACGGGCAGGAAGAATACGATTTCAGCCTGCGGGAGACACAGACCTATGAGATCATAGAAGATGTGGCGCGTCTGCGTAGCGAGATCGGAATCCTGTTTTTGAATGATTTCAATGAAGCGGTACTCAGCAAGCTGTTGAAATCCCATGATCTGGAATTCCACCAGTTGTTTGTTGCCAGTCCCCATGTATTTATCAGCAGAAAACATCCGCTGGCGGGTAACAGCATAATTACGAACGAAGAACTGGAAGAATACCCGTACCTGTCTTTTGAACAGGGAGAGCACAATTCCTTTTATTTTTCAGAGGAAATCTTCTCTGATTTTGAACGCAGGAAAAATATCCGTGTGCGGGACAGAGCGACACTGTTCAATCTGCTGATCGGCCTGAACGGTTACACCGTGTGCAGCGGCGTGATCGATAAAAAATTAAACGGAAAAGATATTATCGCCGTGCCACTGGCAGATGAGAGTGACATGCGGATCGGTTATATCACACACAGAAAAGGAATGCTCAGCAGACTGGGTACTACCTACCTGGAAGCACTGCAGAAGTATTTAGGATGAATGGGTTGCCCATAGTTTTAAACTATGGACAACCCTTATTTTTACGTATTTTGCGGATTTCATCATTTCTCTTATAATGAGGACAATTCAATAAACGACAAAACAACAAAGAAATGGAGAGAATGACAATGAGCAATTTACAGACACCTTTTCGCTATGATTTCGTAGGAAGTTTTTTAAGACCGGAGAAGTTGAAGAAAGCAAGAAGACAGTTCAATGAAGGAAAGATCGATGCTGCGGCACTGAAGAAAGTGGAAGATGAAGCCATCACAGAGCTTGTGAGCAAGATCAAAGAGCTGGGCTATCATGTGATCACAGACGGTGAATTCCGCAGAGCCACCTGGCATCTGGATTTCATGTGGGGATTCGACGGCATCGGCCATACCCCTACCAAGACGGGACTTCCGTTCCACGGCGAGGCGGCCATGGTGGATGATACCTATATTGTAGGCAAGATCGGACTGACCGGGGAGCATCCTTTTGTAGATCATTTCCGGTTTGTAAAAGCATTAGAGGATGAAAATACCGTAGCAAAGCAGACCATACCTTCTCCCGCCCAGTTTCTGGCACAGTTTACCATGCCCTTTAACCGAGGCTGCACAGAGAAGCATTATCCGAATGAGCAGGAACTGGTAAATGACATCGTGGCGGCCTACGGAAAAGTGATCGATGATCTCTATGCGGCAGGATGCCGGAACTTACAGCTGGATGACTGCACCTGGGGCATGTTCGCAGACAAGATCGGTCATACCCTGTACGGAACCACCAGAGAGGGAATTGTGGAGTTCCAGAAAGCCCACAAGGATATTAACGATAAGGTGATCGCCAATGCACCGAAGGATATGATCATCAACACCCATGTATGCCGCGGTAATTTCCATTCCACCTACGCAAGCGAGGGTGCCTATGATTCCGTAGCGGATATCCTGTTCGGCGAAGAGAATGTGAATGCCTATTTCCTGGAGTTTGATGATGAGAGATCCGGTGGTTTCGCACCTTTGGCCAAGGTATCCGGGGAGAAAAAGGTCGTTCTGGGACTGATCACTACCAAGTCTCCCGTACTGGAGGACAAACAGCTTGTCATTGACAGAATCCATGATGCGGCAAAATACATTCCACTGGAAAGATTATACTTAAGCCCCCAGTGCGGATTTGCTTCCTGCGAGATCGGCAACAAGCTGACCGAGGAAGAACAGTGGGCAAAACTCCGACTTGTGAAAGAAGTGGCGGAGGAAGTCTGGGGAAAATAAATAAACGTGGTTCCGGCGATTACCAGAGAGGTGGTCGCCGGAATTTTAATTATATTCAATTGTCTCATTTTTCTGGATAGGCTATAATATACCTATGGTTATCCCTGTTTAACATTTTCTAAATGGGGATTTTTGAAATATTTTGAATATGAAAAATAATACGGAGGAAGCAGAAACATGAATAAACAAACAGCCCATTACCATCTTCCCGGTCTGTTTGAATTCTATGAATTATACAGAATGTTCCTGCCGTTGTTTCGGGAGCATGGGGAATATTTTTACGACTGGTGCGACATCGGTTCCATCTACGGAGCCCCGCCGGACTGCATCTGGGGAGGCGGCCGGGTCTCACTGGAGGATCACGACGCAGGAGAAGTGCTGGCGTTGTTACAGGAATACGGCATTTCAGCACGTCTGACCTTTAGTAATTCCCTTCTTCGCGAGGAACATCTTTCGGACAGAAAATGCAATGAACTCTGTACTCTGTTCGCGGAAAATGCAACCCCGGAGAACGGCGTGATCGTCCACTCGGAGCTGCTGTTACAGTATCTGAAAAGTCATTATCCGGAGCTTTATCCGGTATCCTCCACTACGAAAGTTCTGACGGATTTTGAAGCGTTAAAAAAGGAGACCGACAGAGACGATTTTCGCTATGTTGTACCGGATTTCCGCCTGAACAAGGCTTATGAAAAATTAAATACGCTGACAGAATCACAGAAAGACAAAGTGGAATTTTTATGCAATGAATGCTGCTATTTCGGCTGTAAGGACAGGAAGGAATGCTACGAAGCCGTCAGCCGCAGGAATCTGGGAGAGGAGCCGGATTTTAGTTGTACCTCGCCGGGGGCGGAGGAGGGCTATCGTTTTTCCAAAGCCATGAAAAATCCCGGATTTATCAGTGTGGGTGATATTCAGAAGATCTATCTTCCTATGGGATTTTCCAATTATAAGATCGAAGGCCGGGGACTGGGCAGTGCACTGGTTCTGGAATTTTTACTGTACTATATGACGAAGCCGGAGTACCAGCTGCAGGTCAGAGAAGAAATCTATCTGGATAATATGCTGGATCTGTTTTGACTATTCATAACCGTGATTTTGTACCGGTAACATATGCTGCTGGTGTCATATGATACTTCTTTTTGAATAACTGGATAAAATGGCTTTCATTGCAGAAGCAGAGCGTATAGCTGACGGCGTTGATCGTCATCCCTCGGGTAAGCATACGTTTTGCTTCTTCCATTTTTTGATCCAGAATATATTGGTGGAGGGGAACTCCAGTCTCCTTTTTGAAGCCCTGCGATAGATAATCCCTTGATACATGAAGACTTTTGGCGATATCTTCTATTTTAAGACGGCTGTGAAGGTGGATATGTATCAGATGAACACATTGATTGATCAAAGGACTGTAACATTGAGGAATGGATTTCTCCTTTACTTTTGTGACCAGTTCGATTGCTTTTTCACATAAATAATCAATACACTCTTCCATGGTCTGAAGAGAATCAATCTTCTGAATATAGAAATCGCTTAACTGATAAACTTCACTTTCATCCAGTCCGCCCAGAATAGCATAATGAATCGCTACGGCAATGGTGGATACTGCCCAGTAGTGTATTTTCCGGGAAGGATTGTCGGACATATGCCCGATGATCAGACCGGATTGCCGATACAGATTCAGGGCATTTTTCACTCCTGTCAGGTCACCGCATTTTATCGATTGGAACAATAAAATTTCCGAAGCAAAGGGAGTATGTGTTTTTCCGGTCTCCCGCGCTTCGTATATAAAATTCCCGGAAGCATCTAAAAATTCGTATCCAATCTGCGCTTTTTTCTTAGTCATTGCGTATCCCTTCTTTCTATAATAATTTTAACATAATACAACATAAAAATGATATAGCAAAAAGAAAAGAGATGCTAAGTTTTTCTTAGAGGAAATCGAAGAAAAGGAGGTATTTTATGAGGAAAAGTCTGGAAGAAATGTGCAGGCTCGTGACGGGTTACGGAGCGTGGCATATCGGAGATATTCAGGTGTCGGACGGACCGCACGGCGTCCGCGCCCAGGAGGATGGAGCGAAGAACAACGACAGCTATGAAGCTACCTGTTTTCCGACGGCGAGCAGCGTAGCGTGCTCCTGGAATCCGAATCTGATTGGACAAATGGCGGAAAGCATTGCGCAGGAGGCAAAGGAGCTTGGCGTTTCCGTGGTGTTGGGACCCGGAATAAATATCAAACGATCCCCTCTCTGCGGAAGGAATTTTGAATACTATTCAGAGGATCCTTTCCTGACAGGAGAATTAGCGACGGCCTATATTAGTGCAATGCAGGAGCAGGGTGTGGGCACTTCGCTGAAGCATTTTGCGGGAAATAATCAGGAGACTCACAGAATGACCTCCAATTCCATGATTGATGACAGAGCATTGCATGAAATCTATCTGTCGGCATTTGAGAAAGCGGTGAAAAAAGCAAAACCGGCGACAGTCATGGCAAGCTATAATTACATAAATGGTCTTCCTGCATGTGAAAATTCCCACCTGCTGACCGAGATTCTCAGAGAAAAATGGGGTTATGAGGGTCTGGTAATGAGTGACTGGGGAGCCTGCGTGGATCTGCCGGCCTGTGTGGCGGCGGGAATGGATGTGGAGATGCCGGACAGCTGCGGTAACCATTATGCGCAGATTCTGGAGGCTATACAATCAGGAAAACTGCCGCAGGAGACTCTGGAAACTGCTATAAAAAGAATAGAAAGAGTAAACACAGATTATGCCGGGAATATTATGCCGGAAAAACGCAGAAAAGAGGTCCTGGCAGAGACCAGAGAACGACATCATGATTTGGCAAAAAGAATTGAGGAGGAAAGCGCTGTTCTTCTTAAAAATGAAGAGTTTCTCCCATTGTCAAAAGAAATAAAGGAAATTCTGATCATAGGGGATATGGCATCAACGCCCCGGATCCAGGGAGGCGGCAGCAGCCATATCCATACAGAGAGAGTTATTTCCTTTGTGGAGGCATTTGAAAAAAGAGATATAAAAATATGTTATGCCAAAGGATATAAAAATTCTACTTTTCATAGGAGCCACAGACTGGAAAAGGAAGCCTGCAAAAAGGTAGAGGATGCGAAAAAGAGACAGATACCGGTGCTGTTTTTCGGTGGGCTCACGGAGATGGCAGAAGGAGAAGGCTATGACAGGGAAAGTTATGAACTGCCGTTAAATCAGAGCATTTTACTGGAACAGCTGCTGAAAGTAAATGAAGACATCGGTTTTGTATCTATAAGTGGGGCCCCTTACAATATGGAATTGCCATCAAAATGTAAAGCGTTGTTACAGATGTACCTTGGCGGAGAAGCAGTTGCGGAAGCCTGTGCCGGGATCGCCCTGGGGGACACCAGTCCCTCCGGCAAACTGGCAGAGAGCATTCCTTATAGGGAAACGGATGTGCCGAGCTATGGATATTTTGGTAGGCAGGGCGAGCAGAAAAACCATTTGGATGATGTAGAATATCGGGAAAGTATTTTTGTGGGATATCGATATTACGATACCTTCCGGATTCCTGTGCGTTACTGCTTTGGGTATGGATTAAGCTACACGAATTTTGCGTATACGGATCTGAAAGTCCATCGGGATGTAAAGCAGAATTGCCGGATTACTTTTGCAGTGGAAAATATCGGAGATACCGCCGGATGTGAGATTGCCCAGGTATATGTGAAGAACCCGGAAACGGGAGATTTCAGGGCGAGAAGGGAACTGCGAAGCTTTCGGAAGATACATTTGCAGCCCGGAGAGAAAAAAGAAGTAGAGATCATGCTGGATACCGGAGCTTTTTCGGTATACCAGGATTCAGAATTCCGGGTGATCGGTGGGGAGTACGAGATTCAGGTAGGTGCATCGCTGCAGGATATCCGGCTGTCGGAAAGTATCTGTGTGGAGGGAGTGAAACTACAATGCCCGTTGACGATCCATACATCGATACCGTTGTCGGAAGAAGATTTTGATGCTGTCTATACCTACCAGCGTACCTGTTTTTCGCATACGAAACCGGGTGAGTTCACAACGAAAAATTCGTTGCGGCAGATGCAGCCGTATTCAGCCCCGGCAAGAAAGTGGAGCCGTATAGGAATGCTGGCTGCGCGAGTGCTTTATTTTTCCAAACCGTTCAATGACCCGGAAGTGAGGATGATGTCAGAAGGGATTCTTGAAGGAAATATTGACAGCGTATGTAATCAGAGTGGCGGCATGATAAAACACAGTACGATTCAGAGAATTGTGGATTCCGCGAACAGGAGGGCAAAAAATGAGGGATAAGTTAGATGCAAGAACGAAATGGAGCTATTGTATCGGAGCAACGGGAAGAGATGCAGCATATGCTCTGGTAAGCATGTATCTGATCCTATATGTGCAATATACCATGAATCTTACAAGTGCGCAGTTTGCCGTGATCAGCGGGGCAATGATCCTATGTATGGTCTGGGATGCGATAAATGATCTGCTCATGGGAATTATTATAGAAAATACGCATTTTAAAATGGGAAAATTTAAGCCGTGGATATTAGCTGGTTCGCTTACAAATGCGATTGTTATTGTGTGTTTATTTACTATCCGACCGAGTGGGTGGGGATTTGTCGCATTTTACAGTCTCTTCTACCTTCTGTGGGGAATGACTTACACCATGAATGACATTGCCTATTGGGGAGTGCTGCCCTCCTTAAGTTCAGATCCCGGAACGAGAGATTCTCTGGTAACGATTATGAGCATTTTTGTATGTATCGGACAGTTTTCCGTGGCGGGAGTAGTTCCTGTTGTGATCGCAGGAAATGCGGTGAAAGCATACAGAATCGTAGCGGTTGTGGTAGCACTCTGCCTGATTGCATTTCAGATGCTGACTGCCTTTGGAATCAAGGAAAATGACAGAGAAGAACAAAAAGATAAACTGTCATTAAAGGACATGTATCATATTTTTATGAGAAATGATCAATTGGTGGCAGCGGGAATTGCTTCTATCTTTTTTAACATTACCTGCAATATTCTTATTATTTTTGGCGTGAACTTTTTTTATATAGAATACGGATATTCGGAAAGCGGTAATCTGGTATTTTATTTTACGGTGATGTATGGTCTGGGAATGCTGATCTCCCAGGCGAGCTATGCGACTCTGGCAAAACATTTTACGAGACAGAAAATGCTTAATGTGTGTTTTGCAGCATTATTGATTGGATATGCCTGTTTTATGGGATTTGGTTACGTGCTTCCGAAAAATGTAGTTTTATTGAATGCGATAGGTTTTGTTATCTTTTTCTTTCAGGGGCTGATGAATCTTGTGATCATCGTGATGATTAACAATACGATCGAATATGATGAGGCGAGATTCCATGAAAGACACGATTCGGTAATATCTGCGGTGCGTTCTTTTAGTGTGAAACTGGCAGGCGGAATCAATCAGGGGTTATCTACACTAGTATTGATCGTGAGCGGAATTTATGCCAAGAGCCGGAGCATCAGTGCCCTGGAGATAGAAGTGAACCGCGGCGAGATATCCAGTGAAGCGGCACTGGCAGAGGCGAATCGCTATATCGGAGAAATTACGACTGCGCAGGGAATCCTGTTCCGTGTTGGAATGGTACTCATTCCGCTCATAGCGCTGGCGATATCCTATATGATTATCCGAAAAAAGTACCATATTGATGAAGCAGAGTATGCCAAATTAGTGGAGAAAACCAGAACCTAATTAATAAATTGAGAGTTACGAGCCATGCAAAGTCAAAACGAAAACAGCGATCTGGGAGCTTGCTCACAAGTCGCTGTTTTTGCTTTTTAACTTTATACTGTGCGTCCAACGGACACACTCGACAGCTGTCAATTCATAAATGTGGAACGTCCTATGCGACACATTTATGAATTGAGTGCATGGCTCGTAACGTAGGGCTGCCCGCCCCGGACTCGGATGCTAGCTACAACTGTGGGAGCAGTCCTTTTCTGCTGGGTTATGAAAAACATCCCGATTATTTAAGCAGAGCATTTGATAATACATGTGCGGAAGTTAAAAACAAGGATTTAGTATGTACAAAAAGTAGGAAATACATGCGAATAATTCAAAAGTCATAATTAGGTATGTATAACAAGTCAGAAAATACATGCCTTAAAGCAAAAAATGATGATCCGGCATGTATGATAACCGGGAAAACACATGCGCAATAGGCTAAAACGAATATACAAACCAGTAACACGAGATAGACTTAGAGCTTTTTCATAGGATTTTCAAAACACAGAACGTCCACGGTGGACGGAATGTCCTTCCGAAGATGTTTGCCGCGGCTCATTGCTCGCGTAAACTCTCAATTTATACTACAATTTCCCCAGTTTGATTTTGACATACGTATAGTGACTATGATACACTGAATAAGAAAAAAGTGGGACAGTCTGCTTTGATGAAATAAGGGACTTAGGACAAGAAAAGGTTAAGGGAGCGAAATACCTTGGATAAGAGTGAATATAAATTAAGAGCGGAAGAAATCAAAGACCTGATCAGCCGGGGAGAATATGTACAGGCGGCTGAAATTGCCGACACGATTGACTGGCGTCGTGTAAAAAGTGTCATGATGTTGTGTACGATCAGCGACCTCTATAAGATCAATCGCAGATATGAGGATGCCCGAGATATGTTGCTTTTAGCATATGAGCGACGTCCCGGCGGAAGGACCATCTGCTATTCTCTGTGCGAGCTTTCCATTAAAATGGAAGAATATGTGCAGGCAATAGAATATTATAAGGAATTTGTACAGGTGGCGCCCAAGGATCCGGGAAGGTACATTTTGCAGTATAAATTGTATGAGGCGCAGGATGTGAGTCTGGAAGAACGAATTGCTGTTCTGGAGGAACTCAAGAAGAGAGACTATAGGGAAAAATGGGCATATGAACTGGCCTATTTGTATCATAGAGTCGGACTGGCAGCCAGATGCGTAGAGGAATGTGATGAACTGATCCTCTGGTTTGGCGGGGGAAAATACGTTATTAAGGCAATGGAACTGAAAATGCTCCATCAGCCGTTGACACCGGAGCAGCAGGAAAAATACGATCATCGGTTCGACGCGCCCGGAAGCCATATCCCGTCGCAGAACTCTGTGCAGGATAACGAGTATAGCGGGAATCAGGGTTATGATCAGGGTTACACCCAGGACGGAAGCTACGATCAGGGTCAGGGGTATGATCAGAATTATACTCAGGATTATTCCCAGGATGGGAACTATGATCAAAGCCAGGGGGATGCGCAGGACTATTCTCAGGACGGAAGTTATGATCAGAATCAGGGCTATGTTCCGGAGGATAACTATGACCGGATATCCGGAGATACTCAGGTCTATGAAACCGTGCAGCAACCGACTCAGGAGACCTCCGCACAGCCGGTACAGGATGATTTCGATATTCATGTGAAGACCATGGATGTGGGGCAGTATAATACCATCAATCTGCAGGCAGAACTTGCAGCGGGACTTCGTGAAGTCCTCGGTGAGGAGCCAAAAGAAGATACCGCAAAAGCAACATCGGACTCCATTACCCGTTCTATCGTAGCACCTATGATGGATTCCGATACAGAATCTCTGGATTATCCGGAGATTGCAGAGGTCAGTGAGGATGATCTGGAGCCGGAGACCGAGCAGATTGAAGGTTCCGAGGTGTTCTTTGGTGAGACCGGAGAGATCGGTGACCTGTCTCAGGTTCCGGAGGTAGAGACCGAGGAGATCCTGCCGGAGGAACCCGCATCTCTTAAGAAACAGGATGTTGTGCCGGAATTATCGAAAGCAGAAGTGGAGCCGGAAGCGACCACGCCGGTGGAACCTCCAAAGGAGCTGGCGAATGTACTGGCACAGGAATCCGACGGACAGATCAGCCTGGTAATGCCCGAGGCGGAAAGCATCGAGAAGCAGATTACCGGTCAGATGAATATTGAAGACATTCTGGCAGAGTGGGAACGCAAAAAGAAAGAAAACCTAGAAAAGAGAGAAGAAGAAGTCCGCCAGCATGTATTACAGCAGACCGGTGCCATGTTCACGGAATTTGAACAGGCGGTAAGAGATGGCCTGTTAGAAAAACTGGAAAAAGAAAAAGCGGTGGATGCTGATACGGTTACAGATGAAGTTGAAGAGCTGGAAGAGATTGCAGATGTAAACGATGAAACAGAAGAAGCTCCTGCGGAAGTTTCTGAAGAAGAGCCAAAGCGGGAACCTGCTGATACGGATATCGTTGACACTGAAGAGGTAGAAGAACTTGAAGAGGAACCTGCCGTAGCGGAATATGAAGAAGAATCCGCAACAGAGGAACCGGACGCTGTCGTCGATATGGAAGTGACGCAGGAGCCGGCTGCAGAAATCCCAGAGGTGCCGGAGGAAACCACAGCAGAGATCGAAGAAGCATCGGAAGAAACCACAGCAGAGACCGAGGAAGCATCGGAGGAATCCGTAGCAGAGGCTGAAGAGGAGCCGGAAGAAGCGGTAGAAGAAGTCCATGAGGATGAGCAACCGCAGACCCCGGAGCCTCCCGTAGTGGAGAGAGACAAAGCAAAAGTCCGTGCGCTTACCAGAGAAGAGCGCGAGCTGTATGCTCCCTTTATTCAGAGTAAGTCCGCAAGAGAACAGTTAGTCAAAGCCATTGATAATATCAGCCTGGCTGCCTATACCGGCAATGTGATCATCACCGGTGAAGAAGGCATGGATACCTTATCTCTTGCGAAAAATATGATCCGGGAGATTCAGGCTACCGACAGCAATTTCTCCGGAAAAGTTGCCAAAATCTCCGGCCATGCGCTGAATAAAAAGGACGTTGCCGATACATTATCCAAGTTGAAAAACGGAGCGCTTATTATCGGCAAGGCATCGGAAATGAACGATACTACAGTGAACACCTTGTATAAAGCCCTGCAGCAGGAGAATCAGGGAATCGTTATTATCCTGGAGGATACCAAGCGTGAGATCGACCGTTTCCTGGAAAAGCATGAAAAACTGAAAGAAAGCTTTACAGCCCGCATGGATGTGGAAGCTCTCAGTAACGATACACTGGTGGCATTCGGAAGACAATACGCCCGGGAAATGGAGTACTCCATTGATGAGCTGGGAGTTCTCGCACTGCATACCAGAATCGAGGATATGCAGACGATAGATCATGTAGTTACCGTGGTGGATGTAAAAGAAATCGTGGATGAAGCAATCGCTCATGCGAATAAAAAGACATTAAAGCATTTCTTTGATGTTCTGTTTGCCAAGAGATATGACGATGAGGATATGATCATCCTCACTGAGAAAGATTTTGTATAACTATTCAGAGCCATGTAAACATTGACGAATGGGCGTCGAATGCTTGCATTCGTAAGAACATTTATCAATGTTTATAGGGCGAAGTAACCACATGAGCAAAAGGAAAGCATTGAAAATGCGATTTTGCGAATGGGGTTCTGAATAGTTAAAAATATATAGCGGGAGGCGCAGCTATGACGAAGGAGAAGGTATTTATTTCCGAAGCAGATCAGTATCTTTTTGCCCAGG
>ENA-OWPL01001353-OWPL01001353.1-human-gut-metagenome-genome-assembly--contig:-NODE-1353-length-14491-cov-2.785952_pt1 | contig 14491 bp, 11 predicted proteins | sample MGYA00248263_ERZ651844 | MGnify/ENA primary metagenome ERZ651844 (study PRJEB26924, sample SAMEA4378256) | human gut metagenome | biome: human gut; feature: human-associated habitat; material: faeces...
GTGCTACAAAAGCTGGTTGATAAAGGAAATACCGTAATCGTTATCGAGCATAATTTGGATGTGATTAAAGTGGCAGATTACTTGATTGATATAGGTCCTGAAGGTGGTAGTGGTGGCGGTCAGTTGATTGCAACAGGAACACCGGAAGAGGTCGCCGAAGTCAAGGGTAGTTATACAGGCAAGTATCTTAAGCCGTTGTTGAAATAGGCAGGCGGTAATCCGTATTTATATTTCTTTGGGGCTGAGTATTGTCCTATCTTTTTTGAACCTCTATATGTCGTGTTTCGGAGAGGCTCAAAAAGGTGTACTATTATTTATTTTGACGTTTTTCATATAAGTAGGTTCCGTAATGTGGTTTTATATCAAGGCCTCATATGCATCATTCTATGAGCATTCAAATCTTTATTGGTGATTGCTTCTGAGTGCACCGTATTTATGACAGTTTGAAGTGTAGCAATCTTCGTCAAATGTTATTTATTGTGTGCATAATATGTTGATAATTCCCCCCCCAAGTGTTAAGATCAGCTAATTATATGTGAATAAAATTATAATTACATGTCAATTGGTTGTTGATATATGGTCGGTTATTAACATTAAAGCATAAAAAATCCCCGTCAATCAGACGGGGATTTTTGTTGTGATTAGATTTACTAATTAAAACATATCGGAGTAGGATGTGTTTAATTCACTCTTCCAAATGTTGTACGGGCAAGATGTAAATTGAAATTGAATTTACTTGAACGGCGAATCTGGCTCTTTGGCCATGTGGCTGTAAAAGAGTTTGTCTAACAGACCTGGGGCAAACTTGCCGATAAATGATGTGGCACGCCCGTCGAACTCCATCAAGACTAACCGTTTTCGGCGAGAGATACCGCGTATAATCCGTTGTGCAACCTCTTCTGCACTCATCATTTTGGCTTCGTTGCGAGGTGATTCTCCTTGTTGAGATCCATCGGCAGTCAAAGCCGAGAAGCGTACGTTGGATGCTGTGAAACCGGGGCAAGCAATCATAACATGCAACCCTTTTTTCAGGTTTTCAATGCGGATGGTTTCGAGCAGTCCTGTCATGGCAAATTTCGATGCCGAATAGCCTGTTCGTCCGGGCAACCCATGGATGCCGGCTACCGAAGAGACTCCTACAAGTGAACCCTTCGATGCTTGCAAGTATGGCAGCGCATATTTTGCACAATAGACGGTGCCCCAAAAATTAACATCCATCAGTTGACGCAAAACGTCCAGTTGAACATCATCGAAAAGGGCTCGCATGGAGATACCTGCATTGCAGATCAGAATATCGATACCTCCGAACGCAGAAATTGCTTTATCGATAAGGCGTTTGCATTCAGCTTCCTGAGTGACGTCTGTCTCTTCAAATACAGCCTCTCCGCCCCGGGAAAGAATCTCACCGGCAATTTCTGCCAATTTTGCACTGTGGCGTGCACCCATCACCACTTTGGCTCCCCGATCCGCAAATGCATAACTCAAGGCTTTCCCGATTCCGGATGAGGCTCCGGTGATGACGACAACTTTTCCTTTGAAATCCATATATCTATTAGTTATTTGTTTCTTGTCTAGATAAGATGTGTTTCAGTTAAACCTGCAGCAAGCCGAATTTGCGCAGTTGATCCCACTGTTTGGAGAGGTAAAATACAATAAACGGCTCTTCACTGAATTGTGCGTAAAGCTCTTTGGCTTCAGCCAATGTGAATTTGCAGTCAAGTTTGGATACAATCGGCAATAGGTGCATGATAAAATCCTGATCGGCAGGTTTGAGCCTGAAGGTCTTTTCTGACGAGTTGCTTCGAATAATGATTCCCTCCTCGGTTCGAACAGCTTGCGGTCCGATCCAGATCAACCGTGCATGATCCGAGTATATACGTGATGCATCGGGCTTGATGAGGTGGTCGGTGATCAAGGTCTCTTCCACTGTGGTTGTGGGGACCTCTTTCCCCTTGAACCATTTGTGTACGGGTCGGTCAAGCCCGTTGCCGTACATGTAATTGGCAAGGGCCTCATTCAAGCCGTCGCCTACCATATTGATGTTGTATGTGCGAATCTCTGTAAAGGGGATTTCGTTGTTAGCAAATCCATTTGGTCCTTTATTTTTGTGATGTACCCCAAACTCTTCGGGCGATTGTCCGCTGGGACTGTGGACCGTCATGGCATAGCGGTGCCAGAATGCCGAACCGATCAGTTCGGCCCGGAACAATTGGCGTACTACCTCCAGCGAATCGACACACTCCTGGAGCGTTTCGGTGGGGAAACCGTACATTAAGTAAGTGTGTACCATGATCCCTGCATAGAAAAAGTTACGCATGGCCAAGGTGGCCTGTTCAATGGTAACTCCCTTATTCATCAGTGCAAGCAGCCGATCCGATGCCACTTCCAAACCTCCGGATACGGCAATGCAACCGGCAGCTGACATCAATTGAGCCAAATCCCCCGTAAAACTTTTTTCGAAACGGATATTGGTCCACCAGGAGACTTTGAGGTTGCGGCGTAAAATCTCAATCGAGAGATCGCGTAGGGTAGTAGGAGGGGCGGCTTCATCTACGAAATGGAAGCCCCGACTACCTGTCTGTGCTATGACCTGTTCCATCCAATCGACCAACTCGGTTGCAGATACACGATCATAGCGGCAGATATAATCCAAAGAGGTGTCGCAGAAAGCACATTTGCCCCAATAGCAACCGTGGGCAAGCATCATCTTGTTCCATCTTCCATCACTCCAAAGACGGTGCATGGGATTGGTCACTTCGGTCAGCGAGATGTATTTGTCGTGCGGTAGTCCGCTATAATCCGGGCAACCCCGTTCAAGATGAGAGATTGGGCTATCATCGCCGTTATGATATCCTTCGCGGGTATAGGTGTGAACCAGCGGGCCTCCGGTCAGGATACGTTCCAACGGCAACTCACCATCATCCAAAATGACGTAATCGACATACTGAAAGATCCCCTTTTCGGTCATAGACCGCAATTCGGTTGAAGGATAACCGCCCCCAATGATGACTTTGATTTGGGAATAGCGCTCTTTGATGTGTTGTGCACACCGAAGTGTGGCGAGTAAATTGCCTGGAAAAGGTATCGTAAAACCGACGTGAGTAGGTGACTCAGCTGTAATTTTGTTGTCGAGCAGATTGATCATCTCCTCCTCGATCAGGTTTAGCGGCTGTTGCAGTGCAGCCTCGAGACGAAAGAAAGTGGGGATGGCGACTGCCAGCTGTTCACCGTATCGGACGATTTCGAAATATTCGGTGATAGTACCCCGGATCAGATCACTCAGATCTTGTAGGTAGAGCGTACAGAGAAACTTGGCACAGTCGGATGTTCCCAGGTTGCCAAAAAAGTAATCGAGTTCACCAATGGAATCGAAACGATGGGCTTGTGGAAGAAACTCGCCGTTGCATATCAATGTGGCCAATGTGTTGTCTCCCTTGCGCAGAAACTCCATGACCGTATCGATCGTATTCAGATAATGGTCTCGCAGAGCGTAGATCCGTTCCAAATTGGGATCGCCATCGATTGCCTCAGGAGTACAGTGATTGAAAATCCGTTGCAGCAGTTCACGGCTGAAAAGTCTGTTGATCAACTCGATGGATAGGTCGTACTGTTCGACCTGATGTCCATGACGGGTCAAATATCCTTTCAAATAGGCAGTCGCCGGATACGGACAGTTGACCTGAACAAAAGGCGGGGTAATCAACAAAAGCTTTTCCGATTGTGTGGCGATTTGTGATGTTTGGCAATATGAGATTATCCTTTTGGATTCTGTTAGCTTAATTTTATTTGATCTTTCGGAACTTCTTGTGTGTATTAGGCTTCAATGACTAATCCGTCGTACGCAAAATGGCAATTTTCAGGGAGTCGTGGGTCTTCTTGAACATACCTGCCCATCTGATGGGAAACATGGGTAAGGTAGGTGTGTTTAGGACCTACTAAATAGCTGATATGTAAAGCTTCATCAAGAGTGAAATGCGAAATGTGAGACTCTTTGCGTAAAGCATTAATTACCAAAGTGTCGATCCCTTTGATTTTTTCGATCTCTTGTGGTGAGATATGATTGAAATCAGTCAGATACGCAATTTCTCCGATTCGGAAGCCCAGTACCGGGAGCTTGTAATGTAGCCCTCGAATGGGAATTACCTTAACACCTTTTACCTGAAAAGGCTCCTCTGTGATGGTATGCAGGTTAATTTCTGGGACGCCGGGATATTTATGTTCACTGAATGCGTAATCAAAATCTTTCCGAATCACCTGTTGTACCCGCTCTTCGGCATAGATATCAACTGCAGCTTTTGAAGTGTAATTGAATGCCCGTACGTCATCCAAACCTCCAACATGATCTTTGTGCCCATGCGTCAGGAGAATGCCATCAATGTGCCGTACATCTTCCCGTAACATCTGTTGCCGAAAATCAGGCCCAGCATCAATCACCAGTACAACGTCATCCTGTTCAATCAGCGCAGCAGTTCGTAACCGTTTGTCCCGTGCATCTGGCGATGTGCAAACCCAACAGCCGCACGAAATTACCGGAACACCTTGTGAGGTTCCTGTTCCCAAAAATGTGAGTTTGGTCATTCAATGAAAATTTGTGTAAATATAGCGATTTTACAGTTAAACGATTCTGGAACTATCGTGTCTTTGTGACATAAAACAAGACAGGCGACCTGTTATGATCGCCTGCCTTGTTTTAAATCTTGTTATAAATATAATTCCAGTCTTTCCCAACGTTAGGGGAAAGGGCCGAGAATTGAGAATGAAGATTATGCTTCTGAAGTGGTTTTCTCGAGACGTTTCATGCGTGAGAAGAGGAATGCCGCTGAAAGCAGGCAGCAAACCACCAGGATTCCCCACAGCATCCACAAATCGATAGCTTCCCACAGGTAACCGATCACAGCAACCAAATAGTTGCCGATAGCCGTAGCTGCTAACCAACCACCTTGAGCAATACCTTTGTATTTTGGAGGTGCAACTTTCGATACAAAGGAGATACCCATCGGGGAGAGGAACAGTTCAGCAATAGTCAGCACGAAATAGGTGCTGATCAACCAATTTGGGGAAACCAACATGGAACTTACACCACCTGTTGCTTTGATGTCGGCAGGGGCTGGTAAACCGTGTGATCCGATAGCCAATATTACAAAACCCAATGCAGCGATGAGCATACCGATTCCGATTTTACGTGGAGCAAGCGGTTCTTTGCCACGTTTAGCCAACCAACTGAAGAATGCAACCGTAATAGGGGTGAGCAGTACGATGAAGTATGCATTGAACTGCTGGAAAATTTGCGGAGTGATTGACATCTCGGCTGGCAGCAGCGAGTAGGCTAACCATGCCAATCCAAGTCCGATGATGGCGACTACAGTGGCAGTGAGTTTACCGCGGCTTTCTTTAGATTGAAAAAAATTGAGGATACCATAGAACCCAACTGCAAATGGAATTAAGGTCAGCAACGAGAAACCAAAACGATCGAAACCACTCACGGCTTTTGCTGTATAGTCACGAGCAAACCAAGTCATGGTTAGGCCGTTTTGGTGAAAAGACATCCAGAAGAAAATGACGACGGCAAATACCAGTCCAAGGGCTACCAAACGATCATGAGTTTGTTGGGGTGTGAGTTCTTTGACTTCTGTACTTCCCTCTTTGACTTTTTGTTTTTCGGTGACATCAGCTGCTGCGTAATATTTGCGGAAACAGAGGAAAATCAGCATAGAGATAATCAATGAGACGCAGGCTACCCCGAATCCGAAGTTGTAGGATTGGCTCAATGAATCGATGTATTGATTGCCGAATGAGGCCAGGTCTGTGCCGGTATAGCCTTGTTCTGCTGCCAATTTAGTAAATTGTTCGGTTGCAGCAGGTGTGATGGTGCCGTTGGTCAATTGATGGGTTAGAGCCGGAATTTCGGCATTATAGGTAAAGCCATCTTTGTTGAGAAAATAGTTAGAAACACCTTGTGCAGCTGAGGGTGCGAAGAAGGCACCGATGTTGATGCACATATAAAAGATGCTGAATGCCAAATCTCGTTTAGCACTGTATTTGGGGTCATCATACAGATTGCCGACCAGAGCCTGCAAGTTTCCTTTGAAGCAGCCCGTTCCGAAAGAGATTAAAAGCAGTGCAGTAAACATCATGATTTTGGCTCCTATACTGGTTCCGGTCGGGATGGCCAGCAATAAATAGCCGACAAACATGATAATAATACCTATTTTGATTGTTTTGCCGTAACCCCACTTATAATCAGCGAAAATACCTCCCACTATCGGTAGGAAATAGACGGCCGCGAGAAAACCTCCAAAAATGGTACTGGTCGCATCGGCACTGAATCCGAATTTGGCCTGCATAAAGAGTACGAAAATGGCCAACATGGTGTAGTAACCGAAGCGTTCTCCCATATTGGCCAATGATAAAACGAAGAGTCCCTTAGGGTGACCTTTGAACATGAGTTGAATGAATTTTTAGATTAGCAATAGTTTATATTAGTCACAAAGATAATATTCTTTTTGGTTTGTCGTTTTCATAAGTTTATGTTATTTTTATAACTATAAAAAAAAGAGTACAGCTATCTTCGATTGCTGTGTTCGAATCGAACAGATGATTTCATAGAAAACGAAGACTATGCAACTACCGAAACATTTGCCTATTGTTGAACAGGATGAATGGCTCAAACCAGTTGAAGATGCCATGATGGGTCGGTATGCCTATTTTCGACGTAGGCTCGACGATATTGAGCAGTCTGCCGGGTCGCTTGTCGATTATGCTAATGGATACCTGTATTTTGGCTTCCAATACGATCCAATTCGGCAGGGGTGGTGGTTTCGTGAGTGGTTGCCGGGTGCTTTTGATGTCTATCTGTTTGGAGATTTTAACGATTGGCAACGCACTGAACTTCGGCTGGAAAAGGGAGATAATGGTGTCTGGTCTATTTTTTTGCCCGATGAGAAGTATGCCGGAAAATTGATACATGGTTCGCATGTCAAAATGCTCGTACACGGTCTGAATGGTTGGCTCGAACGAATTCCGGCTTATATCCGTCGGGTTGTTCAAGATGAGCAGAGCAAAGATTTTACCGGTCAGTTGTGGGCACCTCCGGTTCCTTTTGATTGGGAGGGAGATAGTTTTGACATATCAACACTCGGGACGCTATATATTTATGAGAGCCATGTGGGAATGGCGCAGGAAAAAGAGGGGGTGGGAACCTATACAGAATTTACTGAGAAAATCCTTCCTCGCATCAAACAGGATGGCTATAATGTCGTGCAGTTGATGGCTGTTGCGGAGCACCCTTATTATGGTAGCTTCGGATACCATGTAAGTAATTTCTTTGCACCTTCCTCCCGATTCGGGACTCCAGAGGAGCTAAAAGCATTGATTAAGCGTGCACATGAATTGGGACTTGCTGTAGTGATGGATCTCGTACAGGCCCATTATGTGAAAAATATCAACGAGGGACTTAACGAGCTGGATGGAACCGATCATCTTTATTCACCTTCAGGACCGGCTGGAGATCAGCCCTATTGGGACTCTAAACTGTTTGACTATGCGAAACCAGAGGTGGAGCATTTCTTGTTGTCGAATGTCAAATATTGGCTCGATGAGTTTCATTTCGATGGGTTCCGCTTTGACGGAGTGACCTCGATGATCTATACCCATCACGGTTATACGGAGTTCGATTGCCGTGAAAAGTATTTCAATGATGTAAATGGCGATGCATTGGCCTATTTGACGTTAGCCAATAAATTGGTACACGATTTTTGTCCATCAGCAGTGACAATTGCCGAAGATGTGAGCGGTATGCCTGGTATGTGTGTGCCTGTCGAAGATGGCGGTGTTGGGTTTGATTATCGGTTGGGCATGGCTGTTCCCGATTTTTGGATTCGCCTGCTGAAGGAGGTGCCAGACGAGAAGTGGAATATATGGGAGATGTGGCACATGATGGTTGATCGCCTCGGATCTGTCAAAACGGTGGCTTACTGCGAGTCACATGATCAGGCTCTGGTGGGAGATAAAACCATAGCCTTCCGATTGATGGATAAGCAGATGTACACGGATATGAATCGGGCGGCTGAAAACTTGATTATCGATCGGGGGATGGCGCTGCACAAGATGATCCGACTCTTTACGATCTCGTTGGCCGGGGAGGCCTATCTCAATTTTATGGGTAACGAATTTGGACATCCCGAGTGGATCGATTTTCCGCGAGAAGGGAATGGTTGGAGTTATGCCCATGCACGGCGTCAATGGAGCCTTTCGACCAATGGCTTTTTGCGTTATAGTTTCCTGGGAGCATTCGATCGGGCCATGCTGGAATTGATGCAACGTTACGATGTCTTGGCCAGCGGATTTGCCTATAACCATCAGATGGATGAAGAGAACAAGACCATCGTATTCAGTCATCGTGGCGATTTGGTCTTCATTTTCAACTGGCACCCGCAGCGCAGTATTCCCGATTATGAGGTTACGGTTCCGGCTCCGGGCAAATACCGCATTGAACTCTCATCGGATGAAAAGCGTTTTGGCGGTTATGGACGTATTGATGAAACGCTTGAGGCCTTTTCTTCTCCGCGAAAAGCTGAGGATGGTTCTGTTTCCCATTTTATTAAAATATATAATCTGAGCCGTGCTGCATTGGTCCTGAAAAAGGTGGATGAGTAATCCTAGAAACTTTCCCAGATTGTTTTGAAATGATAGACTGCTTAATGGTGTGTCTCAAAGTATTGGGGTAGGTTCGTCATAGAGTGGCTTGTGTCCAATAGACAGGTGTTGAGAGCTACTCCCTATGAGCGAGGCTGCAACTCTCTTTTCTGGGGAAATAGCCCCATTATATTGGTTAGAGGATGCAGCAATTGGCGAATTTTTGATCCTTTTAAGCCCTTTATTTGGTGTGGTGGGATATAGGGCGTGCCGGATTGCCTACATAAATACTGTCTGCCGGGATATCTTTGGTGACCACAGATCCGGCTCCGACTACAGAGCGAGGACCAATGGTTACTCCGGGAAGCAATATCGCTCCACCACCGATCCAACAATCATCGCCGATGGTGACCGGTTTGCAGATTTCGATCGTACGGCGTTCCCGATAATCCAGCGGATGATGAAAGGTATAAATTTGGACTGCCGGTCCGATCAAAACATGGTTGCCAATTCGGATCGGTGCTCCGTCCAGCATGACGCAATTGTAATTGATGAAACCGCCTTCACCGATATACAGATTGTATCCGTAGTCACAGAAAAAGGGAGGGCGGATCATACATTGTGCTGAGGCATTGGGAAGTAGCTGATTGAGCAGCGTCCTGTATTGTTCATCTTCCATGGTGATTGCGTTGAGCTTTTGCAAAATACGGGCAGCGTATGCTCGCTCTTGAGCCAACGTTTCGTCGTGCGTATCGAATGGCAGACCCGCAATCATTTGCTCTTTCGCAGTCATGGTGATGTTTAGGCTTATGCAGTAAAGGTGACGAAATAGTTCATAAAGAAATTCCAAATGGTTACCGTGCCGATGGCAAACAGTTTGGCCAAATAAAAATTCATGCGTGCCCGTTCAGCCAACAAATAGATGATACCGTTGTTGATTCCTAATCCGATCAGTGAGATACCCAAAAAGGTAAGGTATTGTTGTGTGATGGCCGGATCGTGACTCGAGAAGGTCCAAATTCGATTGAGAATATAATTGGATGTAGCAGCGCAAATGAAACCTGCCGAGTTGGCGAGGTATTTGTTGATGCGGGCCTTTTCTTTGAGCAGATAGGTAATGCCAAAATCGACGAATACACCACTGCCGCCGACTACACAAAATTTGATGAATTGAGCTAACATGACTTCCTGATCCAATAGGGTTAAGGGAAGATAGTGATCTTATTGTTTCGGAATGACGGTCACTTCTCGCGACTTGTCATTGAACCACGAACATAATGGTGAATTGGTCAACATGATACCCGCTTCATATTTTTTGTTCTGGGTTAATGACGGAACAACTGTTTGGGCTTGTAAGGTGAGCGTGCCATTGGGTTGAAGTGTGCCGCTGTTTCCCAGCTGTACAGGAATGATCTGTACCGGAGTGGCTACTCGTCTCCATACCATATTGACCGTTACCGGCCAGATGCACTGTCGTATCAACGCAGAATCAGTTACTGTTGTCGCAGTATCCTTCGCAGTTGAATCAGCATTCAGAACGGTAGATGGAGTTGAAATATTGTTTGCAATCAAAGCCATTGCGTTGTGCTGATTGAATGCCATTGTCGAGTCGGATGATGTGACGCTATCGCCGAATCCATAATAATAAGGGTAGGGATTGCGGAGGGTCAGCGTAAGGTTTAGTGTGTCGCCCGGAGTGACCTGTTCCGGAATCCCTTCTGTTGTGATGGCGATTTTACGAGTCGGAATAAACGGATCGATCTCTACGTAACGGAAAGTTTTTCCGTTTGCTAATAGAAGCTCCGAAGCGCCAGATGTCTGTTCATTTACCTCTGCCAAAATGCTCTGACCTGCCATCTGGGTGTCGGTGTCGAGCAGTTGGTAGTGGCTGGTACGGTAGCTGACAACCGGTTGCGCATAGCCAGTTCCACCGGTATAAAAATGGTATTTGGCTGCAGCTGTGTATTTTCCGTCAAAAATGATGGGACGGCCGTCTGCCAGTTTAGCCAACTGACCGTAACTGGTTGTATTATCGAAAACCTGGAATTTGATTCCCAGTGGGTTAAAGATCATCTCTATGCGTGTCAGTGCAACCAGAGCAATCGTAATGCTGCAAACCCAGATGGTGTAGCGTTGTAGTTTATCGCTTTGTCGGATGTAGTAGAATAGTAAAGCAATAATACCGAATGTGGCCGGAATTTCCCATTGAGGTTGTACATAACCACGTACGGTTGAGGAGAGAAAAAAGAGAATGAATGCAGCGGAAATACAACTCAATGCCCGATCGACAGGGCGAGTCGCTCTGTGTTTCCACCAGGCAACCAAAAATATCGGGAACAGAAATGGATTGAAAATCGCAAACAGATTCAGCAGATACTCGGTGACGAAATTGAATTGAAAGTCGCGATTCCGACCAACGAGATGGTACCGGAAAGAAACCCAATCATGTGCGGATTGCCACCATAGGTGCGGAATGATTAAGATTACTGCTACCAAGCAAGCTACATAAAACTTTGGATTTTTCAGCAGCTTGAGGTTTGACAGAATGGTGAACAGAAAAACCAGTGCTCCATGGTATTTGCTGTATGCAAGTGCAGCTAAACAGATTCCCATTAACAGAGCAGAGGTCCAGTTGTTTTTCTCGGTAAAAGTTTTGTAGCACCATAAAAAGAGTGCAGTAAAAAGCATCAGCGGGCCGTCTGGTACGGCAATAAAGCCGTACAGTTGCAAGATTGGCATTGCAGCTGAGATCAGCAGGAATAGTGCGCCGTCGCGTACGGTTGGTGCTTCGGGGCGGATGATTCGCCATAGTGCATACAGGTAGATCGGTTGCAACAAGGTGAAAAAGAAGCGTACCCCAAACTCTCCTCCGAGAAAACCGCCCAAATAGACCAATAGGGCTGTTACAGGAGGGTGATCAAAATAACCCCAGTCGAGCCGTTGGGCGAACATGTGGTAATAGGCTTCATCGTCGGCCAGTTCAGTGAAACCAGCTTGAATGAGATTGATCATCCACCACAGACCTACACCCAGCCAAATCAGCAGTTCGGGATTTTTGATTTTGCGCAACAGATTCATGTAACAACTTTTTTACCGTTAGCAAAGATAGTAAAAAACAAAAGACTGCCGCGTAATGAACGGCAGTCTTTGAAATGTGATCTCATGCAGCAATTGTTGCATGAACGTAATATGCTTCGACTATTTGTCTGACATGTCTGGAATAGGCTTTTTGTAATCGCCGTTGAGCAGTTTCTTGTGGCACTTCTCGAAGCAGTCGAGGGTATAGTTGACATCTTCGAGTGTGTGAACTGCAGTCGGGATGATACGCAAAATAATTTCACCACGCGGAATAACCGGGTAAACGACAACCGAACAGAACAGGTTGTAATTTTCACGCAAATCTACGACAATGTTGCAGGCCTCTTCTACACCACCTTTCATATATACTGGGGTAACAGGAGAGAGTGTTCCTCCGATATCGAAACCACGTTCGCGGAAACCGCTCTGCAATGCACGAACGATCGTCCACAGTTTTTCCTGATATTCGGGGTGGTTACGAATCAGATCGAGACGTTTGAGTGCGCCCATAACCATAGGCATCGGCAGAGCCTTGGCGTAGGTCTGAGAACGCATATTGTAACGGAGGTAATCAATGATATATTTCTCAGAAGAGACAAATGCTCCGATACCTGCCATTGATTTAGCAAAGGTGTTGAACAGAACGTCCACACCGTCGGTAACACCGAAGTGGCTGGCTGTACCACGACCACCTTCACCCATTGTACCGAAACCATGTGCATCATCTACCAACAGACGGAAGTTGAAATCCTTTTTCATGGCTACGATCTCGTCGAGTTTACCGAGGTCGCCTTTCATACCGAATACACCCTCCGTGATGACCAGGATGCCTCCACCTGTTTCGGCAGCCATTTTGGTTGCATGCTCGAGTTGTTTACGGCAAGCAGCCATGTCGTTGTGCGGGAACACGAAACGTTTACCGGTGTGCAGACGCAGACCGTCGATAATGCAGGCATGTGCTTCGGAGTCATATACAACTACGTCACGACGGGTCAACAGGCAGTCGATGATTGAGACCATACCCTGATAACCGTAGTTGAGCAGGAATGCATCGGGCTTGCCAACGAAAGCTGCCAACTCACGTTCGAGTTGTTCGTGCCATTTGGTTTGACCGCTCATCATACGGGCACCCATCGGGGCTGCCATACCATATTTTGCAGCGGCTTCAGCATCAGCCTTGCGAACTTCAGGATGGTTGGCCAGACCTAAATAGTTGTTCAAACTCCAGTTCAGCACTTCCCGTCCACGGAACATCATTCTCGGGCCAATCTCACCTTCAAGTTTTGGGAAAGAGTAGTAGCCATGACTCAATTTTTGGTATTGGCCAATTGGGCCACCGGCATTCTCATGTATGCGTTCAAAAATATCCACAACAGTAGTTATTAATAAGGTTAAATTAATTCAATTTAGAATTCCTAAATTGAGACTCAGATGAAGAGTCTCTTGAAAATTTCTAATCACGCAAATGTATGTAATTTTTCGGCTCAGTGTGGTGTTTGTGCTGAGATGAAAAGCCCTGAAATAGTAAAATACGTCTTTATACTTACTGCGACTTCAAGGATCACATGCTTTTTTAAAAATGTAGAAAAAGTATCTTTTTTATATATAAAAACAATATATGTTTTTTCAACTCGTTAAAAATACATAACTTTGCCCAATCCTTGATTGTAGGGCTCTCCTTGCTGTTTGTGGATCCGGCTTAAAGCATTGTAGATGAAGATGAAACACCTTTATTGTAAATATCTTGTTTTATTGGCGGCGTTAGGGTCGGTATCGTGCAGCGCGTTCAATAAGTTGCTGAAGAGTGACGATAATGATAAAAAATATACTCGAGCAATCGAGTACTACAATGAGGGTAAGTACGACAAATGTGCCTTATTGATGGAAAGCCTTAACCAGGTTTTTGCCGGTACAGAGCGAGCTGACACCTTGGCTTATTATTATGGCGCTGCGCTTTATAAAGATGGCGATTTTGTAACCAGTGGTAAAGTTTTTGATGCTTTCCGCCGAACATATTCACGTAGTCCGTTTGTAGAGGATGCGGAATATATGTATGCAAAGGGGTTGTATTATTCGTCACCTTCATCGAGAAGAGATCAAACTACGACAAGTCAAGCTATTGTTGCGATTGATGAATATTTGAATCGCTACCCTAATAGTTCCAAAAAGGAGTCGCTGCAAGAATGTATTAATGATTTGCAGCAACGGATTTATGACAAAGCGATGGAAAACGCTAAATTGTATTACGATATTGGATATTACAATTCGGCAATTGTTGCGTTGCGTAATGCTATTAATACGTATCCCGAAAGTAATCACCGTGAGTTGCTCTCATATTTAATAGTTCGTTCACACTATTTATATGCTAAGAATAGTGTTGAGACCAAACAACGGCAGCGCTATATGGATATGCAGGATGCTTATTACAGCTTTGTAGCAGAGTATCCGGAAAGTGCATATCGTAAAGAGGCGGATAAAATGCAGGCGGATTCTAAAAAATTCCTTGATAAGTTTAGTGCAAAAGAGGCTGCGAAAGAGAAAGCTAAAGAAACGGCAGAGGCTCATAAAAAAGCTAAATCGGGGAAACATGTGATTGATGATGTTGATCCAGACAATGCTCCGGAATTAAAACCTGTTCAATCCCAAAAAATATCTCCAGATGGGATTTTGAATCCACGCAAATTGAGAAAAAGTAATGAATTAAAACTTGAAAACAGCACCATACAAAATGGAACTCAAAAAAAGTAACATTCCCAACAACACCATTACCCGTAAATTG
>ENA-OWPL01001354-OWPL01001354.1-human-gut-metagenome-genome-assembly--contig:-NODE-1354-length-14489-cov-4.119232_pt1 | contig 14489 bp, 13 predicted proteins | sample MGYA00248263_ERZ651844 | MGnify/ENA primary metagenome ERZ651844 (study PRJEB26924, sample SAMEA4378256) | human gut metagenome | biome: human gut; feature: human-associated habitat; material: faeces...
AGGAAAAAGGCATGGAGAAGGTCAGTCCCTACTTCGTGCCCATGTCCATTGCCAACATGGCGGCGGCCCAGGTGGCCATCCGCTTTGGCCTGAAGGGCATGTGCACCTGCCCGGTCACGGCCTGCGCCGGCGGCACCAACGCCGTGGGCGATGCTTTCCACCGCATCCGTGATGGCTACGAGCCGGTCATGGTCTGCGGCGGTGCCGAAAGCTGCATCAGCCCGCTGGGCATCGGCGGCTTCACCAGCATGAAGGCGCTTTCCACGGCTTCTGACCCGGATGCCGCCAGCCTGCCCTTCGACGCCCGCCGCGGCGGCTTCGTCATGGGCGAGGGCAGCGGTGTGCTGGTGCTGGAAGAACTGGAACACGCGAAGTCGCGCGGTGCACACATCTATGCCGAGGTGGTGGGCTACGGTGCCAACTGCGACGCCTACCACTTCACCGCACCGGCACCCGGCGGCGCAGGTGCCATCGACTGCATGAAGCTGGCGCTGGCCGACGGTCAGGTCGCTCCGGAAGCCATCGACCACATCAACGCCCACGGCACCGGCACTCACATGAACGACAGCTGCGAGACCGCCGCCATCCATGCGGTGTTCGGTGCCCATGCCGGGGACATCGCCGTCGTTTCGACCAAGAGCATGACCGGCCATCTGCTGGGCGGTGCAGGCGGCGTGGAAGCCGTATTCACCGCACTGGCGCTGCGCGACCAGTTTGCGCCGCCCACCATCCACTACGAGCAGCCCGACCCGGAATGCGACCTGGATTACGTTCCCAATACCGGCCGCTCCATGAAGATGGAATACGCGCTCAGCAACAGTCTGGGCTTTGGCGGGCACAATGCCTGCCTCGTGTTCCGGAAATGGGAGGGCTGAGCCATGGCTGAACCCCGCATCGTGCGCGAAACGCCCCATGCCCTCACGGCGGAGCAGATCGCAGCCATCCTCCCGCACCGCTACCCCTTCGCCCTCGTGGACCGCATCCTGGACTACGAGCCGGGCCAGTGGGCCATTGGCCGCAAATGCGTGACCCGCAACGAAGAATTTTTCAACGGCCACTTCCCCGGTGCGCCCGTCATGCCCGGTGTCCTCATCCTCGAAGCACTGGCCCAGACCGGCGCTGTGGCGGCGCTCAGTCTGCCGGAGAATCAGGGCAAGCTCGCCCTTTTCGGCGGCATCAAAAATGCCCGCTTCCGCAAACAGGTCACACCCGGCGATGTGCTCACCCTCCACTGCGAGCTGGTGGAACAGCACGGCCCGGTGGGCATCGGCAAAGCCTCGGCCTATGTGGACGGCAAGTGCGCCGCCACCGCAGAGCTGACCTTTGTGCTGACCGAAAAGGCAGACGCCTGACATCCGTTTTTTCAAGCGAATAAAATACGCAAAAACAGCAGCCGCCGGGAATCTCTTCCCGGCGGCTGCTGCTATTAGGAGGACCAAAAGCGATCCCTGGAAAAACTTAGTTCAGGATGGTCTGCTCGGTCTCGACGTCGAAGACATGGACCTTGTGCGGATCGAAGGCGACCCTGACGGTGTCTCCGTTGCGAGCCTTGGAGGTGGGAGCCACACGAGCGGTCATCTTGTTGCCCTTGTACTCCAGGTACAGATAGATCTCGGCGCCCATCATCTCGGAGACGTCGACCTGAGCTTCCAGGTGGCAGTCCGGATGCTTTGCCATAAATTCGGGCTCGTCGTCGATGTCCTCAGGACGGATGCCCATCTTGACCTTCTTGCCGACATAGGAGTCCAGCTTGCCGTCTGCCGTCTTCTCCTTGGGCAGGGGGATGGAATCGCCGCCCAGGTCGATGGCATACTGGTCACCATTCTTGGTCACGGTGCCGTCCAGGAAGTTCATCTGGGGGCTGCCGATGAAGCCTGCGACGAACATGTTGCAGGGCATGTCATACAGGTTCTGCGGGGTATCTACCTGCTGGATCAGACCGTCCTTCATGACGACGATTCGGTCGCCCATCGTCATCGCCTCGGTCTGGTCGATGATCAGATAGCCCCCCGATTTGAGCTCGACTTTACGCTCCAGCGCGCGCTGAATTTCGTTCTCAACGTCAAAGAGATCGAATATCGGCTGACGGCCGCTGTAGTGTTCCAGCTTGCTGGTCATTTCCGGGATATATTCGGCGGTGAATTCGAGCAACGCCTCATAGGTCAGACGCGAGTCGACGCGAATGCGATCCAGTTGCGCATCGGCAAAATCACGCAGCACGCGCTGGGCCAGAGCCAGCTCGCCATACAGCTGATAGCGGGTCTGGTTGCGCTTTTTGCGCTCCATCACCTTGGTCCATACGCGCTTAAGATAAGCGGCATCGGCGGCCATCTCCTGCTCGTGAACGCCTTCCGCAGCGGTGCGAATGATAAACCCGCCCTGCTCATCGCAATATTCTGCGACGACCTTTTTTAGGCGCTCGCGCTCGGCTTCGCTTTCAATCCGCTGAGAGACCCCCACGTGGGAGGCGCCTGGCATAAAGACCAGATAGCGGGAAGGCAGGGTAATATCGGTGGTCAGACGCGCGCCTTTGGTACCCAGCGGATCTTTAACCACCTGGACCATCAGGTCCTGGCCCTGGCGCACCAGCTCCGAAATATCGCGCACGGTAAACTGCTTTTGCTCCTCACCGGCGACGCACTCGGTATGCGGCATGATATCGGAGGCGTGAAGGAACGCCGCCTTATCCAGACCAATATCTACAAAAGCCGCCTGCATTCCCGGCAGCACTCGGCTAACACGACCTTTGTAGATATTGCCTACTATTCCGCGTCGCGCTTCACGCTCAATATGGATTTCCTGCAGAATACCGCCATCAATATACGCAACGCGCGTTTCGGATGGCGTTACGTTAACTAATAATTCAGCCGTCATCTTTATCCCTTTCCTTTACGCAGTGAGTTAAAGTTACTGAGCAACTCATACGTTTCCACCAGCGGTAAGCCGACTACGGCGTGATAGCTGCCATTAATCTTCCTGACGAAGCAACCACCCAACCCTTGAATACCGTATGCACCTGCTTTATCTAAAGGCTCGCCGCTGGCCACATAATCGGCGATATCCTGCTCGCTGAGCCGCCGGAAGGTCACTTCCGTGACCACCAGACAGTCCAGCGTTTGCTGCTTATCCGCCAGCGCCACCGCGGTCATGACCTGATGGGTGTGGCCGGAAAGCAAACGCAGCATCGCTGCAGCGTGTTCGGCGTCGCGCGGTTTTTCCAGCACTTCGCCGTTCAAAATGACAATCGTATCCGCTCCCAGCACCGGCAAATCGCGGGTGGCCATCGCCACCCCGGCCTGCGCTTTTTCGCGCGCCAGACGGACGACATAGTGCTGGGCGCTCTCCTGCGGCTGGCGCTGCTCCTCGATACCAGGAACCAGACGCTCGAAAGCGAGACCAAGCTGAGTCAGCAGTTCCTGCCGACGCGGGGAACCAGAAGCGAGATACAGAGTTGTCATATCAACCTTATTGCACTGCAAATTGCTGACGCACTTTACGCATCAGCAGGAAGAGCCATGGCCAGAGGATACCGTTTACTACACTACTCCAGAATACTTCCGGACGGAAAGAGACGTTGATCACTAAAAACTCTGCCCAGAAAACAATGATATCCACGGCCAGGGATAACAGCATTACCACCAGCGCCTGTTGCCACAGCGCCAGGTTACGGAACAGCTGATACTTCAGCGCGACCAGATAGGCGACGATGCTTAAAGACAGCGCGCGAACGCCGAGCGTTGAACCGCTGATGAGATCAAGAATAGCCCCCATCACGAAACCCGTCCCCACGTTTACCCGGTGCGGCAACGCGAGGATCCAGTACAGCTGGATCAATAATACCCAGTTGGGCCGGAAAACGCTGATGTCCGCCGGCCAGGGCATAATTTGCAGCAATAGCGCGATAAGAAACGAGAGCCAGATAACCCAGCGTCCCTGGCTACGGTAACTTGCCACTATTGCCCCCCTGCAGGCTGCGACGGCTGAGGCGGCGTCAACCCGGTGGCGGGCGCCGGCATCTGCGGCCCCATAGCATCCGGCGCAGGCAGTACCTGCGGCATCATCTGCATCAGACGTTCGTTAGCCACCCGATGAACCTCTTCCGGGGTCATCGGGTTAGCGCCATTACGATCGGCGCCCCACAGCAGCAACAGATAGCGCAAGCGCTGCAGCCCGGCCGTCGGACGCGCCTGAATCACGGTATAGGCGCGCTGGGTGTCCAGTTTCACCGAGGAGACTACCCCGACCGGATACCCTTCAGGGAAACGACCGCCGAGACCGGAGGTCACCAGCACGTCGCCGACGCGAATATCGGTATTTGCCGGCAGATGCTCAAGCTGGAGATCGTCCGTGCAGCCGTTACCGGCGGCAATGACGCGAATGTCGTTACGCAGAACCTGGATCGGCAGCGCATGAGTGGCATCGCAGATCAGCAGCACCCGGCTGGTCATTTTCGCCACGGCCACGACCTGCCCCACGACGCCTTTATCGCTGATAACCGGCTGGCCTTCATAGACGCCGTTCACGCTGCCTTTGTCAATAACCACCTGATCGCTGTAAGGGTCGTTGACCGTTGAGATGACCTGCGTCACCATTTTTTGCTCGTCCTGGCGCAGCGGCGAGCCAAGCAGTTCACGCAGGCGCGCGTTCTCCTGCTTGTACTGGCCCAGCATCAGCAGATCGCTGTTTTTCAGCAACAGCTCCTGGCGCAGCGCACGGTTTTCCAGTTCGAGCTGGTCGCGGGTAGCTAGCGTCTGCGATACGCTGTCGAGCAGTTCCCGGGGACCATTAGAGACAAAGTAGAAAGGGCTGACGGCTGTATCCATGTACGTTCTGATTTGACTGAACGTACCCAGGCGGCTGTCGGCGATAATCACGCCAAGCGCCACCAGCACCGCCAGAATAAGGCGAATCTGTAGCGAGGGGCCACGGCTAAAAATTGGCTTCATAGGCTATGCGTATTCTCGTGTCAGTAAAGACCAGGGGCAGCTCGTATGCCGCCCCGGACCTTCAGGCTGACTACTCTTCGCTAAACAGGTCGCCGCCGTGCATGTCGATCATCTCCAGCGCCTTGCCGCCGCCACGCGCTACGCAGGTCAGCGGATCTTCAGCAACCACGACTGGAATACCGGTTTCTTCCATTAACAGACGGTCCAGGTTGCGCAGCAGCGCACCACCGCCGGTGAGAACCATCCCGCGTTCAGAGATATCAGACGCCAGTTCCGGCGGGCACTGCTCAAGGGCAACCATGACCGCACTCACGATGCCGGTCAGAGGCTCCTGCAGCGCTTCAAGAATTTCGTTTGAGTTCAGGGTGAAGCCGCGTGGCACGCCTTCCGCCAGGTTACGACCGCGCACTTCAATTTCGCGCACTTCATCGCCCGGGTAAGCCGAACCGATTTCATGCTTGATACGTTCAGCGGTCGCTTCACCGATCAGGGAGCCGTAGTTACGACGCACGTAATTGATAACGGCTTCGTCGAAGCGGTCACCGCCGATACGTACAGAAGAGGAATAGACCACGCCGTTCAGGGAGATAACCGCCACCTCAGTGGTACCGCCACCGATATCCACCACCATGGAGCCGGTCGCTTCAGAAACCGGTAAGCCTGCGCCAATCGCTGCCGCCATCGGCTCTTCGATCAGGAAGACTTCACGGGCGCCTGCGCCCTGCGCGGATTCACGAATAGCGCGACGTTCGACCTGGGTTGCGCCAACCGGTACACACACCAGCACGCGCGGGCTCGGGCGCATAAAGCTGTTGCTGTGCACTTGTTTGATAAAGTGCTGCAGCATCTTTTCCGTCACGAAGAAGTCAGCGATAACGCCGTCCTTCATCGGGCGAATCGCCGCGATATTACCCGGGGTACGGCCGAGCATCTGCTTCGCTTCATGACCCACGGCGGCGACGCTTTTCGGCGATCCGGCACGATCCTGACGAATGGCCACCACGGAAGGCTCATTCAATACGATGCCTTGTCCTTTTACGTAAATAAGGGTATTCGCGGTACCCAGGTCAATGGACAGGTCATTGGAAAACATGCCACGAAATTTTTTTAACATACTAAGGGATAATCCTGAAAGCTGGGGCGGAAAACAAAATCCGCTTACTTTACCAACCACACGCAGCAGCGACAAGGCGCAAAAATCACCTGCTGCGGTGAAAATTAGTGCAGTTCATTTCCTTTGTTACAAATTTTCCCGACTCCGTTCATTGCTGAAATCTTCAGCAGCGCTCCACGCCTGAATTTGTAACCTGTCAAAGGAGGGTCACTGGCATTTACATTGCGATGATCCGGCAGGTAGACAAGCACACCCCCTTCACGATGGCGCGCGTTATTCTACGTGAAATCACGCTAAACGGCAGATCAAACCGAGTATCTTTGCGAATATTTTTTCACATTTGTGTCAAGTGGCTGTGAGGCGGCAAAAAATTCCCCCTGCCCGCCCGTGACACCGCATTGGGACAGTACCAACCACTCGCTGCGGCTGCGTACGCCCGTCGCAAAAACTTGCATAGGCATGCCTTTACAGGCTTCCACCAGGCTTTGCACCAGCAGTTGGTTCTCGCTGCGCTTTTCGATGTTGCGCGCCAGACCCGGATGCAGTTTGATCAGCTCCGCATCCAGCTGCTTGATCCAGCTGGTTCCAACCAGGGTTAACCCCGCCTGAACCACTGCCACCCGAACGCCCAGAGCGTTAACCAATCGCATAACCGGCTGCAGACGGCCGATATATTGACAAACATCTGCCTCTGCAAGTTCAAAAATAATCCGCTGACGCTGCGATTTTTCACACTGCATCAAGGCATCGCGCAGCCAGCGCTGGAAACGCGGACGGATCAGCGACTCCACCGACAGCTGGAGCGCCAGATTCTCCTCGGGCCAGAAGCCTAAAAACGGCAGCAGGCGCGTTACCTGCAGGCGGTCATACTCCTCCGCCAGGCCAAACTGCAGCACCATCGGCATGTATTCCGCTGCAATCACCTCTTCTTTACCGTCGTACATCCGCGACATCAGTTCACGATGATGTACCCGCCCGTCGCGGGTGACAGCTGGTTTTTGGTACAACCGCGGCCCGCCGCGGCTCAGCATCTGTTCGATCAGCGTTCGCCAGCGAACGTTGCCGCGACCTTTCTCCGGGAGGGTGTCATCATAGACCGACCAGCTGTTGCTGCCCTGCAGCACCGCGTTGCGCGTCGCCGCTTCCGCATGTTCCATCACCTGCGCCGCCGATTGCCCGCTGCGGAAAGAACAGATGCCGATATGCATCATATCGTCGCGATCGAGGATACGCGTTGGAGGCAGCGCATCCATCGCCTTCAGCAACAGGCCGGCGATACTATCCGCCTCTTTCAACGTACGGTGCGGCAGCAGCACGGCGAAGTCGCTACGGTGATAGCGCGCCAACAGCGCGCCGGGGTAACGCATAATAAAGGTAGAGAGCAGGTTGATAAGCGTAAAGTAATGTTCTTCGGCCGCCGCCCGTCCCCAGTTGTCCCGTAGCAGATCAAACTCCGGCAGACGGATCATCATCACGATGCCGTAGGCTCCCACCTTCTCCTGGTCTTCCAGCAGCGTGGCCAGCTGATTGTCAAAAAACAGGCGGTTATTCAGTCCGGTTTTCGAATCCTGCGCCGCGTAGGAGCGAATAAGCGTATCCATCCGGCTGCGCTGATCGCTGGCGAACTGCAGCTCCGACAGCAGCATATCCAGCGCGCTACTGGTGCTGGCCGGCCATTCATAGACCGACCCGCGCACCTGCGGCCCGCGCTCGCCGCTCAGGATACGCGTGGAACGCAGCTCCAGCAGCTCCTGGCCGGCCAGCTGGCGGCGGATCCAGCGGACGGCGAAGAAAATAATCACCACCATGAAGCCAATGGAGATCGACAGCGGGGCAGTGATCGACAGCGAACGGAAATAGTTCACCATCGGGTCAACGTAGACCAGATGCAGCGTAATACCAGGATGTTTAAGCGACGGAACCGTGATCTCACGGAATTGCTCATGGCTGCCGAGCGGGCGATAGCTATCGGGTCGGGAATGGCTGTAGAGCGGTTTGCCGTTGAGCATGAAATCGATATGCACGATCTCGATCGGCGTCATCAGCTCATCCAACTGCGGTTCAAGCTTATCGAAAGAGGTGGTGATGAGCCGGTTATCCAGCATGGTCGCCACCGCCTGAACGCGGTTTTCGACCTTGTTCTCAATGCCGTTATAAAAACTCAGCGAAGCGCCAATCAGCGTGACAAAGATGGTCAGGCTAGTTAGCAGCGTAATAAAGGCTGAGAACTTCGTCGTTAATCGCATCCCTGTGTTAACTCCGCGAGTGAATGACTACCCGATGAACCATCAGGCTCCCGTGCCGGCGCGCGCCTTGCCGCAAGCATTAACCTTTTAAAGCGCGACGCATACTATCAAAGATGGCGAGTCTGGCAATGGAATGCGTATTATCGGTAAAAGTATGCCGATAGCGAGTATAGTTTGCAGAAAAAATTTGCCAATCGTCGCCCGCCTGCGGCCTGCGCCAGAAGCGCTTTAATTTTAGACGCAGGATGACAAACCCGCGCCGGCGGCGCAAATTATTACCGCTATACCGTTTGGCCAGCTTACCGCCCCTTTTCCCTGCTAAAGATGCCGGGTCATGCGCGGCAAAGGAAACGTCTTGCGCCACTTTCCGATGATTCCTGGACGACCGCGCCTCTGCTTCGGCGGCGGCTCCTCATCCTAATGTGCAATTTTTCGTGACATATTCGCGATAAATCGTCGTCTCCGTCATGCTTAGGGAAACGCATGACGGAGGACACCATGAAAAGAAAAAAACTGACGGAAGCCGACGTCACGGCAGAATCCGTTTTTATGCTCAAGCGGCGCCAGGTGCTGAAAATGCTGGGTATCAGCGCGACCGCGCTTTCGCTTCCCGCCGCCGCGCAGGCCGATCTGCTGGACTGGTTTAAAGGCCACGACCGCCCACCAGCGCCAGCGGGCAAGGCCCTGGAGTTTGCTAAACCCGCCGAGTGGCAGGCTAATCTGACGCTTACCCCGGAAGATAAGGTCGCCGGTTACAATAATTTTTATGAATTCGGCCTCGATAAAGCCGATCCGGCGGCGAACGCGGGTAGCCTGCGCACCGATCCCTGGACGCTCACCATCGGTGGCGAAGTGGCGAAACCTCTGACCCTTGACCATGACGATCTGACCAAACGCTTCCCGCTGGAAGAGCGCATTTATCGTATGCGCTGTGTGGAAGCCTGGTCGATGGTGGTCCCCTGGGTCGGCTTCCCGCTGCATAAACTGCTGGCGCTGGTGGAGCCCACCAGCAGCGCGCGCTATGTGGCCTTCAAAACCCTCTATGCTCCGGATCAAATGCCCGGCCAGAAAGACCGGTTTATCGGCGGGGGGCTCGCTTACCCTTACGTGGAGGGGCTACGGCTGGATGAAGCGATGCACCCGCTGACGCTACTCACCGTCGGGGTGTATGGCAAAGCGCTGCCGCCGCAAAACGGCGCGCCGGTCCGCCTGACCGTGCCGTGGAAGTACGGTTTTAAAGGCATAAAATCCATTGTTAGTATCGAGCTGACCCGCGAGCGGCCGCCAACCACCTGGAACCTGGCGGCGCCGGACGAATACGGCTTCTTCGCCAACGTCAATCCGCACGTCGATCACCCCCGCTGGTCGCAGGCTAGCGAGCGGTTTATCGGCGCCGGCGGCGTGCTCGATGTGAAGCGTCAACCGACGTTGCTGTTTAATGGCTATGCCGACGAAGTGGCGTCGCTGTATCGCGGCATGAATCTGCGGGAGAACTTCTAGTGCGTTTCACCGTCAAACAGATCGTCTGGCTGAAGGTTTTACTTCACCTTGCGGGGTTTTTGCCGCTGGTCTGGTTATTCTGGGCCGGGCACCAGGGCTACTTGAGCGCCGATCCAGCCAAGGATATACAGCACTTTACCGGCAGAATGGCGCTTAAGTTTCTGCTGGCGACGCTGCTGGTCTCTCCGCTGGCGCGCTATGCGAAGCAGCCATTATTGATTCGCGTTCGTCGCCTGTTAGGTTTATGGTGTTTTGCCTGGGCGACGCTGCACCTGACCAGCTATACCCTACTGGAGCTGGGCATTAACAATCTGGCGCTGCTGGGCTCGGAGATTATCACCCGCCCCTATCTGACATTGGGCATGATCAGCTGGGCGATTCTGCTGGCGCTGGCGGTGACCTCCACGCAAGCGATGCAGCGAAAACTGGGGCGTCGCTGGCAACTTTTACACAACTTCGTCTATCTGGTGGCGATCCTCGCGCCGATACACTACCTGTGGTCAGTGAAGATCGTCTCGCCGCAGCCCGTTATATATGCCCTGCTGGCAGCGGCGCTATTGACATGGCGTTACAAGAAGTTCCGCCAGTGGTGGCGCGCAATCCGGTAATGTGCAGTTTCCCGCAGATCCTTTATCAACCGCGACTCTTTTTCAGATAGCGGTTGATAATCTTCCCTGATAAGACCAGTATTTAGCTGCCAATTGCTACGAAATCGTTATAATGTGCGACTTTGGTTTTCCTGACGGGGTTTTCTGACCCTGAAAAGGTGACAAGGGCGCATTGAAGGTATATGTTGTTTTTTACCCGAAAATGGCAGGAGATCGCCACACAATGGCAGTGAAGTTTCACATTTTGCTTTTGAATGGTCCAAACATTAACATGCTCGGTACCCGCGAGCCTGAGAAGTATGGCCCTCTCACGCTGGCTGAAATTGTTAACCGTTTAACATCTGAAGCGGCGGCGCTGAATGTGAGTCTGGATCACCTGCAGTCCAACGCGGAGCATGCGTTAATCGACCGAATTCATCAGGCTAAAGACAACGTGGACTATATCCTGATTAATCCGGCCGCGTTCACGCATACCAGCGTAGCAATCCGTGACGCTTTGCTCGCCGTGAACATCCCGTTTATCGAGATTCACCTGAGCAATGTGCATGCACGCGAACCCTTCCGCCAGCACTCGTATCTGTCAGATGTCGCCGCTGGCGTCATTTGCGGGCTGGGGGCGGATGGTTATTCATACGCTTTACAGACGGCGGTAAAACGCCTGTCACAATCACACTAAACAAAGAGTACGGAACCCACTCATGGATATTCGTAAGATTAAAAAACTGATCGAGCTGGTTGAAGAATCAGGTATCTCCGAACTGGAAATTTCTGAAGGCGAAGAGTCTGTTCGCATCAGCCGCTCTGCACCGGCCGCAAGCTATCCGGTTATGCAGCAGGCTTATGCTGCGCCGATGATGCAGCCTCAGGCGCCTGCCGCCGCTTCAGCCGCACCAGCTGCTGCGGCTGAAGCGCCGGCGAAAGCGGAAATCAGTGGTCACATCGTACGTTCCCCGATGGTTGGTACTTTCTATCGTACGCCGAGCCCGGACGCGAAAGCGTTTGTGGAAGTTGGCCAGAAAGTTAACGTGGGCGACACCCTGTGCATCGTCGAAGCGATGAAAATGATGAACCAGATCGAAGCCGACAAAGCCGGCGTGGTGAAAGCCATTCTGATCGAAAGCGGCCAACCGGTAGAATTCGACGAGCCGCTGGTAGTTATCGAGTAACGAGGCGAACATGCTGGATAAAATTGTCATCGCTAACCGTGGCGAGATCGCACTGCGCATCCTGCGTGCCTGTAAAGAACTGGGCATCAAGACTGTCGCTGTGCACTCCACTGCGGATCGCGATCTAAAACACGTATTGTTAGCGGATGAGACGGTCTGCATCGGTCCGGCTCCGTCCGTAAAAAGCTATCTGAACATTCCGGCCATTATCAGCGCCGCTGAGATCACTGGCGCGGTAGCGATTCACCCGGGTTATGGCTTCCTCTCTGAGAACGCTAATTTTGCTGAGCAGGTTGAGCGTTCCGGCTTTATCTTCATCGGCCCGAAAGCCGACACTATCCGCCTGATGGGCGACAAAGTGTCCGCGATCACCGCCATGAAGAAAGCCGGCGTCCCGACCGTTCCGGGTTCTGACGGCCCGCTGACCGACGACATGGACGCTAACCGCGCCCATGCTAAACGCATCGGCTATCCGGTGATCATCAAAGCCTCCGGCGGCGGCGGCGGTCGCGGTATGCGCGTCGTGCGCAGCGACGCTGAACTGGCACAGTCCATTTCCATGACCAAAGCGGAAGCCAAAGCGGCTTTTAACAACGACATGGTCTACATGGAGAAATACCTGGAAAACCCACGCCACATTGAAATTCAGGTGCTGGCGGATGGTCAGGGTAACGCTATCTATCTGGCTGAACGCGACTGCTCCATGCAGCGTCGTCACCAGAAAGTGGTCGAAGAAGCGCCGGCGCCGGGCATTACCCCGGAACTGCGTCGCTACATCGGCGAGCGTTGCGCGAAAGCCTGTGTGGATATCGGCTACCGCGGGGCGGGTACCTTTGAGTTCCTGTTCGAAAACGGCGAGTTCTACTTCATTGAAATGAACACCCGTATCCAGGTAGAGCATCCGGTAACTGAAATGATCACCGGCGTTGACCTGATCAAAGAGCAGCTGCGTATCGCAGCCGGCCAGCCGCTGTCCATCAAGCAGGATGAAGTGGTGGTTCGCGGCCATGCGGTGGAATGCCGTATCAACGCCGAAGACCCGAACACCTTCCTGCCGAGCCCGGGCAAAATCACCCGTTTCCACGCGCCGGGTGGCTTTGGCGTGCGCTGGGAGTCTCATATCTACGCCGGTTACACCGTACCGCCGTACTATGACTCCATGATCGGTAAACTGATCTGCTACGGCGAAAGCCGTGACGTGGCGATTGCCCGCATGAAGAATGCGCTGCAGGAGCTGATCATCGATGGCATCAAAACCAACGTCGATCTGCAAATGCGCATTATGAGCGACGAGAATTTCCAGCATGGTGGCACCAATATCCACTATCTGGAGAAAAAACTCGGCTTGCAGGAAAAATAATTCTGCTCTCTCAGCAAAAGGCCGGGTAAACCGGCCTTTTTTCTTTTTCTCTCTCCTCATCTATACCATGCGGTACAATCCCTGCTTTCTTCATCCTCAAGGGACAAAAAATGGACAAACGCTTTGTTCAGGCCCACAAAGAAGCGCGCTGGGCGCTGTGGCTGACCCTTCTCTACCTTGCCGCCTGGCTGGCCGCCGCCTATCTGCCGGGGGTGGCTATTGGCTTTACCGGCCTGCCACACTGGTTTGAAATGGCCTGCCTGCTGGTACCGCTGCTGTTCATTCTGCTGTGCTGGGCGATGGTCAAACTGATTTTCCGCGATATTTCTCTGGAGGACGATGATGCAGTTTGAGGTCATTATTCCCCTGATCGCCTACCTGGTGGTGGTGTTCGGTTTATCCCTCTACGCCATGAGAAAACGCGCCTCAGGTAGCTTTCTTAATGAGTACTTTCTCGGCAGCCGCTCGATGGGCGGCTTCGTGCTGGCCATGACGCTAACCGCCACCTATATCAGCGCCAGCTCATTTATCGGCGGACCCGGCGCCGCCTATAAATACGGCCTGGGCTGGGTGCTGCTGGCGATGATCCAGCTCCCCGCCATCTGGCTGTCGCTGGGCGTGCTGGGGAAAAAATTCGCCATCCTTGCGCGTCGCTATAATGCTGTCACCCTCAATGACATGCTGTTTGCGCGCTATCAGAGTCGCCTGCTGGTCTGGCTGGCCAGCCTGAGTCTGCTGGTGGCCTTTGTCGGCGCCATGACCGTCCAGTTTATCGGCGGCGCCCGCCTGCTGGAGACGGCTGCCGGTATTCCTTACGATACCGGCCTGCTGATCTTCGGGGTCAGCATCGCGCTGTATACCGCCTATGGCGGCTTTCGCGCCAGCGTGCTCAACGACACGATGCAGGGCATGGTAATGCTGATCGGCACGATCGTGCTGCTGGTAGGCGTGATCCACGCCGCCGGGGGGGTTGGCCATGCGGTAGAGACGCTGCAGTCGATCGACGTCAAGCTGGTGTCCCCGCAGGGCGCGGAGGATATCCTCTCGCCAACCTTTATGGCCTCGTTTTGGGTACTGGTCTGCTTCGGCGTTATTGGTCTGCCACATACCGCAGTGCGCTGTATCTCCTACAAAGACAGCAAAGCCGTGCATCGCGGCATCATTATCGGCACCATCGTGGTGGCGATCCTGATGTTTGGCATGCATCTGGCTGGGGCATTAGGCCGGGCGGTGATCCCCGATTTAACCGTGCCGGATCTGGTGATCCCGACGCTGATGGTTAAAGTGCTTCCGCCCTTTGCCGCCGGGATCTTCCTTGCCGCGCCGATGGCGGCGATTATGTCGACGATCAATGCCCAACTTCTGCAAAGTTCCGCTACGATCATCAAAGATCTGTACCTGAACTGGCGGCCGGATCAGGCGACTAACGAAAAGCGGCTTAAACGCATGTCCGCCGGCATCACGCTCCTGCTGGGGGTCTTGTTGCTGCTCGCGGCCTGGCGGCCGCCGGAGATGATAATCTGGCTGAACCTGCTGGCCTTCGGCGGCC
>ENA-OWPL01001360-OWPL01001360.1-human-gut-metagenome-genome-assembly--contig:-NODE-1360-length-14428-cov-11.744591_pt1 | contig 14428 bp, 13 predicted proteins | sample MGYA00248263_ERZ651844 | MGnify/ENA primary metagenome ERZ651844 (study PRJEB26924, sample SAMEA4378256) | human gut metagenome | biome: human gut; feature: human-associated habitat; material: faeces...
TGAAGCTGTGGCCGTTGACGACGGCCAGGTCGTTGTCGTAGTTCTCCTGCGCCACGAAACCGCCGGGGTTCTGGCAGAAGGTGCGGACCTTGTTCTTCCAGGGCTTGGGGTAGCCGATGAGCTTGGACTCATACAGCACCTTGTTGACCTTCTCCATGACCTCATTGCGGCACTCGACGCGGACGCCGATATCGACGGTGCCGGGCTTGTGGGCGATGTGGTGTTCAGCGCAGATCTTTTCCAGCCAGTCCGCGCCACGGCGGCCGGTGCCGATGACGACGGTGTCGGCATAGACGGCACGGGGCTCGCTGTCGCTGCCCGCGCGGAGATACACGCCCTTGCAGACCTCGTCTTCCAGGATGATGTTCTCACACTCGGTGGAGAAAAGCATCTCGACGCCGTTGTCGGCCAGATAGTTCTGGATGGCCAGATAGAGCTGCTGGGCCTTTTCGGTGCCCAGATGGCGGATTGGGCAGTCCACCAGCTTCAGACCGGCGTGGATGGCGTTCTTGCGGATCTCCTTGATCTCCTCGCCGGTGTAGATGCCTTCCACATGGGGGTCTGCGCCGAACTCCAGATAGATCTTGTCGGTGTAGTCGATGAGCTCCTGCGCGAACTCCTCGCCGATGAGGCTGGGCAGGTCGCCGCCGACCTCATAGGACAGGCTCAGTTTACCGTCCGAGAAGGCACCGGCACCGGAAAAACCGGTGGTGATGGCGCAGGTGGGGCGGCAGTTGACGCAGTGGCCAAGCTCTGCCTTGGGGCAGTGGCGCTTTTCCACCGGCTTGCCTTTTTCCACCAGCAGGATCTTCTTTTTGCTGCCGTGGCGCAGCAGCTCCACGGCGGTAAAGATGCCGGCCGGGCCGGCGCCAACGATGATCAGATCGTACTTTTCCATTGTTCTGTAATCCTTTGCTGTATTTGATAAAAACCGCTCAGGCCGCGCTGCGGCCAGTTCCCCCGATGGGGAGCGTTTATGCGGGCTTGTTTTACGGGTCGTCTTCCTGCTCCACCTCAGCGCTCTCGTCCACATGGTCGAGTTCGACGGCAGTGGCTTCCACATCGGCATGGGCGACCTCCGGGGCGACGATGCCGTCGCCGTTCAGATCTTCCCCGGTGACGGCTTCCAGCATGGACTGCGTCTCCGGGTGCAGCTTCAGGAACCGCTTCACCGCGATGACGGTGTACAGCGCACTGAGCAGGTTCAGCGCACCCTCCACGATGAGGATGACGCCGATGGCCATGACCAGCGTTTCCATAGTGCCGAAGGGGTCGAGGATCATGACGATGCCCAGCACGATGCTCAGCACGGCCAGCAGCAGGAAGCCTTTCCAGCTGGGATACTGGCACTTGCGCAGCTCCAGTGCGTTCTGGATGCGGCCCAGACTGTCGAAGATGACGAACAGGCCGAAGACGATGGGCAGGATGCGCACCACGATGTCGCTGCGGATGATGAGGAACGCACCCAGCCCCAGACAGACCAGACCGGAGATCAGGGTCAGCTGGCTCTGGAAGACACCGCGCTCCACCGCAAAGTAGCGGACGAGCTGCACCGCTGCGCAGGCCAGTACCACGCCGCCCAGCGCATAGCAGACGATGTTCATCGCGGTGCCCGGCACCAGCAGCAGGAAGATGCCCAGCCCCAGATAGAGGATGCTCATCAGGACCAGATTCCATTTCAACTTCTTTCCCATAAAACAGTCACGTTCCTTTCTCAATTTGGAGAATGTCGGCTCCGCTCACTGCATGGCAGGAGCTTTGTTGTACATGGGTTCGATGATCTTTTTGTCCAGGCGGGCAAAGAAGACAAAACTCAGAGTCACGCTGACCAGCTCGGCGATGACGAACGACCACCACACCAGGTTGACGTTGCCGGTCTGGCTCAGCAGCCAGGCGGCAGGCAGCAGGACGACCAGCTGGCGGCAGACGGAGACGATGAGGCTGAACATGCCGTTGCCCAGCGCCTGGAAGGTGGAGGACAGGATGATGCTCATGCCGGCCAGCAGGAAGTGGAAGCAGATGGTGCGCATGGCCGGGATGCCGATGGCCAGCATCGCGTCGCTGGCGGCGAAGAAGCTCAGCAGCTTGTCCGGTGCAAACTGGAACAGGCAGAAGCCGATGAGCATGATGCCCTCTGCGTAGCACATGGCCAGCTTGATGGTCTTTTTGACGCGGTCGGGATTACGGGCGCCGTAGTTGTAGCTGATGATGGGCACCATGCCGTTGTTCATGCCGAAGATGGGCATGAAGACGAAGCTCTGGAGCTTGAAGTAGACGCCGAAGACGGCGACCGCCGTGGCCGAGAAGGCCATCAGGATCTGGTTCATGAAGAAGGTCATCACGCTGCCGACGCACTGCATGGCGATGCTGGGCAGGCCGACGACATAGATGCGCCTGATGGCTTCTGCACTGGGGCGGAAGCCGTGCCAGCTGATCTGGATGTCGGGGTTCTTCTTCAGGTTGAAGAAGATGGCGGCACCGGCACCGCAGAACTGGCCGACGACCGTGGCCACTGCCGCGCCGGTGGTGCCGGACAGGGCCTCACCGCAGTAGCCGAAGATGAAGATGGGGTCGAGCACGATGTTCACGATGGCACCGATGAGCTGGCTGCACATGCTCAGGTTGGTGCGGCCGGTCGCGGCCAGCAGCTTTTCGCTCATGGTCTGCAGGAACAGGCCCAGACTGAACACGGAACAGACGGTCAGGTAGCGGATGCCCTGCTCGGCGATCTCCACATCACTGGTCTGCGCATAGAAATACGGCTTCATGCAGGTCAGGCCGATGATGAAAAAGGCAGCAAAGCTGCACAGCGCCAGGAAGATGCCGTTTTCAGCCGTCTTGTTGGCGCGCTTCTGGTCTTTTTCACCCAGGCTCTTGGACAGCAGGGCGTTGACGCCGACGCCGGTGCCGACACCGACGGCGATCATCACATTCTGCAGCGAGAAGGCCAGCGAAACGGCGGTCAGCGCACCTTCGCTGACATGCGAGACGAAGATGGAGTCCACGACATTATAAAGTGCCTGGACCAGCATCGAGACCATCATCGGGATGCTCAGCTTGACGAGCAGCGGGTTGATGGCCATGGTGCCCATGATGTTTTCCTGGGCGGTGGGGGGATTGGTCTGCTTGTTTTCCACGATTTCTCCTTTTGACGTTTTTTCTCTATGCTTGAAACGTGGGCAGAGCGCCGAAGCACCCTACCCACGCAGCATCATTGTTTTTTGACTTTGCAGCCGGGAACGGAGCGGTTACTTCTCCGCAGCCTTTTCCTTGGCGGCCACTGCGTCCAGGATCATCTTCACGCAGGTCTCGCGGCCCAGGGCGGCGTTGATGGCAAGGTCGTAGTTGTGGGCATCACCCCAGCGGTTCTGGGTGTAGTAGTTGTAGTAGGCCGAGCGGTTGCGGTCGGTCTTCTCGATCTCTTCCTTGATGCCCTTCTCGTCGTGTGCCTTGACCAGAGGGTCGGTCTTGGCCAGCTCACGGCGCCACTCCACCGGCGCATAGATGAAGACGCGCAGCACGTCCTTGCGGTCCCGCAGCACATAGTCACCGCAGCGGCCCAGGATGACACAGGGGCCTTCCTCTGCCAGCTGCTTGATGATGCGGCTCTGCAGGATGAACACCTGATCGCCCAGCGGCAGCTCGTTGCCCATGGTGTACAGGCTGTACAGCAGGCTGTGGGTGTGGCGTTTCTCGCTGGCGGCAACAGCCTCCTCGGACAGGCCGGAGTGTTTGGCTGCCATGGTGATCAGCTCCTTGTCGTAGAGCTTGATGCCCAGAGCATTTGCAACATCCTCTGCGATGTAGTTGCCGCCGGTGCAGTACTCACGGCCAATGGTGATGATCGTCTTTGCCATAATGTGTTCCTCCTATGTAACAGTTTTTATCCCCGGAAAGCGTTTGGCGGGGGCGGGTCTAGCGGCCCGGCTGCCCGGTGCTCTGGGGGTCATTCTGAGGTGCGGCAGGCGGTGCTGCCGGGGGTCTGGGCGGCGCGGGCAGGCGGACTTCCGCGACCCGCATCCGGCCGGTCTGGTCTACGGCGTAAACGCTGCACCGCCCGCCTGCGGCCAGCTGTTCGGGCGGGAAGCACAGGCCTCCGTCCGGGGTACGCTCCATCCGGCGGAACGTCCGGTGAGCCGTGGTGGCATGGGCGATGCCGTCGTGCAGGGTGTAGGCGGTCCAGCCGGAGAAATCGTCCGGCAGCGGGTCGCGCTGGCCCCGCTGCTCGAAGTAATAGCAGCGGCCATCCTCGCTGCGGGCCAGTTCGCAGCGGACGCGGTCGGGCAGGTCGGCGGCCGCATCTCTGGGCTTGCGCCGCAGGGCGATGGCCCGGCCTGTGAAGTAGCGCAGGAAATCCGACAGCGCCATGGTGCAGTTGACGGAGCCGTCGCTGTCGGCGGTGGGGTCGTTGAGCAGGACATAATCAGCCATCACGGCGTCGTCGTGGCCAAAGCCCCGCAGCCCCATCCAGATGCCCACCGGGTCACGCTGGCCCCGGATGCGGCGCTCGACCCGGACGGCAACGGGGCAGTCGTCGTGGATCTGGGTGCGCAGGTCCTGCAGGTCCATCCAGGCCTGCCAGCAGGGAAAGCCGCAGCAGCCCGCGGCAGCCGCTGCAAAGGCGGCGTTGCCGGTGCTCCGGGTGGCGTTGTCCTCCATGGCGTAGGCCACCTCTTCGGGCAGGATGTCCTCGCCCCAGCGGTTCATCAGAGCCGCCATGACGAGGGGCAGATCCATCTCCCGGCCAAAGCTGGGGTCGTGGGCAGAGAAGCAGTATTCCGGCAGATAGAGCCGCCGGTTCAGCGGCCGGCCCTCGTGTTTTTCCCAGGTCAGGGGGCGGACGGCGGCGGCCAGCAGCCGCACAGCGGGGGTGGATTTGTCGTCGTTGGTCGAGAGGTTGACCTGCAATTGGATGCCGGTGCCGCCGCCCGGCGTGGCCACGGTGACGGTGTCCCCCAGCAGGAAGATCATCCCGTCCTCGCTCTGGGCGTTGATGCTGCAGCGGGGGTAATCCGGGGCCCACTTGCCAAAGCTCATCCAGCCGGTCCAGGTGTTCCCGGCATAGACCCGGCAGCGCACCTCCACCATCGTGTTATGAGGGGCGCTGGCGTTCCAGCTGACGTTCAGGTTGCAGAAAGCCGGCATCGCGAACTCCGGCGTGGTGTAGCTGCCGTAGGGCAGATACCGCCCGGCGGAGCTGTCCAGCACCAAAGCGCCGCTTTCCAGCGCGACATTGTCCAGCGCGCCGCGGGAGAAGGTCTCGGTGCCCTGCAACACGAGGTTATTTCGTTGTTCCATCGCACGGTTCTCCTTTGCGCATCGGTGAAAGATCAGTGTTCGGTGCCGTCCGGCTCGTCTTCGCCGTATTCCTCCCGGAGGGCGGCGTCCAGTTCGGCGTCGTGCAGCTTCTGGAGGCTCTCCTCGATGTGGAAGACGCGGTTCACGTCGCCGTAGACGATCTGGCAGCAGACCTCGGTCTGGAACCAGAAGCCGAAGATGAGCATCAGGAAGATGCCCAGCGGCATGCACAGGATGACGACGCCCCAGAACAGGATGGTCACGATGGCGGACGCCAGCGCGTGGGGCAGGAAGGCGATCATGCAGTTCAGGCAGTTCTTCAGCGTCTGGTGGAAGGGCTGGTCCAGCAGGACCACCTGCGGCCACATGTAGGCGAACAGCATGTGGAACAGCACCAGGTTCAGCACCGTGGCCACCCACATGGGCAGGCCGACGTTGGTGCCGTGGTACAGCATGTTGAAGCAGAAATAGACGAGGAAGATCTGGATGGTGATGACGGTGCAGTAGACGATGCCGGGCAGGATGGCGGCTTTGAAGTTCCGCTTGAACGCGCGGCGGTAGGTGGTCCACCAGTAGCCCGCTTCATCGCGCAGGGCGCGGAGCACGGTGTCGTACATGCCCGCCAGTGCGGGGCCGGCCAGGATGCCGCCCGCAATGGCGCTGACCACCATGACGGTGAGGTTGTTCATCAGAAAACCGACATACACCAGGCAGATGACCGGCAGAAAGCCGATGCAGGTGAGCAGATTGGCCAGGAACATGCCGGACATGTCGCGCCCGACCAGCTCAAAAAAGCGGCCGATGCCCGTTTTGCGAGGGGCGTCCTTCTCGACGCCCGGCCCGGCCTTGCGGAAATCATTTGCAGAAGGAAAAAGACCCATTTTGTTTCGAACCCTTTCTGGTTTGGCTCAGTGCCGCGGGGCAGAAGGAAAAGGAACTGCCCATTGTGCTACCTTTCTTTCTATAAATATACCCGGATTTTGTGAATTTTGCAAGCCATCCGGCCCTTCATTTGTAAAAAAAGTGTTTCGGCTCCCATTTTCGCCCAAAGTGTGGTACAATGAAACAGGCTTTTCAGGCCAGAAGGAGGAACGTATCATGAGCATTCTTCGCACGATCGCGATGTTTGTATATCTGTTTGGCTATATGATCGTCCACTACGGTGTGCTCCGCCGGGCCGAGCGCGCCCTCGCCGCCGGGGACATGGGTACCGTGGAGCAGATCATCAACAAGCATATCCCGCACTGGAGCCGGGGCATCCTGAAGGTGACCGGCGCACAGCTGGTGGTGGAAGGGCAGGAGAACATCCCAAAGGACGGCCCCTGCGTCTTCGTGGGCAACCACCGCAGCTACTACGATATCCCGCTGCTTCTGGTGGCGCTGGATGCGCCCCATGGCATCCTGGCAAAAGAGGAGCTGGAAAAGATCCCTCTGCTCAACCGCTGGATGAAGCTGCTGGGCTGCGTTTTCGTCAAGCGCGACGACATCCGCGCGTCCGTCAAGGCGCTGAACGATGCCACGGCCATCGTGGAGAGCGGCAAGAGCTTCGTCATCTTCCCCGAAGGCACCCGCTATAAGGGCGAAGAGGGCGGCGCAGGCGAGTTCAAGGCCGGTGCGTTCCGCATCGCCATCAAGACCGGTGCCCCGGTGGTGCCGGTGGCCATCTCCGGTGCCCGCGGCCTGTTCGAGGCCCACGGCAACCGTGCGACCCCCGGTTCCATCCGCATCCGCATCCTGCCGCCCATCCGGACGGTCGGCATGAGCAAGGCAGAGCAGAAACAGCTGCCCGAAGCCGTCCGCCAGACCATCCTCGCACAGCTTTAAGGAGAACTATGGCAAGCTATCGTTACGAACGCGACATCCAGCCCGGCGACCTCAGACCCCGCCGGGAAAAACAGTATACCCGGAAAGAACGCTGGGCCAACTGGTGGGATTACAACCTGAAGTGGGTGATCCTCATCGGCATCGCCGCGGCCTTTGTGGCGTACAACTTCATCGGGCAGTATTTCTTTACCACCAAGGCCGACTACAATGTGGCCGTGGTGGCCCCCTACTACCTGCCGGAGGATACTGTGAACGCGCTCCAGACCCAGCTTGCCCAATTCGGCGAAGACCGGAACGGCGACGGCAAGGTGGTCGTGACCCTGAACGTCTATACGCTGGACTATTCCGACGAGGAGACCCAGACCGAGAGCGCGGCCTACCTGACCATGGCGGGCACCACCAAGCTGGCCGCCGATGTGCAGGGCGGTCTGAGCGCGGTCTTCCTGCTGTACGACCCGGCGGGCTTTGAAGAGAGCACCGGTACCCTGCGCTACCTCGACGGCAGCCTGCCTGAACCCGGCAGCGACGGCGACTGGTGGAATATGGTCTACCGGTGGACCGACTGCCCCGCCCTGACCGGGCTGGACCTTGGTGAATACCAGGCCGATACCACCCACGCCCAGGGCGGCGACAGCCAGGAGTACATGGCGCAGTTCTACGTCGGGATGCGCGGTGCCTGGAACTCCGGCACCGCCGACAACCTCAAGGGCGGCGAAGCGTTCTGGCAGGCACTGACTGCCGGGGCTGTCTCCACCGCCAGTGCGGAGGACTGACGCCATGCGGTTCCGCCTGATCAAGCGGGAGACCGGCGCCCCCCGCCGCCTGCCCGCCCCGCCGCCCCCGGAGCCAGAACACGCCCCGCCCCGCGCCGCCGACCTCGACAACCCCTATGGCCGGTATTACGGGAAGGCGCGGAGCCGGGAAGACCTGCGAAAATGACCCGACAGAAGAGTCTCATCCGCCCGATGGCAGATGAGACTCTTTCGTTTTTCCAAAGCAAAATCTGAAAAAAACTCCGCACAGAACCGGGGCGGGGTTTGTTGTTTCTGTGTCCGGGTTATGGTATACTCATTCCGTATCATCTCCGGTATCATGAAAACAAAGGATGTGGAACCCATGGACGCACTGGACAAAGCCCGCCGGGAGATCGACACGGTGGACGCTGCGCTGGCCGCGCTGTTCGAGCGGCGGATGGCGGCTGTGCTGGCGGTCGCCGAATACAAAAAGGCCCACGGCCTGCCGATCTTCGATGCCGCGCGGGAAGCTGTGGTGCTGGACAAGGCCGAAGCGCGCATTCAGGACCCCGCCCTGCGCCCCTATTACCGCGACCACGTACAGCACATGATGGATGTGGCCAAGCAGTACGAGGCCGAGGTGCTGGGCCGGAACCGCGTCGCCTATCAGGGCGTGGAGGGAGCCTTTGCGCACATCGCGCTCAAGGCGCTCTTCCCCCATGCGGAGGCGGTCAGCTGCCCCACCTGGGACGAGGTCTTCGACGCAGTGGAACGCGGCGATGCAGCCCATGGCGTGGTCCCCTTTGAGAACAGCCACGCGGGCGATGTGTCCGCCGTGCTGGACCTGTGCTACAACCACCCCGCCCTGTGGGTCGTGGATGTGTACGACCTGCCCATCTCGCAGAACCTGCTGGTCCTGCCCGGCACCCCGCTGAGCGAGCTGAAGCATGTGTACAGCCACCAGCAGGCCATTGCCCAGAGCGAGACCTTCTTAAAGCAGTTCCGCCTGCCGGCCACGGCCATGCCCAACACGGCCATGGCGGCCAAGTTCGTGGCCGAGAGCGGCGACCGGACGCAGGCGGCCATCGCCAGCGTGGAAACGGCGGCACTGTACGGGCTGGAAGTTCTGGTGCCCAGCATCAATACCGATGGCGACAACACCACCCGGTTCATCGTCCTCAGCCGCGAAAAGCCCACGGCGGGCAACCGCTTCTCGCTGCTGTTCACGGTGGACAACAAGCCCGGCAAGCTGGCCGAGGTCATCCAGATCATCGGTGCCAGCGGCTACGATATGGAGTCCATCAAGAGCCGCCCGCTGCCCCATGTCCCCTTCGATTACTATTTTTACGTTGAGCTGGTGGGCGACCCCACCGCCGAAGAGACCGCCGCGCTGCTGCGCGCGCTGAACCATGTCTGCCGCACGGTACGGCTGTTAGGAGTGTACAACAAATGAGCGATTTTATCGGAACCAAGCTCACCATGAATCTGGGCGAGCGCAGTTATGACATCATCCTGAAGAACGGCGCACTGGAGAACCTGTACCAGTTCGCCCGGCTGGACCGCAGGGTGGCCGTCGTCACCGACAGCGGCGTCCCGGCCCAGTATGCCCAGCGGGTGGCCGACCAGTGCCGCGAGGCCCGGATCATCACGGTGCCCCAGGGCGAGGCCAGCAAGAGCTTCAAGATCCTGGAGAGCGTTTTACAGCAGATGCTCGATTTCAACATGGGCCGCGGCGACCTGGTCGTGGCGGTAGGCGGCGGCGTCGTGGGCGACCTGGCCGGATTTGCTGCTTCCATCTATATGCGGGGCATCGACTTCATCAACTGCCCCACCACCACGCTCTCGATGATCGATTCCTCCATCGGCGGCAAAACGGCGGTGGATCTGGGCGATACCAAGAACATCGTGGGTGCCTTCTGGCAGCCGAAACTGGTCATCGTGGACCCGGATACGCTGGCCACCCTCCCCCGCCGCCACTACATCAACGGCCTGGCCGAGGCGGTCAAGGCCAGCCTGCTGGCCGACCCGGAGCTGTTCGGCATCTTTGAAAAGGGCGACATCGACGGCCAGATCAACGAGATCATCTACCGCAGCCTGCGGTTCAAGAAAAACATCGTCGAGCAGGATGAGACCGAGCGCGGGATGCGCAAGGCCCTCAACTTCGGCCACACCATCGGCCACGGCATCGAGGCCGTCAAGGGCATCAAGGGCCGCCGCACCGTGGGCCTGTTCCACGGCGAGTGCGTGGCGCTGGGGATGCTGCCCATGATCGAATCCAAGGCGCTGCAAAAGCGGGTGCGGGCGGTCTACCGCCGCCTGGGCCTGCCCCTGCGCACCACCTACAACAAAGAAAAGGTGCTGGCCGAGATGCTGCACGACAAAAAGGCGCAGGGCGGTCAGATCACCATCATCAAGGTGCCGGGTCTGGGCTGCTGGCGCGCTGAGACCATCCCGGTGGAGGGCCTGCGCCCCCTGCTGGGCATGGAGGAATGACCATGAAGAACACGTTCGGGTCTGCCCTCTCCCTGACCATCTTCGGCGAGAGCCATGGCCGCGCCATCGGCGCCGTGCTGGACGGCATGGCGGCGGGGGTGCCGGTGGATGAGGCGTTCCTCGCCGCCTGCATGGACAAGCGCCGGGCGCGGGGCGACGGCCTGTCTACCCCCCGCGTGGAGGCGGATCGGGTGCAGTTCCTCTCCGGCGTCGTGAACGGCCGGACGACCGGCACCGCCATTGCCCTGATGATCGAGAACCAGAACACCCGCAGCGGCGATTATGCCAAGACCGCCGACCTGCTCCGCCCCGGCCATGCGGATTACACAGCTTATGCCAAATACCACGGCTTTCAGGATGCGCGGGGCGGCGGACACTTTTCCGGCCGCATCACGGCGGCGTTGGTGGCAGGCGGTGCGGTGGTGCTGGGTGCCCTCGACCGGGCCGGCATCAACATCGTGACCCACATCGGGCGGTGCGCTGCCGTTGCAGACACCCCCTTTGCGCTGGATGACCCGGCGGCACTGGGGGCGCAGGCCGAAACGCTGCTGAGCCGGGGCGATGGCTTCGCCCTGCTGAACGAGGAGGCCGAAGAGCCGATGAAAGCGGCCATCCGCGCCGCAGGCAGCGCAGGCGACAGTGTGGGCGGTACGCTGGAGACCGCCATCCTCGGCCTGCCCGCAGGCATCGGCGAACCCTATTTTGACAGCGTGGAAAGCGAGCTGGCCCACATGGCCTTCTCGGTCCCGGCCGTCAAGGGCATCGAGTTCGGCACCGGCTTCGGCTTCGCCGACCTGAAGGGCAGCGAGGCGAACGATGCCTTCCGGATGCAGGGGGACCGCATCGTGACGGCTACCAACCACAACGCGGGCCTGAACGGCGGCATCTCCAACGGGATGCCGGTCGTCTTCCGCACCGTGGTCAAGCCCACGCCCAGCATCTACAAACCACAGGATACCGTGGATTACATTGCAAAACAGAACGCGGAACTTTCCATCCAGGGCCGTCATGACCCCTGCATCGTGCCCCGTGCGGCCATCGTGCAGACCTGCGCGGCAGCGCTGGCCGTCGGCGATCTGCTGACCGCGAAGTACGGCATGGCCTGGATGGAACAGCCCACCGCTTACCGCAAGGAGGAGCTGTAAATGGAATACGGACTCATCGGCTCCAAACTGGGCCACTCGTACTCGAAGATCATCCACGAGATGCTCTGCGGCTACCGGTACGACCTGTGCCCGCTGCCCACCGAGGAGGAGGCGCGGGCCTTCCTAACACGGCGGGCCTTCAAGGCGATCAATGTGACCATCCCGTATAAGCGGCTGGTCATGGGATCCTGCTCCTACATCGACCCGCGCGCCAAGGCCATCGGGGCCGTGAACACGGTCGTGAACCGGAACGGCCTGCTCTACGGCTACAACACCGACTATCTCGGCTTTGCCTACCTGGCCGATGCCCACGGCGTGGAGTTCGCGGGCCGGACCGTTCTCATTCTGGGCACCGGCGGCACCCACAACACCACGAGCGCCGTGGCAAAAGATAAGGGCGCGGCCAGAGTGCTGACCGTCAGCCGGCATCCGGACCCCGAAAAGGGCGAGCTTTCCTATGCGGAAGCCGTTCACAGCGGGGCCGACATTGTCATCAACACCACCCCGGCGGGCATGTACCCGAACGTGGGGGTCTGCCATCTGGATGTGGCCGCGATGCCGGGGCTGGAAGCCGTCCTCGATGTGGTCTACAATCCGGACAAAACGGAACTGATCCTGCGTGCCGAGGAGGCGGGCGTGCCGGTGGCCGTGGGCGGCCTCGAAATGCTGGTGGCCCAGGCCGTGTATGCGGCGGAATACTTCCTGGACCGCAAGTTTGACGATGCCCCGGCCGAGATCCGCGCCATCACCGCCCAGCTCCGGAAAGAGCAGCTGAACGTGGCGCTCATCGGGATGCCCTCCTGCGGCAAAACGACCATCGGCCGCGCGCTGGCCGACCGGCTGGGCAAGCGGTTCGTGGACCTGGATGAGGAGATCGTCCGGGCCGCAGGCCGCAGCATCCCGGACCTCTTCGCCGCAGAGGGCGAGGACGGCTTCCGGGCACGGGAGGCCGAGCAGACCGCCCGCTTTGCCAGAGAGGGCCGTCAGGTGCTCTCCTGCGGGGGCGGAGTCATCAAGCGGCCCGAAAACCTGCGGGCCCTGCGGCAGAACGGCGTGGTGCTCTTCATCGACCGCCCGCTGGACGCTCTGACCGTGGGCGGCGGGCGTCCGCTCTCCACCAGCGCCGAGGCGCTGAAGACCATGGAAGCCCAGCGCCGCCCGCTCTATCTGGCCGCAGCCGATGCGGTCATCCCGAACGAAACGACCGTTGCAGACGCCGTTGCGGCGGCACTGGAGGCATTGGATGCGATTTTTGTTCATTAATGGGCCAAACGTCAACATTACCCGCTTTACCGAGCCCGGTGTGGAGGGCGAAGTGGACTACAACGGCCTGCTGGATTATCTGGACGTCTGCTGCCAGCAGATGGGCATCGAGCCGGATTTCTTCCAGTCCAACCACGAGGGCGACATCATTGATGAGATCCAGTCGGCCGCAGGCCGCGCCGACGGTATCATCCTCAATCCGGGCGGCTATGCCTATTACAGCGTGGCCATTCTGGAAGCGCTGCAGCTCTGCGGTGTGCCCGCCGTGGAGGTGCTCATGAGCGAACCCAGCGGCCGGGAGCCGTTCCGGAACACGGACGTCGTCTCGTTCGGCTGTCAGGGCCGCTTTGCGGGCGAGGGCATCGGCGGTTATCTCCACGCATGCAGTTATCTGGTGCAGCTGCTCCGGCTGGACGGCGGCGCACAATCGCATATGGTGCAATAAAGAAAGAAACCTCTCAGCAGCGGCTGAGAGGTTGACACGTTGATAAAAGGGAAAGGAATGCAAGAAGATGATCATTTCGACGAAAAAAGGCACCCCGAAGGAAGAACTGGAAAAGATCGTGGACCGCTTTGAAAAGCAGGGCCTCGATGTCACCCTGATCACCGGCAAGGACTACAACGTCTTCGGTCTGGTGGGCGACACCACCAAGATCGACGAGCGCGATGTGCTCGCCAACCCCTGGATCGACAACGTGACCCGTGTGTCGGCCCCGTATAAGCGCGCCAACCGCCTGTTCCATCCCGCCGACTCGGTCATCGACTGCGGCGGCGTCCGGATCGGCGGCCGGGAGAAGATCGCCGTCATGGCCGGCCCGTGCAGCATCGAGAGCGAGGAGCAGGCCCTGCGCATCGCCCAGAGCGTCAAGGCCGGCGGTGCTGCTCTCTTCCGCGGCGGTGCCTACAAGCCCCGCACCTCTCCCTACTCCTTCCAGGGTCTGGAGACCGAGGGCATCCTCGACATGGTCAAGGCCCGCGAGGCCACCGGCCTGCCCATCACGAAGGACGGCTACGCGGTCTACGGGCAGGAGGCAATCCCCGTCTACGCTGACGAGGAAGGCACAACGCTGAAGACGGGCAAGTCCACCGACCCCGACTACCCCAACGACACGACCGTCTACCTCTGCGTCTATGAGAAGGTCCGCACTCAGGCTTCCATAGCCGTGCTGGACTATGACGGCAACATTCTGGGCATCGGCGGCGGCATCGGTGAGAAGAAGGTCGACCTCGGCTTCAACCGTGCGACCTCGCCCCACCAGACAGGTTCTACGATGAAGCCGATCGGCGCCTACGCGCTGGCGCTGGACTACAAGCTGATCAGCTATTCCTCCCAGATCCTCGATGCCCCGTACTACTCTGCGGAGGACAAGAAGGTCCTGAAGGATCAGTATATCGGCGTGATGAGCCCCAATTCCGAGGCAGCCCAGTCCCGCACCGATGTCTGGCGTGCATGGCCGACCAACTACGCCGGTGCCGGCGGTCAGGGCAACCCGATGCTGATCTACGATGCCCTGCAGCAGTCCTACAACACGGTGGCTGTCTGGGTCGGCGATATGGTCGGCGTGGATTACCTGTACAACTTTGTGCATGATACGCTGGAATGCAGCTATATCAGCGCCGAAAACGATATGGACCTGGCACCTCTGGTGCTGGGCGGCCAGAGCCGCGGCA
>ENA-OWPL01001372-OWPL01001372.1-human-gut-metagenome-genome-assembly--contig:-NODE-1372-length-14338-cov-46.286004_pt1 | contig 14338 bp, 18 predicted proteins | sample MGYA00248263_ERZ651844 | MGnify/ENA primary metagenome ERZ651844 (study PRJEB26924, sample SAMEA4378256) | human gut metagenome | biome: human gut; feature: human-associated habitat; material: faeces...
ATAAAAATCATAAAAAAGAATTTGTTATGAGAACAATCAATCTAATCGTATTGCACTGCACGGCAACCCGTGCGACCCAAGACTTCACGGTAGAACACTTGAAAGCCTGCCACCTCGCCAGAGGTTTCAAATCCATCGGCTACCACTACTACATCACCAAGGACGGCACCCTCTACCCTTGCCGACCTGAGCGAGAGGTTGGCGCTCACGCCCGACACTACAATACCCACAGCATCGGCATCTGCTATGAGGGCGGACTCGATGCCAACGGCAAACCTGCCGACACTCGTACCCTCGCTCAGAAGGTGACGATGGAGGAACTCCTCCATAGCCTCTGCCTCGACTATCCCGATGCCACCATCCTCGGCCATCGTGACCTCCCCGGCGTACGCAAGGAGTGTCCTTGCTTCGACACCAAGAAGTGGCTCGAAGACATCAAATTCCGCATCTAGCCATCCCCACCAAATACTTTCATACACATACGAAAACCAAAATCCCCTCCGGCATCCATTTGCCAGAGGGGATTCATGTATATCAATATCACAGTCTTGCGATTCCTCGCTTCGTGAGAACGCTCCTAAGTTATTACTTCCTCTTCACAAACTTGCACTCCACCTTGCAAGCCAATGCCATTACACCATCAAGGGAAATGACGAAGCGTTTGTTCTTCGCGCCTGTCACACGCTGGAAATAGCCTTCCAATCCCTCAAATGGACCATCGCCTATCACCACCTTGGCATTAGAGCGAAGTTCCGACATCTGTCTGGCATCCAAGAACTCAGGTTCTTGGTATGCCCCCGACTCATAGAAGCGGATGAAGTCCTCCATCTGTCTGTCGGGCACTATCAAGGGCGAGTTGGGAGCAAGGATGAACTGGAGATAAGCCAGTCCTTTCTTCACCGCCATGATGCCATTATAGCTGTCATGCACGAAGATGAAGTTGTGGATGGCAGGTGTCTCCTTGGTCTCTAGCTCGTCATCCACCACCACCTGTTTCCTCACCATCGGAATGAAGTTTTTGATGCCATGGCTATCGAGCAGCTCCTTCGCCTTCATCTCTCGGCAATAAGGGGAACTCATCGCAAACCACCTCACCTCATTCGGGTCTATTTTGAGTATCATCATAATTTCAAAGGTAAACCACCAATACAGCGTCCCCACTATTTATCAGCGGGTTAGCCGTACCAGTATTTTTGAATAAAGTTTTGATTTTCTAAAATTTAACAATCAAGCGACGGCTTGGGATGTCTTCGTTACCTCAGCATCCGTACCATCTTCAAAATGGCGAACATAGTCATAGAGTAGGAACAAAGCATCTACCTCCTCGCCACAAAGTATGCGGGTAAGGATTATTTTCGTTTGAACTGACGTTGACATTATCAATATCAAATCATCCTACGACCTTTGCGGTTCTGGGTGTAACCTTGCGTCACCTTTTCAAAATATTCTTTGCTTTCCATTTTATGTGATTTTTAAAACAGTTGCAAAGGTAATATTTTATATCGGTACCGCCATACGGACTAACGGTGATTTACCTATATTCTTTATTTAATTGAAGGGACATATATTTATTTATAACTTTCCAGTATAGCTACTACAGATATAGTCATTCCTTTGTAAATAAGTCTGCATAAGTGATTCTACAATTGTTTTCTCTGCCTCAAACATTTTAGGTCCTAACATTATTTTGATTGCTCGCAAACATTCCTCTTTTATAGGCACATCTATATAGGATAGTTTAGGACTTATATTGTTTTGTAGCACATAACTAGGATTTACCAACCCATTTGGCATAAGAGGGAAAGCACAAAGAATGAAACGGCATTCTTGCTGGAAAGCCCAATCCATACTTTTGTAGATACCTATTTTCTTAAAATCAATACCACGTTTAAATCCCAAATCTTTGAAAATTTGTGTCTTCATGTCTTGGGCATTATCGACATACTGTATTTCCTTTAAAAAGCCATCATTCTGTATTGGCATGACTACTATCCCATTATCTTCAAAATATTTCTTATTCAAGAAATTTGGACACACTCTATTTCCCTGAAGTTCAAACATATCTGAATCCAACTCGATGCGCACACCATGCGTGGAATTTCCATACATATACCACTGAGGAAGATTCTCTCGGCTATTTTTCGTCCAACATGAAACGAAACAATAATGAGCTGGAGTAACACCATCACCTGAGAAAGCATACTCATCAGGATCATCAACTCTGTCTAAGCGAGAAAAACGTATTGTCTTATGCTTTAAAATCAGAGCCAAAGTCTCAATGCTTGTATAATGATAGAGCTTCATATGCTGCTTAACTATTGATGTTCAATATGCAAGGTTTTACATCCTCTTTATTCATGATAAGTTGCTTTTTTGTTTGTGGGATCTTCATCTCTTTCAAATAGGCATCGAAATCTTCCAAAAAAGTAACTATAGAGTCATCCGTATCAGAACTTGGATATGTACGGAACAGTTCTTCTATTTTTATAGATTCATCCATATTTATAAAAACACTCTATTTTGGACAAACAAGTTTATATTTTTCATTCTAACGTACTCATCCATAGCATTATAATACTCACGAATCAGAGGGCGTAAATTTGCATCTTTGCTATAATCCTCTATTTTTAATTTTAGAGCACGTAATTCTGCTATAGAAATTCCCTTACCATGTGACTTCCACTTTTTATTGTCACTCAAATTCTTAGCGATTTCTATCGCACGTAATTCCTTTTCATCAGGAGTAACTGTAGATCCATCTTGATGCTTTGTCCAATTTTTAAACTTATAGTTTACCAACCATTTAGTCAAGAGATCCGTTGTCAAATCACGTGCCTGTTCAAAGCTACGAATCTCACCCAAATCCAGTTCTTTAAGCCATATTAGTTCTGCTTTTGTCAATGTACCCTTACTGGCTTTGTCAATAAACTCATTGATCTTATCAAGATAACCCAATGCTGCTACATACTTATTATCCTTATTTGGGACTTGCGGATCAATAGGCCCTAATACGGAAATATAATCCATCAAGATTCTATCACCACTCATACAGAATATAGTTCCAGCACTATATGCATAATCAGGCACTATAAAGTTTATCTCAGAATAATGGTATCGCAATATGTTGACATATCGTTCTACAATTTCAGCACTTCCGCCAAGTGTCGTCAAAATGACATAAAGCTTATCTCTCTTCACGACATCTGTTTTCAAATCTTCCACTAATTTGGCAAACATATTGGCGGAGACAGGAGCCAAGCTGCCATAATATACAAACACATCAGCATTTAAATACTGTTCCAATGCTTCAAGCTTGGCTTGAAGCATTTGCCTTAATGTATCATCAATTGGAGATTTCATAGGCTTACATATTTATATATTTGTAAATCACCGTTAGAACGTAACTACTGATTTTCAGCAGTTAGCACATCCAACATTTTTCAAAAAAAGCATATTATTAATTGGTATTGCCAAAGCTACCTATTAGGCAGCCTTGACATTCACCTTTTTGTTCGAGTTATAATTACATGGGATTAGGAACATGAAGTCTTGCTCCCCCTCCATCAGTCGGGTGAGTATATCTTCTATATAATCGCCAAAATTAATGTCATTCAACTTGCAGCTCTCAAAAAGTGAGAACATAGTATATCACCATTACAGCGTCCCCACTATTTTACAAGTAGTTACACGTATAGAAATTTTGAAAAGAGTGTTCTTATTATCGTTTTTAGGGTGAAGGATTACCTAAGCGCACTCCTTCACCTCTTCGTTTTTTTCTTTATAGTAACATGGAAGCATAGAATGATAGTCCTTATCCCCATCTTTCATGCGGATAAGGATTTGAAATCTTTCTTAAACTGTGAAGACTTACGAAGTTCTTTCATGACATTATTGCATTGAGGCTATAAAACTTTCCAAATTGTCCATGCAGACTGGACCAGCATCCTTACCATTCTCAATTTCCTTCATGGCAGCCAACGTTATAGCATTAGGAATTTCCTCCTGCGCCTTAACAGAAGAATAAGCATTATTCACGGAATCAATTATTTTAACTCCACGAAATGCCTTTAACGCATCTTTCAACTGCGCCAAAATGGAAGGATTTTCTACTTGCAATGTCAACGTTGTCATAATCTTATATTTATTTTGCAAATATACGACTATTTCTTGTATCTCTGTTTCTTTCCTGTTATTATTTATACTATTTTAAGCTACCTTATTAGCCAGCATACACTCCCTCTACATAATCATAACACCATCATTGTGCATATTTCAGTTCAACAAGAGCTTCCAAACCATTTTCATCTGCTGGCACAGGCTTTCCTCCTCTTGCCTTCAACGTTCTGGCATAATCCAAAGCATCTTGAAACTCTTTCGTATTTTCAGAAATCATATTTTTTCAATATTTTGCAACTTCAAACAAGCTTCATCTGGAGTTATCACATCACCATTCGATTCCTTGAAATCCTTTACATTTCTCGTTACAATATAGTCTGCACCCCATCGCTTCGCAGAAGCATACTGTACCCCATCCTCAAAATTCTTCCATTTCGTATCGTAGGATTGATAGATATCAGCAGAGTCAACAGACGTAATTTCTACGTATTCACGCAAAAAGTCTATTTTCTTTCTAAAATTATCCAGTGGCATTTTGCTACGTTCCACACAAATAAAACTAGCAGTAACGACAGACATTGAAGAGGCTGCAAGTTCTATTTTACCCTCTACGGCAAAAGAGACAATCATTGCCGTCGGAAGATAAAACGCAGGTCGTTCCAATATGAAATCAATCAACACATTGGTATCCAAAAATAATTTCATAGATACTTCTCCTCTAAAATTTCAGCCTGTTCTTTCTTATAATCAAGAGACAAATCATCTGGGCATTGAGATCCCATCTCCAAAGCCTTGACCTTTGGATTGATATAGTACTTTGGTCGAGAAGCTGCTACATTATTTTTCCCAATAATTTCCAAGAAAACTTGCATTCCAGTTTTCACCGCCTCAGACACACTCATGTTATGAAGGCGTGCATAAGCAGCGACACTATTATAAATGCCATTATCTAGCGTTATTGTATTCATACTCATTCCTTCCTTTAAAGTAATTAGATTGCAAAGATATGCTTTTTCCTCAAAACTGCCAAGGGTTTCATCTGATTTAACACTTGAAACTTTTTACCGCCCTAGAGCATCAGAAACCCTTGGGCAGGTAAATTCGAAGATTTACGCTGCCTGCAAAGGAATCAAGATCTAAAAGTTCATTCAAGTACATTCGTCAAGCCTTTCTTATGCGCCAACACCACTTCATGCCATGGAGACATCTTTGACAAAAAGACTATTTGACTGGCAGTCCACAACCTTGCAGGTTTTCCATTTCGCTAACAGCCTCAGCCTTCAACTTTGCATTTGGTGGATAACAAACTTTCACAACATGAGCCAAGGCATGCTCCAACAACCGAATCTCGGCATTCACATCCTCTGGCGTATTGAATTCCGTCTGGACTGAAACCAAAAGCATAGAAAAGACCTTCAAGATAGTTTCCTTTTTTATTGCAACATCCGAGTCCTGGTTTGATGCCAACAATTTGCAAGTCGTTCTATAGTTGATTCCAAGTTTATAAGAAAACTTTGTAAGAGCAGGATGACCCCATCTTATCCATATTCGGCGAATTTCATCGATAGCAGTGGCCTTCCATGCGTTCGCCTCTTCATCCGTAGTCTTCACAACCATGGTATATTATCTTCATTACCATGTAGAAACTAGTACCTATTACTAAAAAACGTGAAGAGGATGTAAAGATTCGTTAAGGACATTGCACTCCATAGAGTACAATACCAAAATTTCAAGATGATGTACCTTTGCAGAAGCTTAACTGCACTCGGCAATATGAAAGTGAACTTTCATTGCGCTCGCTTGCATAAGCTTTGCTCACGAAATCAGAAAATGATTTTTAAATGTTATTATTGTCAAGCCCTATAATATAATAAGGTATATGAAATATCAAGCTAGTTATACCCGCCGCATTTTGGCGAGGATGTATTTTCCTGAGTGCGACACTCAGAATGCGGTACGAAGACTCACAAGTGAAATCAAGAGATGCACGGAACTGTACGAGGAGTTGACCAAGAATGGAAAATCGTTCGATCACGGACAGATTCTTACCATCAGAGAGGTGCGTCTCATCAAGGATTTCTTGGGCGCCCCAGAGGTCGATTAGAACGATGCGCTTTCGGGATTTTAAGAATGCGCTTTCTTGTGCCGCAACAATGCGCTTTTATAGCTCACATAAATGCGCTTCCTTAAGTCACATAAACGCACGTCCTTAACATGCATGAATCCGAAGCATGGATTTTGATGCCTAAAAATGAGTTTTTTCTCAACTTAGACGTACTTCTACCGACTTCGACAAGTCGCCTTTCTGAATGTCGTACCTTTGCACTCGCAATCAGGAACATGATTCGAGAAGTCAATATCCTGACTAGAGTGTTTATATATTTAATGTTTCATTTTTAAAATTTATTTATTATGAGTAAATCTTATGCAGTGTTCGGAAAGTTGCTTACTTCGTGAAGCAAAACCTGAAGAACGGCTATGATTACAGAGTATTTTCCTTTATCCATCGGTGACGAGTTCCAGAAATGCTCGATTAATTTCAATCGTAGCGCCGCTGACATATCGGATTTCGTTGCCGATGAGAGCCTTCTTTCCTGAAATACGCTGCACGTATGCTTCCAGTCCTTTCAGTTTTCCTTCGGTGATTTTCACCTTCTGTCCCTTCTTCAAAGGACCCATGTAAGCAACCGCAGGAATATCAGGATTCTCCACCAAACGGCGATAATCATCCAATTCCTTGTCAGGAACTTGATATATCTCACGCTGCCCTGGCATGGTAAGCATCTTATATACATCGGAACGGAAACGGATGTCATTGAGATGTTTCTTGCTGACACGACAGAAAATATATGTGGGAAGGAAAGGCTTCTCCTTGGTTCTTCTCTTGTTGCTTCGCTTCTCTATATAAACTATCTTCTGCAGGGGAACCCATAGCTCCAGCCAAGTTTTATTTTTGGAGAAATCAAGCTCAATGGATGCTGCTATCTTCCTCTCGCAGTTACATCTTACCACAGCTACAAACCAACCAGAATCGGCTGGTTTTTCAAGGATTTCTTCGGGGTTCGCCAAACTCTCTACGGAAGTTTTTTCCACGGCTTCGCCGTCGTCCCCTGCAATAGGAGCCGCTACGAAATTGTCGATATTTTTGTCATTCATCTTCAAACTGATCTGTAAGTCGGTTTCGATGATTTTCCTCTAAATCTCTTCGTAAGAGATAGAGAAATTTGGGACAAAGTTACAAAAAATAATTGAAACAAAGCAAATTACGAACGTTAAAACTTATAGTTACCTTCTACTTTTTCCTACTTTACTTTTACAAAGACTTAGTGTAAAACTTGTTAAGTAGCTGATTGATTGAAAATTCATAGTTTTTCAGTATCTCTTACGAAGAGATACATTTATGATTCTTAAGTAAAAGCAATAAATGATTCGTACTTATAATAATAGTTGTATAAATACGTTTTATCAGAAACATAATTCTATTAAAATGAACAAAAAACTTACATCCTTGCTCTTTGCGAGCATCCTATGGTCTATGCCTCTAGCTCTCCATGCCCAGTATCATTCAAAGGTGTGGAACCCAGACAATGGCAATGGCACTTATACCAATCCCGTCATCTACGCTGACTATAGCGACCCTGACGTAGTGGCTGTTGGCGATGATTACTATCTCACAGCAAGTTCCTTCAACTGCATCCCTGGTCTGCCTATCCTTCATAGCAAGGATTTAGTCAACTGGGAGATTATCGGCTATGCCCTACAAGAGCAAGAACCTAAGGAAGTTTTCGACCAACCTCAGCATGGCAAAGGGGTATGGGCACCTTCCATCCGCTACCACAATGGCGAGTTTTACATCTATTGGGGAGACCCTGACCATGGCATTTTCATGGTGAAGACCAAGGATCCTCGTGGAGAATGGGAAAAGCCTGTATGTGTTTTGGCAGGCAAAGGCATGATAGATACTTGCCCTCTCTGGGACGAAGATGGAAGATGCTATCTCGTAAATGGCTGGGCTGGAAGCCGTTCTGGCTTCAACTCCGTCCTCACCGTTCGTGAGCTTTCCGCTGATGGAACTAAGGTGATAGGAAAGCCTCGCATTGTATTCGATGGCGGACAGGAGAATCATACCACTGAAGGTCCAAAGTTTTACAAGCGAGATGGTTACTACTGGATTATGTGTCCTGCCGGTGGCGTACAACATGGTTGGCAACTCGCCATGCGCAGCAAGAATGTGTATGGTCCATACGAGTCGAAGATTGTCATGGCGCAAGGCAAAACCCAAGTAAATGGTCCTCACCAAGGCGGTTGGGTACATACGGCACAAGGCGAAGATTGGTTTTTGCATTTCAACGACCAGTATGCCTATGGTCGTGTGGTTTTTCTTCAGCCAGTCAATTGGAAGAGCGGATGGCCTGTGATGGGCAATGACAAGGACGGCGATGGATGTGGAGAACCGTATATCACTTATCGCATGCCAAAGTCTAGCTCTCACACCAAGGTCAACCCACAAGAGTCTGATGAGTTTAACGACACAGAACTAGGCTTGCAATGGCAATGGCATGCCAACTACAACCTGCTTTGGGGTATGCCTACCAATAGCGGATGCCTGCGTCTCTACAACGCCGACCTCTCCCACCCTGCTAAAGACGGCGAGGCTGTACCATTCAAGAGCCTTTGGGAAGCAGGAAACCTCTTGCTCCAAAAGACTCCAGCCAAGGAATTCAAGGTGACCACCAAGATACGTGTTGCATCCAAGGGAGATGACCAATATGGAGGCATCATCATGATGGGTATGGACTATCAAGCATTGGTGGCACGCAGAATGGGCGACAAGTTCTTGCTCCAGCAACTTTACTGCAAGGGAGCCGACAAGGGAGGTGTTGAGACCGAGAAAACCTTAGCTACTCTTCAACCTACCTTTAGAGACACCATGGAATACGCTCCTGCCATCTATCTAGACATTTACCTTCAGATGAAGGTGAAAGATGGGAAATGCCAGTTTGCCTATAGCATGGATGGCAAGCACTTCAAGAACGCAGGCGACCTCTTCACCATGCGTCAAGGCAAATGGATTGGCGCCAAGATGGGATTCGTCAGTGAGCGCAAGAACACCAAGGGCAATCGAGGATGGATAGACGCCGATTGGTTTAGAGTGACACGCTAGAGATAAAAATCGCACTTATGCCTTTTTCAATCTCATGATCATTTGGATAAAACTTGGTATCAAGATGCAGAGTGAGAAACCGACGGCGTAAAAAACCGTCTTCTCATTTCCACCGAAGAGGTCGATCAGCTTGCCATCGCTCTGAGGCACAAGGTTCGCCAGGATATAAGCCATGGTATTGTTGACCCAGTGCATCAAGATGCCAGGTACCAGACTCTTGGTACGGTAATACATCCAACCCAAAAGCAACCCCATCAACAAGGCGTTGACAAACTGAGCGGTATTGCCATGTGCCAAGCCGAACATCGCTGCAGAAATCATAATGGCTACCCAATGGTTCTTCTTGCTCATCATATCCAACAAGCTACGAAGGATGGCACCACGGAAGACCATTTCCTCGGTAAGCGGTACCAAGATGCCCACTGCCACATAGCCCCAAGGTTCTTTCATCAAGCCCTCGAAGAGCTTACCTGTGTTTTCGTCCATCTCTACACCCAGTTGCTCGTAGATGAACTCCAACGGGATGATGGCTCCAAGGGTGAACAGTGCCACCCACAAAAGCGTGAGCCAAGGTTTCGACAACAAGTAATCACGGGTGAGCACCACCCATTTCGCCTTGAGGAAGACAATGAGAGTGATGATGCTGCTGAACACCGTGGTGATAGCCAACAAGGCTGGGTTGCCACCAGTCTTCACAGCCTGCAATGTAGCTTGAAAGCCCTCATGCTTCACTGCCGCCCAAATGCCGGCACCAGCATATAAGACCACCAATTGCGCTACTATAAAAACGATGATGTATAATACTACATCCAATATACCTTTCTTTAAACTAATCTTTGCCATATCTACTTATTTTTGCCTTTCCTATCGGCATTATTTTTCTTTTTCTTCTTCAAATATCTCCATGATAGTTTGCTCATCTTCCTTGAGTTGAGCAGCTAGTTCCTCAGGGCTGTCAAACTTCTGTTCACCACGGATGCGCTTCACGAAGCTCACCAGCAAGAGTTGGTCGTAGATGTCACCATCAAAATTAAAAATGTGTGTTTCGAGCGTGATGCGCTTGCCATCAAAGGTTGGACGAGTACCGACATTCATCATGCCATGCTTCCAAACCATCGAGTTCTCCATACGAACCTTGACGGCATAAACGCCCGACTCAGGAATCATCTGTCCGAAATGGGAGAGGTCGAGGTTGGCTGTAGGGAATCCCAATTTACGGCCCTCATGATAGCCATTCACCACCTTTCCGATGATAGTATAAGGATAGCCGAGAGCTTGGTTGGCAAGTTCTACCTCCCCTTCCTTCAAGAGAGAACGAATCACCGACGAAGAGATGTTGACTCCATCTATTTGGAACGCCTCGTTCTTGATGACCTCCATGCCCATCTCCTTGCCATAGCGCACATAGTCATCGAAAGTTTCCTCCCGATTGTGTCCGAAGCGATGGTCATAGCCGATGAAGAGTTTCTTCACATGAAGATGGTCGTGGAGTACCTGCCGCATGAAGTCACGAGCCGACATCTTCGCCATCTCCTTGCTGAAAGGCAAGACAACGGCATTGTCTATCTCCGTCTTCGACAAGAGAAGCAACTTAGACTCCAAGGTGCTCAACATCTCTGGCTGATAATCGCTCTGCAACACCTTGCGAGGATGCTGGTCGAAGGTAATCACCGTAGATGCCAAACCATCCTTACGTGCCGTATTCACCAGATGCTGTATCAAGAACTGATGCCCACGATGCACACCATCGAAGAAGCCGATGGTGGCAACGCAAGGTTCCAGTTGCACTTGTTCATTGTAATATACTGTTTTCATTGTCATTCAAACTATTGTCCCTTAACTTCCTCCAAACTTCTCTTCACTTCTTTTTAATTCCCCTATCAATTCTTTCTTTTAGCCAAGAGACGCTTGAAAGCTCGCCATATCTCACCTACCCAAAGAACGATAGATGTAGCACCGATGATGGCCAGCCATTCTGTCAATGACAATGGCACGGTACGGAACATCTCGCCTCCGAAGGTGACGATGAGCCACTGTCCGACGAGCACCAAGGCAAGCACCAATATCATACCTTTGTCTTTCAAGAAGTGGCGGAAGGCAGTGCGATTGCTACCCAACGACTTGGCATTGAAGAGATTCCAGAACTGTATCATCACGAAAGTAGTGAAGAAAACGGTCAACTCATGCACATCCACACCTCCCTTGCCTCTTCGCTCACAGTAAATGAGCATGGCAAACATCACGATGAAGAAGGCGATGCCACAGAAGAGAATGCCGAAAGCCATACCCTTGCTGATGATGAAGTCGGTAGCCTTGCGTGGCTTATCGTTCATTACCTCATGCGATGGAGGCAATGAGGCGAGGGCGAGGGCGGCAAAAGTATCCATGATAAGGTTGACCCAAAGTATCTGTGTCACCGTAAGCGGCATCTCGGTGCCGATGATAGAACCACCCAATACCAAAAGCAGGGCTGTCACATTGACCACCAACTGGAAGAAGAGGAATCGCTGCAAGTTGCGATAGAGCGAGCGGCCCCACATCACGGCATTGGCAATGCTCTTGAAGGAGTCGTCGAGCAAGGTCATATCCGAAGCCTCCTTTGCCACGGAAGTACCCGAGCCCAACGACAAACCGACATGGGCATAATGGAGGGCAGGCGCATCATTGGTGCCATCACCAGTTACGGCAACAACCTCGCCATGCTTCTGAAGCATAGCCACAAGACGCTGTTTGTCGGTAGGACGAGCACGGCTCATCACCCTGATGTCCTTGGCACGCTTGTATGCCTCCTCATCGGAGAGTGCCTCCCATTGTTCACCCGTAATCATCTGTTGGTCGAGCGAAGTCATATCGCCATCCGCACCGATATTCTCAGCCTCATCCTCGAATACACCTATCTGCTTACCGATTTCCATGGCAGTGGCGGCGGTATCACCCGTCACCACTTTCACCTCGATACCGGCATGGCGGCATTCCTTCACGGCGGCAGGCACATCCTTGCGGATAGGGTCGGTAATGGCTACGAGAGCCTGGAGGGTGAAGTCTTTGGCTGACAGGAACTGAACTATCGTTGGGATAGATTTGACATCAGTACCCTTTGCATCCGACGACTTCTTATCTGAAACAGGATTCTCTTCCATTTTCTTATAGGCGAAAGCGAGAGTTCGCATCGCCTTGTGCTGCCATTCATCCAACTCACGAAGAGCCTGGTTGCGGTATCTCTCCTCCATCTCACAAAGGTCGAGCACGATTTCTGGCGCACCCTTCACAAGGAGGTATTTCTCACCATCCACCTCGGCAATCGTTGCCATGTATTTCTTCTCGGTAGAGAAAGGCTGTTGCTTCAACACCTTTGCCTGTTGTCTCAACTCTCTATAATCTTGCTTTTGCGATTTCAACCAAAGCAAGAGTGCCGACTCGGTAGGATTGCCGATAGCCTTATCCTCGTCCAGTTCGGCAGTAGAGTTGATGGCAATGGCGACATCGAGCAAGTGCTGGTTGTCATCCTTTGGCAAGAGCTCATCCACCTGCATTTGGTTTTGCGTCAGTGTGCCAGTCTTATCCGTACAAATCACGGTTACTGCTCCCATCGTCTCACAAGCATGGAGCTTGCGCACAAGGTTGTTGGATTTCAACATACGGCGCATATTGAGAGCCAGCGAGAGGGTTATCGCCATTGGCAATCCCTCTGGCACCGCCATCACGATGAGCGTGACTGCCATCATGAAGTAGTCGAGCACGATCTCTGCCATATAGAAGTAGTCCTTGCCACCCCAAGCAGGATTGGTAAGAATATCATGTACGAGGAAGATGACGAAGGCTGCCACCGACACCACGCTACCCACCTTGGAAATCATGGAAGCCAACTTGTCAAGTTGCACATAGAGCGGTGTCTTCACAGAAGTCTGCTCGGTGGATTTCTGCGCCACCTTACCTATCTCTGTTGCATCGCCAACGGCAGTCACCACAAATTCGCCACGTCCGTTCATCACCATCGTGGAGCGAAGGATAACGTTGCGAGGATAAGCTCCATCGCCACCGCCTTCCGTATTTTTCTCTGTGATAGGTTCGCCCGTGAGTGTGGATTCATTGATTTGCAAGTCGGTACTAACAAGCAACTCGCCATCGGCAGGCACCTCATCGCCCACCTCGATGAGCACCACGTCGCCCACCACGATGTCATGGCGAGGTATCTGCATCACCTTGCCACCACGGCGCACCTTCACGGGTTGTTCCTCACTCAATGCCGTCAACACATTAAACTTCTTGGCGGCATCTCGCTCAAAATAAAATCCCACGGTAGTGGCCAGGAAGACAGCGACAAAGATGCCGATGGTTTCCATAAAATTATGTTCGATAAAAGCGAGGATGAGTGATACGAAAGCCGCTACGAGAAGTATTTGGATAATCGGGTCGCGATACTTATCCAAATACAGTTTCCATAAAGAGGTACGATGAGGAGGGGTGAGGACATTGCGTCCATGCTGTTCCCTACTCTGCTTTACTTGTTCATCGGTCAAGCCGAATCTTTTGTTTTTGTCTATATCCATTTCTTGAAAGAAATCTTTCCTTTTATTTAATAAGAACGCCCACGCATGTGGATGTTGGGTGCAAAGATACGGCAATTTTCTGACTTATCCATCGTCACACCTATTAATTTATATGAAAAATGGCGAAAATATTTGGTTATTTAACCAAAAACTAGTATCTTTGCATCCGAATTTGATAAAAATTCTCGGACTTGTAGCTCAGTTGGTTAGAGCAACAGACTCATAATCTGGAGGTCCTAGGTTCAAGCCCTAGCTGGTCCACGCTGAAAATCAAGCAGTTAAGCTATTGTAGCTTAACTGCTTTTTTCGTTGCTGGTTTGCTTGAATTTGGTCTATTTGTTTTTGCGTAAACAAAAAAAACATTAAGAGGGCGATTTGGAGCTTTTGCAACCAAGTTGCAGAAACCTTTTTGTAATTTTGCAACCGAAATAGAAAAAGGAACTGAATGTTCCTGGTTATATAGAACTAAAAGTATTGCAAAATTATGGAAGAAATGAAACATTCTCAC
>ENA-OWPL01001377-OWPL01001377.1-human-gut-metagenome-genome-assembly--contig:-NODE-1377-length-14310-cov-4.787583_pt1 | contig 14310 bp, 9 predicted proteins | sample MGYA00248263_ERZ651844 | MGnify/ENA primary metagenome ERZ651844 (study PRJEB26924, sample SAMEA4378256) | human gut metagenome | biome: human gut; feature: human-associated habitat; material: faeces...
CATTTATAGAAATCCGGTCCATCTCCCAGATTCCTTACATAACCCATCAGCCGTTTCAGACAATAAGCCGTCTCCTTCACATCTGTCAGGCAGTCATTCGCATAGAAACCTGTCCATTTTCCATGTTCCCTCTCTCTCATGGCACTGGCAGCCGCATTATATGCCTCTACAGCATTTCCCAACAAAAAGAAACACTTTTTATACTCCTTCTTCTGATAAGTCCGGAAGCTTTCCGCAAACAGTATACTTCCCTTCAGACAATATTTGTGAATCTCCGTCTGCAGTAATACAGAATCCTTCCACAGTTCACTGCCTTTGACCACAGCGCAATCATGATACAATTGCTCTATTTTATCACAGGTCGCATTGCATTTTGATTCAAACCAGTCCATCTGCTTATCAAATGCAGATTCTCCGGTACACCAGAACAGTTCTTCTACCGGTGCGGCTGCTCCGTCCCTCATCCATCCATAGATAAAATCCCGGACCACATAATTATAGAATTGTTCTCCTGCATGTTCGTCTTCTCTTTCACCAAAGGACAGCATAGCATCCGGATATCTGCTAATGCATTGCTCCATGCATGTCAGCTGATCCTCCGTGCAATCCGCTCCATAGTACTCCCGGATATAAGTTTTTCTGTGTTCTCCGGCTGTCAGTGCCTTCTTTTTCCACAAGTTGGCTATAAAAGAAAGCGGATATACATGAGGCTTAATATTGGAAGCATTGATAACCCACAGATCTGTAATTCCATGATCCATGGCATTGTTCAATTCTTTTTCCACAAATTCCATAGAGTTTGGCAGCATGGTGATATGGTTGGCTGCCTGCAGATCATAGAACGATACATGATAATAGGTTCCCTGCAGACCTTTGTCGCCTTTTTCCGGCAACGCTGGCACTCTTGGATTATGATTACCCTGACGTCTGGAGACCATCTTGCCATAACCATTATCTGCCCAGATCATGATCACATCTTCGGGGATCTGCAGATGACCGTCGCGATACAATTCCAAAATCTCCCCATACAGGTTCGTACAGCACACTGCCCCCTGGATCTGCTCTCTAATCATGTCATATTGTTCCTGCATGATGTTGCTGATGAGACTTCCACGTTTTTCAGAAGTATCATAGGCAGGGTCATTCTCCCAAAAAGGGACATCTCCCTGTCCTCTAAATCCGATGTTCCAGATGACTTCCTCATTCTTCTGTCTCTCTATGGCATCCTTCCACAGCCCTTCAAATAAATCCTTGTATTTCAGATAGGAAGGCTCCAGATCCGGATAAGCTCGCAGGAACATTTCCGCCCCCAAAGGTTCCGCATGATGATGCGTGATCATCAGTCCCATATCCAATGCAATGGGAGCATAAATTTTTGAATTTTTATCCGTTCCGGGAATCACCAGATTACCACCACAGCGAAGCAGCGCTTCAAATACCATTTCCCAGGGATATTCCTTCGACACGCCTGCTGTCCAGTGACTGATCAGCACTTCATCATTGATAAACCAGCCGCGATAACGGATTCTGTTTTCTTCCGACTGATAATGTCCATACGGAATTTCCACATACGGTTTTACTTTGATTTCCTGGTCATTCCAGAACCAGAATGGCAAAATTCCCAGATATTTTTCACTGAGTTCATTGAGCGCATAGATAAAAGAGCGGTCATTACTTCCATAGATTACGACCGTATCTTCGGATACTTCCATCTCATATGCCTCCGGCTCCAGTTTCTTCTGTCGCAATATCACAGTACCGCCCTCCCGGGCGGAAGCCTCCAGTGTCATTTCCATATCTCTCTCAAAGCGGGCATAGGCGTATTCTACCGCTTTTGTATTTTGTATTTCGCGCTGCAGACTTGTTGTCCGATGTAAAATAAAGTTTTTCCCCGACATTATGCCACCTCATTTTTCTTCCGGGTTCCGTTTTCTCTCATTTTAACGATTATCATTTAAAAATAACTTTTTGTTCCTCCCGATACTCCTTGGGTGACATCCCGTATTCCTTCCGGAATGCGCGGTAGAAGCTGGAATAGTCCTGAAATCCGTAGCGCTCGTAAACCTTACTGATATTTTCACCGCCCAGGATTGCTTCCCTGCATGCCTGCATTCTTTTCTTCAGGATGTACTGATGTACGGAAATTCCTGCCTGTTCCTTGAAAATATGTGCGATATAGTATCGACTCACAAAAAATACGGAAGACAGTTTTTCCAGGGAGAGATCCTCCTCCAGGTTCTGTTCTATATAATAGATCAGATTCTGATATAGGTTTTCCTCCTTGATTTTTACCGGATGTTCCTTTTCGTAGATCTCGCGGTTAAGATGAAGGATCAGATCACTCACTAAAAGCGGTATCCTGGCTTTTCTTCCGTATCGTTCCATCTGGGTCTCTTCAATCAACTGGAAAATTTTATACTGTATCGTATTAAATTCCACCACGTCATGAAAATAGATCAGCTTGCCCTGCACCTGGGCCTGCTGCATCAGGTAACCGTATTCCGCAGACTGTTCCATCAGGTTTCCTGCGTATTCCCTGCTGATCCAGAATACAAAACGGCGATAGGGACAGTTTGACTGCTCCACAACGGCTCTGTGCCTGCGTCCCGGAGGTATGATCACCATGTCTCCACATTTTAACGGATAGATCTCGTTCTCAATCTGAATTTGGACATCCCCTTCTATGAAAAAATAAAATTCATAATAATTATGGGTGTGCATCTCGATCTTGGAGGTATATTTTTCATTATAATAGTAGATTTCAAAGTCTTTGGAAAGCATGTATTGTCTTGTGGTAAAGGCAGTCTGCAATTTTTTCTTCATACCGGACCTCCGTTTCTGACAGAATTGCATATTGGAGCAGCATCCTTTTATCTCATAATAAATCAGCACAGCAACTTTTGCAATATATGTAACAATTCTTTCACTTTGTTTTTTCCATGAAAAAAATATAATAAAATTATCAAATGAATGGAGGTAATCCCCTTATGGAAATGACTTTACGATGGTACGGATCCAAATTCGATACCGTAACCTTATCTCAGATCAGACAGATTCCGGGAGTCACCGGAGTCATTACTACTTTATACGATACTGCCCCCGGAGAGGTCTGGAGCAGAGAACGTATCGCCGCTCTGAAAGCGGAAGTAGCCGCTGCCGGACTGCATATCTCCGGAATCGAAAGCGTCAATGTACATGATGCGATCAAAACAGGTGCTCCCGACCGTGATCTCTACATTGACAACTATATTCAGACTTTGGAAAATCTGGGAAAAGAAGATATTCACCTGGTCTGCTATAATTTCATGCCGGTCTTTGACTGGACGAGAACCGAGCTTGCCAGAAAACGTCCGGATGGTTCCACAGTCTTAGCTTATACCCAGGAAGCGGTAGACGCTATCAATCCTGAAGAAATGTTCGCTTCCATCGCCGGAGATACCAACGGTACCATAATGCCCGGCTGGGAACCGGAGCGCATGACGCATATCAAAGAGCTTTTTGCAATGTATGAGGATATCGATGATGAAAAATTATTCGAGAATCTGAAGTACTTCCTGGAGCGGATCATGCCGGTATGCGATAAATACAATATTAACATGGCAATTCATCCCGATGATCCCGCCTGGAGTGTGTTCGGTCTGCCTCGTATCATTATTAATAAGAAAAACATCCTGCGTATGATGCAGATGGTAGACAATCCTCATAACGGTGTCACCTTCTGTTCCGGTTCCTACGGCACCAATCTGGAAAATGACCTGCCGGATATGATCCGTTCCCTGAAGGGGCGCATTCATTTTGCCCATGTCCGCAACCTGAAGTTCAACAGTCCCACTGATTTCGAGGAAGCGGCGCATCTGTCCTCTGACGGCACCTTCGATATGTACGAGATTATGCGTGCTCTGTATGAGATCGATTTCGACGGTCCCATCCGTCCCGACCACGGTCGTATGATCTGGGGTGAGGTGGCAATGCCCGGTTACGGTCTGTACGATCGTGCCCTTGGTGCGACTTATCTGAACGGTCTGTGGGAGGCTATCGAGAAAGGAGCTGCTCGCTATGAGACTAAATAATGAAGGTTTAAAAGATAGAAAGTCCTGGGAAAACGCAGGTTATTCTCTGCCGGAGTATGATCGTGAAACCGTTACAAAAGCAACCAGCGAGAACCCTTTCTGGATTCATTTCGGTGCCGGTAACATCTTCCGCGCATTTCAGGCCAATGTCGTTCAGGATCTGTTGAATCAGGGAGTCCTCGACAGAGGTCTGGTGGTAGCGGAAGGCTATGATTATGAGATTATTCAAAAAATGAATCATCCACATGATGATTATAGTATCCTTGTGACATTAAAAGCTAACGGTACGGTGGAAAAGACGATCGTCGGCAGTGTTGTAGAGTCTCTGGCACTGGATTCTGATAACGCAGAACAGTTTCAGCGTCTGAAGGAGATTTTTGCCGCTGACAGTTTACAGATGGCTTCCTTCACCATTACAGAAAAAGGATATAATCTCTATGGTGCAGATGGTAAGTTTACTCCCCTGGTCGCTACAGATCTGGCTGCTGGTCCTGAGGCTCCCATCAGTTATATTGGAAAAGTAGCATCTCTATTATATGCAAGATTTCTTGCAGGAGAAAAGCCGATTGCCATGGTAAGCATGGATAACTGCTCTCATAACGGTGATAAACTTGCAGCAGCCATCGGTGCTTTTGCTGAAGGTTGGTCTCGGAACGGTCTGGCAGATAAAGATTTCGAAAGCTATATCAAGACAAGCGGCAAGGTCTCTTTCCCTTGGACCATGATCGATAAGATCACCCCCCGCCCGGATGCTTCTATCGAAGCACTCCTGAAAAAAGATGGTGTGGAGGAATTAGATCCAGTCATCACCGGTAAACATACTTACGTGGCACCTTTTGTTAATGCGGAGGAATGTCAATATCTGGTCATTGAGGATAATTTTCCGAATGGTCGTCCGGCATTAGAAAAAGGCGGTCTTATCTTCACGACCAGAGAGACTGTGGACAAAGTGGAAAAGATGAAGGTCTGCACCTGTCTCAACCCGCTGCATACTGCCCTGGCTGTGTTCGGATGCCTTATGGGATATACTCTGATCTCAGAGGAAATGAAAAATCCGAGTCTGAAGAAGCTGGTAGAGCAGATCGGATATACCGAAGGATTACCTGTAGTTGTAAATCCCGGCATCTTAGACCCTAAGGAATTTCTGGATACCGTATTAAATGTACGTATCCCCAATCCCTTCATGCCGGATACTCCCCAGAGAATTGCTACAGACACCTCACAGAAGCTGGCGATCCGTTTTGGAGAGACCATCAAAGCCTACGCTGCGGATCCGAAGCTGAATGTAGGGGATCTGAAGTTCATTCCCCTGGTATTTGCCGGGTGGTTAAGATATCTCATGGGAGTAGATGATAACGGCAAGGCATTTACTTTAAGCTCCGATCCCCGCCTGCAGGAGTTAACTGCTATAGTCAGTGGTATTTCTCTCGGAGCTTCCACTGATGTAGAAGCAGTTCTTGATAATGTGCTGTCGGATGCTTCCATCTGGGGCGTAGACCTGAAAGCCCTCGGTATGGATACCATAGTCTGCCGGTATTTCCAAGAGTTGATTGCCGGTCCCGGTGCCGTGGCAGCGGTTCTGAACAAATACACTTCCTAATCTTTATAAAACAAAAAATCCTGTTCCGGCGGCTTTTCTGTCGTTCGGAACAGGATTTTATTTTTTCATTTTTACAGATTCATATCATCTAACAACATGTCTGCATAGATACCGCCAAGTTCTCTCAATCCTCTGGCGATCAGAGATGCAAAATTCACAGCACCGTCATAACGAAGGTGGGTATTATCCTCGGATTTCTCCGGGTGATTCTTATACTCGCCCTCCGGGAAGAACATATACCATCTTCTGCTGTTCTTCTCTCCGGCTTTTTTTAACTCCATACGGCTCATGCTGTAGAGATCCACCAGAGGAACATTATTTTTCTCCGCGGTCTGCTTCATAGCAGCCACATAATCGGAATGTGCTCCGATCCCCAAGTGTTTCTCATCCATAAAGCATCTGCGCTCTAAGGGAGTGATCAGCACCGGATAGGCGCTATGATCTTTTGCCACACGGATAAAGGTTTCAAGATTCTCCATGTAAGTGGAAAAAGGCTCTGTATATCTGGTGGGATCCTCTTTTTTCTCGTCATTGTGTCCAAACTGGATAAACAGGAAATCTCCTGCACCAATTCTCTCCTCTATGGCTTTCAGTCTCCCCTCGTCCATAAAGCTCTTGGTGCTTCTGCCGTTCTTGGCATGATTGCTTACCTGATATTCCGGCTTTACAAATAAAGGAAATACCTGACCAATGCCTGTCTGCGGATAGGTCGTGTAGTCATTGGTCTGGACCGTGGAATCTGCAGCCCAAAAAATTCTGTTCATTTCTGCCCTCATTTCTGCGCTTCCCCTGCGCATCTGTCATCCTGCAATGCAGGAAACACGTTTTTGGATTTCTCTTCAAATACAACACAAGGGAAACCGAAGTTTCCCTTGTCTAAAGCAAAATACATGTGAGAAGAAAATCACTCCTTAACAGCACCGATATTAACACCCTTTACGAAGTACTTCTGCAGGAAAGGATACAGTGCCATGAAAGGTAAGATTGCACATACGATCGCTGCATAGAACAGTGTGTTCTGTGATACTGAATACTGCGTGGTAGGGGTATCACCATCCATGATCATATTACGTAACTGATACTGGAAGTTAACCTGATCAGGATTGGTAATATAGATCTTAACGGTAGAATAGTCATTCCATACGGTAACTGCGAACATCAGACCGATGGAAGCCAGAGCTGCCTTGGACAGAGGAAGCACGATCTTGAAGAAGATTCCCATAGGGGAACATCCGTCGATCTCGGCCGCCTCGAACAGGCTGGCAGGTATTCCTTCGAAGAAGTTACGCATCAGTACCAGGTTATACACGTTCATACCATGCTTCACCACTAGGATCCACATGCTGTTAACCAGGTGTAACTGCTTCATTACCAGGTACTCAGGGATCATACCACCGGAGAAGATCATGGTAAACAGAAGGAAATATGCGAAGAAGTTACGTCCGGGCATATCAAACTGGATCAGTACATAGCCACCCAGGGTGGACAGGAGCAGACCAAGGAACGTACCGAGCACGGTTGTGATCACGGAGTTGATGAACGGTCTGTAAAGTCTCTGGGTATGAATGATGGTCTTATAGCCATCTAAGGTAAAATCCTCCGGCCACAGTCTGAACTGGTATACACCCACAGCATTGAAGGAGTCTACGACTACCTTCCAGATAGGTACCAGTACCAGGAGGCCGATCAGAATAAATACGATGTAGTTTACAATATCGAATACATGAACCTTTTTCTTAGGTTTACGATAAGCTGTCTTTGCCACGTTTAACACCTCCTATACAATGCCACGGCCACGGGTCTTCTTACTAGCCCAGTTACATATCAGTACCAGTACACAGCCAACCAGGGACTTGAAGAGACCAACTGCTGTAGAGTAACCATAGTTCGGCAGAGCGATCGCGAACGTCTGACGATAAATATAAGTAGAAATAACATCAGACACACTGTATACCGCATTGTTGTACAATACGAATACGGACTCGAACATGTTCATAACCTTAGCAAGGTTCAGGATCAATACAGTGATAATAGTATTGGACAGTGCAGGCAGCGTTACGAAACGCATCTTCTGCATACGGGTTGCACCGTCGATATCAGCTGCTTCATACAACTCCGGGTTGATACCTGCCAGAGTAGCCAGGAAGATAATGGTTCCCCAACCGGTCTCTTTCCAGATATTGATAATGTAGAAGATCGGTCTCCACCATGCAGTGCTTGCCAGGAAATAAATTCCCTTGGCATCCGGTGCCAGGATGCCCCAGTCACGCAGCATTCCGTTTACCAGACCGGTAGAGGAAGGAGACAGGAACAGGCTGAAGATAGATGCAACTACTGCCCAGGACATAAAGTGGGGCAGATATATGATAGTCTGCAAAGTTTTCTTTGCAAAGAGATTTCCCATTTCATTTAAGAAGATTGATACGATGACCGCAGTGAAGGTCGTGATCAATAACTTCATGATACTCAGTTCCAATGTGTTTCTGAATGCACTCCAGAACGCATCGGTCTTAAACATACTGTAAAAATGCTTCAGTCCTACAAAAGTAGGAGCACCTACGGGCTTGTAATCGTAGAATGCATAACGAATACCAAGCATGGGCCAGTAATACATGATCAAAATGAACACAAATACAGGCAGGAACATCAAATAATAGCCTCTGTTATTCCAGATCCGGAGACCAAGAGGCTTGTGACGTACTTCTACGCCGGTGGATGTGGTGATTTTCTTTTTCTTGCTCATACCATCCCTCTTCCTTTCGACTTCATCTCACACATTCTTTTCTCTCTAAAATATCCTGTCCCATGGGTTTTTGCATCCCGGCGGGACAGGATAATTATATCATGTTTTTGTAGCTTCTGCTACTATATTGCAGATATTATTACTGGTTCAGTTCAGCTAAGCACTGATCAATGATAGATCCAACAGTATCAACGTAGGTCTGCATAGCTGCATCTACATCGCCGCCGTCAACTACTACTGCTGTGATAGCTGCCAGTTTAGCATCATAGATGGTACCGGACTCGTTGGTATAGGTCTCAGAGGTAGGAGACTGAGGAGCATCCTTACAGTTCTCGGTGAAGAACTTGTTGCCTTCTGCAGCCAGGCTGGAAATATCGTTAAAGCCGTTGTCCAGAGAGCAGATAACCAGAGCGGGATCCATAGCATTCTTCTTCCATACGGAGTTAGGATCGTTAGGAGACGGCTTTAAGTGGAACTGACCGTCTTCGTACTCGTAAGGCTTCTCTTTGTCAGTACCTGCATTGATGGTGAAGCTTTCAGCCTTGGTAGACCAGTGAACATCCTCTGCACCGTAGGTCCACAGAGTCTGCACCTTATCGCCATCCATCATGGTCTCGATGAATGCATCGAAGATAGCCTGCTCACGGGAGTTGTCTCCGTCACCGTCATCAATGATAACCCATACAGGAGCTTCTCTGTTCAGGTAAGCGCCAACCTCAGCGATAGGAGCCAGCTCAACCAGCTTCTCGTCAACACCGTTCTTGATCAGGTTATCGGTCAGAGTCTGATACCAGGAACCTGCCCAGTAAGTGAATACACCTGAAGAACCGGTCTGATCGTTGGAGAACCATTTCTCACGAGCGATCTTGGTGGAAGCGGTCAGGGTCTCAGGATCGATAGCGCCATCCTTGTAAGCCTGCTGTAATCTTAACAGAGCCGCCTTGGTAGCATCGGTCTGGAATCCATCGTACCAGGTACCGTTGTCATCCTGCAGGATTGCGGGATAAGCATCCTGCCAGAACTCAGGCAGATAGTTTACGTAAGGAGCTTCGTTACCAACGAAACCAGCTGCGATAACGCCATAGGTATCACCGGTTACGCCGTTACCATCGGGATCTTCGTTGTGGAACTTTAACAGCATGTTGTAGTAATCATCATAAGTCTTGATATCTTCAGCCTTCAGGCCAACTGCATCTAACCATGCCTGCTTAACATAGGTAACACATCCATTACCATAGGTAGGAGCGAAGCCATACAGATGACCTTCCTCATCCTTCAGGTTCTCATTGATCTCAGGCAGGATCAGGTGAGACTGGAATTTAGCGTTTGCATATGCTTCGGACATATCCCACAGCAGACCGGTAGGAGCATACTGCTTGAACATATCTGCACTCATGATCATAACGTCGGGGTAATCACCACCTGCGAACAGACGACCTACTGCATCGGTATAACCGGAGTGGTCTAACTGCTGGATGTTCATCTTAATAGGATGACCGATTGCTTCGGATACTGCATCATCCCACTGCTGAACGAATTCAGCCTGGCCGTTATCAACGGTTGCGGTCAGAGTACCATTAACTACTACGTTAATCTCCTCCAGATTGTAAGCTTCGGTGGAAGCCTCGGTAGAAGCTGCTGCGCTGCCAGTTGCTGCGCTGTCGGTGGATGCTGCAGGAGCATCATTGCTGCTTCCGCATGCTGCTAAGGAAGCTACCATAGCAGATGCTAAAAGTACGGATAATACTTTTCTCTTCATTTTGTTCCTCCCTAAAAATTTGGAATCATGATTTGTCATGGGGTCATTCCCTTGACTTGCCTTCACCTTACCATCCGTCACCGGGAAAAACAAGTTACAATTTTTGCGTTCGGGTGCAAATTTTGACCACCGATTCTGCAAACCCTTGATTTTACTGCATTCTTTGAAAGCACTTACATTTGATATTTTTAAATTTGAAAGGGGTTACATCTTGCTTCCTTTGTAAGTAACTGATACAATATACATGGTTTATTCGGTATATTATCTAAAAAAATTGAGACACGGGAGTGATCATGAATGATTTTTAATAAAAAAGACACCCTTAATGATACAAATTATACAAGCCACAACAGTACATTAATGCTGAGAATGGTAACCTCTTACAGTATTTTCCTGCTGATCATTCTGGTTTTGTTCATCTTTTTATACCGTTCTACGATAAATAACGCGCGTGATTCTTATGATCAGCAGAACGAGACAACCCTGATCAGCAATGCAGAGCTGTTTGAAAGCGATCTGAACATTATGGAGGTGTATTGCCGGCAGCTTTTGCAGAACGACACCTTCCGTAAGGTCATGAATTATCAGAATACTTACTATCCTTTTACGGAGATGGGGAATGAATTACAGAATTCTCTGGCAACAAATGTGTATGCGGAAGCACTTCTTCCTTTAAAAGAGTCCTTTGTCTATTTTCCGGAGACGGACTATGTATTGAATCCTACTTATTTCATATCCGCAAAGCGGTTCTATAACTGGATTCAGAAATACTCTTCTACCGAAAAGGAACTGTGGCACTCCTACATGACGGAACCGGAATACAAGAACCGCTTTCTTCCTATGGATCAGTTCATGCCAAATTACAGTGAAAAATACTATATGTATATCATCGACCTGAATGATCTCTACTATATGGATGCCAATGCAAAGGTATGCTTTATCTTCGAACAGGATAAAATGGCGGATCTGTTCGACTGTGTACAGATGGATGGGGATAATTTTCTGGCTGTGAACGCGTCAGATACCTCCACTGTGCTTACGATAAATATCCCGGACAGCATTTCCGCAGAAATGCTGGATTCCCTTGACTTTAATAAAGGATATGCCCAGGTCCGTCTGAACGGACAGACTTTTACTTTAGGGAAATATACTTCTGATAATACCAATTATTCTTATTATTTTAGTTTTCCTCCCTATAAAGCGACTGGGGGGCTTGGAGGCACACATTTATTTTTCATCTTACTGGCAATGTCCGCACTGGTGATCGGCGGTTCTCTGGTATATTATTTTTCCCGTCGGAATGTGCAGCCTATCATTGAACTTGGTCAGGAGCTGCAGACTGCTGTGGAAGTCCAGAAGAATCTGCAGGAGGTAGTGGACAGCCAGCGTCCCATTATCTGTACCTCTTATGTCCGACAGCTTTTGTCCGGTACGGCTACATCCGAAGACGAGGTAGCTTATATGGAGAATTATCTGGGGATCACTGCTTCTTCTTATTATAATGTGTTATATATTGTGTACTATAATAACTTCGGCGATAATGTAGAAAATGCTCTTCCCGGCGGCGTGGAATCTGTAGAGGAGCTGGAGAAGATCATCGAGTCCGCACTGGAGAATTTCTTCGGTACACCACTTTTCTACTTCAGCCCTTCGGACCGTACCTATTCTGTCCTGCTACACTGTTCCGAAGAAGAAGGGAAAAATCTGATTCTGAAGATCAACAATTGCATCCTGCGGCTTCATGATTATCTGCTGGATACTTACGACATCTGGCTCTTCGCCGGCATCGGACGCAATACGGATTCCCTGATGAATGTATGGGAATGCTACCAGCAGGCCTCCGAGGCTGTCAGCTATACCACGAAGAACTACATTTTCTTCCCGTATGAATTCATTAAAAAGGATTCCAACGTGTTCTATTATCCGCCGGAGATCTCCACGAAGCTGATCCATTTCATCTCCACTGGCAATACTCCGCAGGTACTGGAGCTGTTCAATCTGATCCACCAGGAGAATATCGAGGAACGTACCCTGCCGGTTAACCTGTTAAAATACCTACTGTCAGATATCCGTAACACTTTATTAAAAGCAAGATTTGCACTGCCCCAGGACGCAGATTCCGAAGCTGTAAAGGTACTGGATGAACGTTTCAATGAGCACCTTACCTTCAAATTGTGCGAAGATCTTGCCTTATCCCTGTGTAATCTCTTCGGCAATAAGGAGGATGACAATACGTTATCCGCCACCATTGAGAAATATATTAAGGAAAATTACAAGGACCCTTCCTTAGGGCTTAACAAGATCTCCGATGAATTCCAGATCTCAGAGAGCTATTTCTCCCATATGTTCAAGGAAAAGACCGGAGTCAACTTCTCCACTTATCTGGAGAATATCCGCATGACGGAGGCCGCAAGACTGATCAAGGAGACCGATATCAGTCTGAATGAGCTGTATATTGCTGTGGGATATAATAATTCCAATACTTTCCGGCGTGCCTTCAAGAAGGTATACGGAGTGACCCCCAGTGCCATGCGGGAAAAATAGAACAATCTCTTGATAGAAATGCACAAAGGAACAGCCGGGACATCTTCGGAGGATTTAATCCTCCAGAAATGCCTCGGCTGTTTTCATATCTTCCGGCGTTGTGATCTTAATATTCTGATAAGAAGCCTCTACCAGCTTCACTCTTGTCTCAGTAAACAGTTCCACCACGCTGGCATCATCCGTTACCTGAATGCCCTGTTCCTGCATCCTGGGAAGACGATTTTTCAGTCTCTCGTATGCCTGCAGGATCAGGCTGGTCTCAAATACCTGCGGTGTCTGGATATTCCAGACGGTTCTTCGATCCGGAGTGGACAGGGCAAAGCCTTCTCCGTCACTGATCTTTACCGTATCCTTGCTCTGTACCGCCGCCACACAGGCCTGATATTGCACGGCCGCTGCATAGGTATCTTCTAATATCTTCTCTGTCAGAAAAGGTCTGGCTCCATCGTGAATGAACACATATCCGTGCTCATTGGGTACTTTCAACCGTCCGTCAGCAATCAGCTGTAAGGCTCTCCCCACGGACAGATACCGTTCCGCTCCTCCAGAAGTAATAATATTTACTTTGGTAAAATGATATTTTTGCACGATTTCTTCCCGGACATAGGGAATATCCTGCTCTGCCGTCACCAGAATGCAGTCATCAATGATCCGGGATTCCTCCACCGCATGCAAGGCATACCAGATCAGTGGCTTTTCTTTTAACGGTAAAAACTGCTTCGCCACCGCCGACTGCATGCGGCTTCCGCTGCCCGCCGCAAGGATAATAGCGGTACATCTGGGCTTTTCCCCATTCTCCTGAGGCTCCTGTCCGTTTTCCATCTCATTTTTCATGCTGTAATCTTCTGTCTCATTTCTGTCCTGTGCTACTCTGTCTACCATATTGTGTCTGTCTTTCCTTGAAGTCTTTTTTCGGTTCTTATCGCTCGCCCAGCTTTAAATTCGGCACCGCATTCAGATCATAACCGCTGCGGACACCCTTAATGTACTCGTAATAGCCGGCCACACCGATCATCGCCGCATTATCGGTACAGAAAATGGGGGAGGGATGATAAAATGCTATGTTACGTTTTCCGCATTCTTCCTCAAACGCTGCCCGCAGGGAAGAATTCGAAGCCACGCCGCCGGCAATGGCAAATTTATTCAGTCCATAAGCCTTCACTGCATGGAGGGAATGGCTCACCAGCACATCTACGACTGCTTTCTGGAAGGAAGCAGCCACATCCGCCTGATTAATCTCTTCTCCCTTCATCTGGCATCCGTTCAGATAGTTCAGCACTGCGGATTTCAGACCGCTGAAGCTGAAATCATATTCATTCTCCGCCACTGCTGCTCTGGGGAAGTGGATGGCATCCGGATTGCCCTCCTTCGACACCTTGTCAATCTTGGGACCGCCGGGATATCCCAGTCCGATGGCACGAGCCACCTTGTCAAAAGCTTCTCCCGCCGCATCATCTCTGGTCCGTCCGATGATCTCATATTCACCGTAATCCTTGACCACCACCAGATGTGAGTGGCCGCCGGACGCCACCAGACAGATAAAAGGAGGCTCCAGTTCTTTATTCTCAATGAAGTTGGCACTGATGTGTCCCTC
>ENA-OWPL01001383-OWPL01001383.1-human-gut-metagenome-genome-assembly--contig:-NODE-1383-length-14277-cov-55.800239_pt1 | contig 14277 bp, 9 predicted proteins | sample MGYA00248263_ERZ651844 | MGnify/ENA primary metagenome ERZ651844 (study PRJEB26924, sample SAMEA4378256) | human gut metagenome | biome: human gut; feature: human-associated habitat; material: faeces...
GAAGTAAATTAGTAAAACAACAAGAAAAGTGTAAAGTAAAATCAGTTAAAGTCAAATAGCGCCACTTTTACACTGCAATAGTGCCACTTTTATCATGCAATAGCGCCACTTTTACTGTCTAATAGTGGCACTATTGTACTGTAAAAGTGGCGCTATCGTTAAGCGCGGGTGCTGTTTGCACAGCAAAACACCCTAAAAACAGCTTTTTGATTCTCCAGAATTGATTTTTATTTTGTAACAGCTTTTTACTCTTTGTACGATATTTGCATGACGGACATGAAGACGTTTTTGACAAGAAGACATGTGCTGAGAGGTTACCAGAATACTGAATATTGGGTATTGGGAGACAATGTGGAAAGCGTTAACTTTGCAGCCAGAAAAAACAACGTGTTTTTACGCATATATTTTTTACACATTAAAGTTCAACCAAATCAATGAGAAAAATCTTTTCCCTTTTAGCCGTTGTCGTATCAGCACTGATTTTTGTTTCGTGCGGCGAAAGCGACAACGAGCCTAAGCTTTCCACATTCACAGTACAAATCACGTCTGACCAGACCATAACCGACTTTACAGCGTTTCAGGTTAAAGTGACAGAGTCGAAGTCGGGCACGGCATTCACAGCTCAGGCTGACGCTTCTGGCAAGGCCACATTCTCATTGCCGTTGGGACAGTATGACATTGTGGCTGAGGACAGCTATGACGGTGTGAGCACCATGTACGGACACACCGAGAACTACACCCTTTCGGCTTATCAGGCCACTGTCAGCGTAAAGGTGGCAGGATTGTTCGGTCAGCTTGAGAAGACATTCGTGCTTGACGAGCTCTACTTCAACGGTGATGATAACGGCAACTTCTCGCGCACTTACTACGAGGGCTATTTCACCATACGTAACGTGAGTGATCGTGCGCTTTACGCCGACGGACTCTCCATAGCCATCTGTGGCGACTATAACAATCTCGAGAATGACGAATCAGACCCGATGCCGTCATACCTCAAAAAGGACTCCATCGTGGTGACACAGTTGTATACCATCCCCGGCAACGGACATACATATAAGGTGAATCCCGGCGAGAGTATTGTCATTGCGCATTCCGCCATCAACCACAAGCTCGGTGAGGACGGTAAGGTGGACCCGGATAAGCCATACAGCATTGACCTCAGCGGAGCCGACTTCGAGATATACGTTCCCTACGAATACAGCATGACAACCGACAATCAGGATGTGCCCAACCTAATCGTTGACTACTCCATGAATCAGGCGTTCAACTGGGGTTACTCCGGCGGCACTCCTATGTTGCTCGTGCGCCTTACCGATGCGCAGAAGACGGCAATGCTCAACGGCAAGGTGAAGCTGCCTCTGCCGACAAGCAGTTCGATGGAGATGGACCACCTGCTGCTGCCAATGTCTGCCGTAATAGACGGTGCTGAGACAGGATGCGTGGACAATCTTTTCCATAAGGTGTTGCCAGACCGTATCGACCGTGGCTCGGTGCTCATACAGGACGACGGCCTTTACGGTGGCTTCTGCGGTCAGTTCGTACAGCGCAAGCGCGTGACTGACGCAAGTGGCAAGGAGACTGTTGTCGACACTAACAACAGCACTGACGACTTTGAGATAATCCCACACGGACAGAAGAGCTATCCCAAGAAGTAGCTCTCTCACCGCGTAACACCCCAAACATTCTAACGCTGGAAAGGTCAGGACATTCCTAAGAGTGTTCGCCGTCCAGCGTTTTTTCTTTCTCGTACACACATTAATAGCAAAAGACAATACAGCACAAACGTATGAACATAACCGCAGCATTGCTTATAGCTGCCGTGTCGCACACACCTCTCTGTACTGCGGCGTCTGCCGGTTCGGCATCGCCGGAAAGCGTCATGCCGACATCCTCGCACGACGGACAGCGGGTACAGATTCTGAGCGGACAAGTGACAGACAAGGCCAGTGGCGAGCCTATACCGTTTGCCACCATATACCTGCCCGACCTTGCCCGTGGAGTGGCTGCCGACATAAATGGCAATTTCAGTATTCAGGTGGGACGTAACGCAAAAGTGCGCCTCAAGGTAAGCAGCCTTGGCTATCAGGCAGCGGAGCTTACGGTGACAACATCCGGACGTAAGAACATAAGCGTCATGCTCGAACAGCAGAGTGTGGCGCTCAAGGACTTTACGGTAACTGCCAAGTATAATGACAAGACAGGCAGCGATGCCACCATAGGACAGGAAGCTCTCGAATACATCCAGCCCACCTCCATACAGGACATATTCCAGCTTCTGCCAGGAGGAAAGACCGGTCAGAACAACATGCAGAGCCGCTCGCTCATATCGTCACGGCAGGTGGGCAGCGATGAGTCTACCGCATTCGGTATGGGACTTTCCATAGACGGTGTGCCCGTGCAGAACGACGGCCAGCGCATACAGATGACCGGCATCACGGCAGGAACGGGTGGCGGCGACCAGGAAGGCAACACCAGCGTCAACACTGGCGTGGACATGCGCACCATATCAACAGACCACATAGAGAGCGTCACCGTAAACCGTGGCATTGCGTCTGCCAAGGAGGGCAATCTGAGCAGCGGCACCATACGTGTCACGCCCAAGCAAGGCAGCAGTCCGATGCGAGTGCGCATCAAGTTTGATCCGCTCAACAAGCTTGCCTATGTGGGTAAGGGCATCAGACTGTCAGAATCGCTCGGAACTCTGTATGCCGGAGCTGACATAGTGAGGTCCGCCACAAGCATTGAGGACACACGCGGAGCCTACAACCGTGTGACCGGACAGCTCAACTGGAACAATCAGATGCGCTGGTGGGGCAAGGCTGTGGACATGAGCGTGCGTGGCGGATATATCACATCGTTCAACAACAACCGCACTGACGACCTCACCGAGACGCTCGGAGAGAAATACAACACGCGTTATCAGAATGCGTCACTCTCTGCAAAATTCAATATGCGTACAGAGATGAAGCTTGTGGACGACCTCGAGCTTATAGCATCTGCCAATTACACGAGCGATGTGCTGCGGTATGACAAGCTCGTACAGAACCGTACGGTAACACCGCTGCAGCATGCCACTGAGGAGGGCGAGCACGAGGGAACGTATCTGCCAAGCAAATACCGTACGTATTACAGCGTGGACAACCAGCCGTTCACACTCTTCACACAGTTCACAGCCAATAAGTATGGCAACCTAACGCCGTTCCTCAATTTTGCAGCAATGCTCGGAACATCGCTCAACTATACCAAGAATTTCGGAAAAGGAGCGGTGGTGGATCAGGAAAGGCCGCCTTATCCGTCGAGCGACTTCATACGTCCGCGTGCCAACAGCGACATTCCTGCCATTGTCAATCATGCCACCTATGCCGAGTTGAAGCTGCGCTGTAAGCTTGGACGCAGTGAGGTGAACTCGCAGTGGGGCGTGCGTGAGACGATGATGCTCAATCTGCCGCATAACTACGCTCTGCACGGCAAGGCGCTCTTCGAGCCGAGACTGCAGATGTCATATACATACAATTTCGCACCGAAGGGTTGTGCCACTGTGCGCAACGTGTCTCTTCGAGCCGGATTTGGCATAGAGAACAAGCTGCCATCGGCGGATTTTCTCTATCCGGACAAGGTCTATCATGATTTCACGGCTCTCAACGCCTATTCCGATGCACCGGAGAAACGCCTGCTCATAACAAACACCAAGATACAGGACCCCACTAATCCTGCACTGCGCGAGAACCGCAACAGCAAGTTTGAGGTTGGTGTAGACTTCAATTACGACGGTTATGCCTTCTCCGTCACAGGATTCTATGAGAAGATGAAAGGCGGTGTGGAGTATTTTACGCAGTACACACCGGCATCGTACACATATTATTATAAGTTGAAGAATCCCGTTGACGGGCGTCCTGCCAAGGATGATTTCTACAGCCGCGAACGCCACACGTTCATGCAGCTGAACGTGCCGACCAACAGTGCAGCCGTAACCAAGCGCGGCGTGGAATATCGCATGCACGTACCCACCATAATACCATTGCACACCGAGGTGGAGATAAACGGAGCTTACTACAGCACCGAATACTCGAGCGGTGTGCCCGTGATGTACTGGCCGCAGATAATGGAGAACGACGAACCTTATCCATACGTAGGAATATACAACGGATACGATAAGACACGTGCCGAAAACTTCAACACCAATTTTTGGATAAACACCCATCTGCCAAAACTGAAACTCATATTCACCAACTTTATACAAATCGTGTGGTTTGAGAAGTCGCGTCTATGCACCGATGTCAACGAATATCCTTCGCGCTATATGGACACGGACGGCAAAGTGGCCATTCTCACACGGGAGCAGATATCTGCCAACAGTACGTTCGAGACACTGCGCCGCAAGTTTAATTCGGCACGTTACAACGAGCTGCGCCGCCCCGTATCGCTGCTCTTGAATCTCAAACTCACCAAGGAGTTCGGACGGCACGCACGCTTGTCCTTTTTCGCGGACAACCTGCTGCAGGTGTCGCCAAAATACAAGAACAACTACTTGCAGACCATCCGCGACTGGCAACGTCCGTTCTTCGGTGCCGAACTAACACTCAGCTTATTATGACACATACAAGACTTATCCTGACACAGGCGCTTGTCATGGCGGCTTGCGTAGCGGCTTTGGCACAGAATCGTTCTGACTATCTTAGATATGCTGCTCCCGTACAGTCGCAGGAAGACCGCGCCGAGACTGAGACAGACATAGAATGTTCTGCCGACTACATATTTGCGCGTCATCCGGAACTGCGTGCACTCGCATACCGTAATACGCGTCGTAACACTGTTCTGAGCGCTGGCTACGACTATTGGCGCACTCACGGCGACTGGCTTCACTACAACGGCAACCGCACGGCTTCCTTAAAGGCCATGGCTGGAAGCGAGGCTGTAATCAAAGGCGTAGGGCTGCTCTACGGAAGTGCCACATATCAGCGCTCTCGGCAACATGGCACATACCAGAACTATGCAGTACGTCCTGCCGACTACGCTCCATACACGATTGGCGACACCGTTTCTACGGGCAGCGTACAGAACGAGCGTTATGTTGTCCATGGCGGTCTGAGCATGGGCAGTGGAAGATTCCGTTACGGAGTGAGTGGCTTCTATGAAGGCATTGCGGCTGCAAAGGAAGACCAGCCGCGCCGCTCGGTTTATTCGTACTGGTTCAGGCTGGCTTTCGGAGCTGCCTTTAACACCCCGCGGTGGGTTGCTGCTCTGAAGGTTTATCCCGAGATAAACAAGCAGTCGATATCGGCTTCCAGCACCGTCACGACATACAAGTATCTGGCTTTTTACGGATTCGGACAATGGAACCGCAAGGAGAGTTCTGCCGGCTATTCGTATCGTCGTCAGATGCAGACGCTCGGTATTGGCAGCGATGTCGTCTTGCGTAAGTCCGCAGACGAAACTGACGCATGGGATGTCACCTTCAATGCCGGCTACAACTTCCGTCGCATGCAGACCGAGGAGTCGTCGTTTAAGAATCTGTATCTCACATCCACGCACAGGGCTACACATAACATTGTGGCGTCACGCCGTTTGGGCAGCAACACGCAGATTCATCTGCGCCTCTCGGGTGAAGCGGCATGGCGCAAGGGCGACGAGAACATATACGAGAATCAGAAGCAGGATGCGTCGCAGTCGCTTTACGACTATGTGCATGTTGGCACCAACAAGCTTTACCATAGTTCGGACATCATGGAGAACCTTGACGCACGCCTTGTCGTTGTTACAGGAAACAACAGCTGCGCCACGGTCAACATTGGAGCTTCCTACGACCGTCATCATGAGCGTTATGACATGCCATATATGGTTATTGGCAATACTGGGGTCACGCCGTCCGTAGGATTTGGCTATCGCTTCAAGTATGGGCGCAACCGTCTGGATTGGGATGCGTTGTTCAGTATGCGCAAGGCGGTCGGCAACGAATACACGGTGACGCAAGCTTCGTCATCCACAGAGCATGCGCAGGCTTACATACCATATCTTATCCGTGGCGAAGAGAAATGGAGCATAAAAGCGTCGCTCATTGCTGCCCACACCTTGAAACATGGCGAAATAGGCGTAAACGCCAGTGCCGGTTATGCACGGCGCACGTCAGCACCATACCGCGAGGAATATGCCATCCCCGTATGCGGAAGCCGCGACGAACGACTTGTAAGCGTATGCGTGTTTTACGCTTTTTAGTTTCTTGAACGATTAATAAAAAACAGGATGAATAGATTTTTACCGCTTGCTGCAACCATAGTGCTTATATGTGCGTCGTGCAGCGACAATGATATTGTTGGAGGAGAATCGCGTGACGTGGTCTCTGCAGTGCCGACTGATGCCTCTGACCGGCTGAACGTAAAACTTTCTGAGGACATCGTCTTATCCATAGACAACACCAAGAACACGCTGACAGTGCCGACCGGCAACATCAGGCTCGACGATTATCTCGGTCTAATAGGAGCAACGAGTATGAAGCGCGTCTTCGCCTATTCAGAACGCTTTGAGAAAAGCATGTCTGAAGATGGGCTGAACCGCTGGTATACCGTGTGTATAGACACGTGTCGTTCTAATGCTACTCGAGCTGTGATGCTGCCGTCTGGCGGTGTGGCCGACGTGGCAGAACCCGTACATCGCGCTTCGCTCGGTAATTACAAGGTGAGCGAGGTGGATTGTGACGGTACACGCGCAATGGCTGAAGCACCGTACAACGACCCGTTCTTCGGTCTGCAATGGGGATTGGGCAATTCAGGTGTTATCGGCAACTATACTAACTCGCTTGGCGAGGAGATTGTCAGCAGCGTGGCTGGTGGTGATATCAATGTGGCTGAGGCTTGGCTGCAGACCACGGGTGAACCGGATGTTATAATATCCGAAGTTGATGGTGGCATAGACATTAACCACGAAGACCTTAAAGGCAGCCTGTGGGTGAACAAGGGGGAAATACCAGGTAATGGTATTGACGATGACGGCAACGGATATGTTGACGATGTATATGGATATAACTTCGTTGACGACACGGGCACCATAACTCCCGTAGACCACGGCACCCACGTCGCCGGCATAATGGCAGCACGCAACAACAACTCGAAGGGCATTTGCGGAGTGGCTGGAGGCAACGGCACCGAGCTGTCAGGAGCACGCATTATGAGTTGCCAGATATTCAAGGTGAATCCCGACTACGACCCCAACGATCCTGATTCGCCGGACAATATAGGAGCTGATGACAATGCCATTGCGGCTGCCATCGTATACGGGGCTAACAACGGAGCTGTGATAAGCCAGAACTCATGGGGATATGGTCAGCCCGATACCAGATCAAAGGTTGTGGAGGAAGCCATAGCCTATTTTAATGTCAATGCGGGCAATTATGACGGAGCGCCAATGAAGGGCGGTGTGGCGATATTCGCCGCTGGAAACAGCGGCAGAACCGGCAGGTATTATCCGGCTGCGCTCGACAATGTGATATCTGTGTCTTCATACGCTCCTGACTTAAAGGCTGCATATTACACGGTTTACGATAACTGGGTGGACATCTGTGCGCCAGGCGGCAGCGCCCCTGTCGGCTACAAATATCCGCGCAACTCGCAAGGCATACCATGTTCCGAAATAGTAAGCACGCTGCCAGTCAAGGACGGTAAGTCAATGTATGGTTACATGCAAGGCACGTCAATGGCGTGTCCGCACGTTTCGGGAGTGGCAGCGCTTGTGGTGTCGAAGTACGGTGGCAGCGGTTTTGTGCGTGACGACCTTTGGCGACACCTTATGGCTGGCATTAAAGGGAATGACATCAACGCCGTAAATGCCATTGACGGCAACAAGTATGCAGACCGTCTTGGCTTGGGTTACATCGATGCAGCAGCGGCTCTCGCAACCATTGACGAGTCGGTGAAGCCAATGGAGCCGTCATTTGACGAGTCGCTCACACATACTGACTTTACCTCAATCACCTTGGGATGGAATGCACGCTTGCTTGAGGAAGGACAAATACTGAAGTATACGCTCTATTATTCTGCATCACCTTTTACAGCAGACAATATTACTGACGCTAAAGTGGCACGCTTAATCATTCCTGCAAGTGGATTGAAAGAAGGTGCACAGGTGGTGCGGACTCTGTCCGGACTGCCTACGGGCACGCGCTATTATGCGGCGCTCACAGCCACGGCACGTTCTGGACGCGAGTCAGCTCCGACATTTTATGGAGGCATGCTTGCCACTACCGTAAATCACGCTCCTAAAGTATCTGTTGTGTCTGGCGGTGATAATCCTATCCATTTGGCTGGTAATGACATGCATGACATCGTGTTTCGTATTGACGATGCTGAAGGACAGCAACTCGCTTATTCCATTACCGACCGTGCATTGCTCAATGTGGAGCGTAGTGGCAACAATATCAATGTGCGTGTGTTCGCATCGCGTCTGCAGGTAGGGGAGAAGTCGTTCACGCTTACAGTCACTGACATATATGGCGCTACGGCTACGGCTGTGATAAACGTGGTGAAGACCACAGACAATCCGCCGGTGGTGAAGACTCCGATAGAGCCGGTGGGCTTGGCGCGGGGCGAAACGTGCAGCATAGACCTGCGTCAGTATGTGGACGATGAGGACAGCGGCTCGCTGACATTTGCTGCCGGAAATGTGACAGGCACTAATGTGTCGACCGCTCTCAACGGTTATATGCTGAAGGTGACGGCTCTCGGCTATGGGCAAGCGAGGCAGACTTTTGAGGTGACAGACTGCCACGACCAAAAAGGAAGCTTCTCTCTCGATATGTTTGTGTATATGGACAAAGGCATATACAGTTTGTTTCCCACAACTGCCGAAAACACGGTGTACGTCAAACTCGGTACGGAAGTGAAAGGAAAGCTTGTGCTGCGCGTGCGCAATGCAGCAAATAAGCTGGCAATTGAAAAATCGTACGATACTGCGCAACTCGATGCATTGAAGCGCACAATTATGCTTGATGTCTCATCGCTCTATCCAGGACAATACACAGTCTCAATAGAGAACGGCGGAAAGACATACAAGGAGAAATTCATTAAGAAATAGGAATAAACATCAGTAAATGAAACGGATAATCATAACAATACTGCTCGCTGTGTCGCTCGACATAGCCATGGCACAAAGCCGTATGTTGCCGCTTAACGATATGGTGGCATCGACATCTGCTCTTTCATCAGGAGGGTCGCGCTATGCAGCCGATGAGGCGCTGGTATATACGCTACCGTCTGCGGCATTTGAAAAGGACGGCAGCTTCTGTGCCGACTATTCTGTAGCCATAATACCGTCTGACGAATATACGCAGACTCTGCATACGTTAACGGCAGCTTGGCACAAAGGACGGCACGCGGTGCTTATGGGAGGTCGTTATTGGCTTATGGGCAAGCAGGATATATTTGTGGATGAAAACATGAAAGAGACATCCGAACCTCATCTTACGATACGCTCATATGCGTTCGACGCAGGATATGCTTTTGCTTTATCCGGTTCCTTTCACACATACGCCACTGTGGGCTATGTGTCGGAAAAGGCGTTGGCAACGGTCTGCGCTGTGCGCGGAACTATAGGGGCTGACTATACATATAAAGGTAAGTTGTTAGGTCTTGAAGCCAAATATTTAGCAGGAGTCAGTGTGGCTAATCTTGGATGTTATAGTTGCGGTGATGACAGCGGATCGCTGTCGCCTCGTATTGGTGCAGGCGGAAATGTTGGGCTTGTTACAGGTCACGGACAGAATATAAGTGCGAATGTTGATGTAGGTATGTATCTCGCCTCTGGCAATGTCAAGAGCAAAACTGAGTTGGCGGCAGGTATTGGCTACACGTTCCTCTACAACTATACGCTGCGTGTCGGCACTCATATTGGCGATAACGATAATGCGTTAACTGCAGGTGCCGCTGTGCGCATAGGGCGTGTTACTGTTAATGGTGGAGTGAAAATAGCCGCTGCAAGCGATGCATGCAATGTTTATATGGTAGGATTGGCTGCCGACTTTTGATAGATTGTCAGACTGTCTTACTTTGAGTAAGGTATAAAAAATATTGGCGCAAATCCGTCCGTAATGTCGCGGTGGATTTGCGCCAATTTTTTTAAGTTGTTGTGTATTTGAAAAACTATGCTTATTCGTCAACACCGAAGAGCGGGTCTTCCGGCATTACCATTACCGGCTTCTGGTCGAACTCCTTGAGGAGGTTCTCGGGAACGTACTTCTTGTCAACTACGAGACGGAACATGTATTCCTCAAACCACTTGGCGCTCATGATCAGACAACCCTTGTCGCCGTTGCTCGGACCCCATGAGTTCTCCACCTTCCACTTGATTGGCTTTCCGTTAGCGTCAAGGTCGACGGCTGAGAGAGTCATGGCGTGTGTCGAACCAGAGTCGTATGTAGAGATACGCTCAGCCTTTGTCATCGGGAATGTTGTGTTGAAGAGCGAACCGTAGTCATAGTTCTCTGTGTCGAGGTAGCCCAGCTCGCGGTCGAACTGCTTGCCTACGTCGTAAGAAGAATACATCTTCTTGCCGTCCTTGAGAGAAGCGATGGCGAGGTTGGCGATGTCCTCCATCGGGAGGTTGAGGTACTTCCAGTTCTGTCCGTCGTAGACGTGACGGTCATACTCCACCTCGTATGTCTTGTGGTAGGGGCGGCGCGGGTCGTTCATCACCATGATGAATGTGCCTTCGAGAGGACGACCAACTGTGTAGTCGTAGAACTGCTTCGGTGTGAACTTGCGCGGTTCGCCGACCGGCTTGCCTTCCTTGTTGCGGAACTGGTATGTGAATTCCTTCACCGGCTCACCCATTGTCATGGCGAGCATGCGATATACGGTGCCGAGCATCTCTGCCTTGCGGTCCTCGATGGCTTTCTGCTTCTTTCCGTCAGCCACCATCTTGCGAAGCTCCAGACCATACTCGCGGAGCTTTGAAGAGATGAGAGACGAAATCTTGGATGTGTTCTCAGCTGAGAAAGTCTCGGGCTGCACCTGCTTGGGCACGAGTCCGTACTTCGGAGCGAGGTCGGCTACGCCGCAGAATGTGCCGCCGTCGTTGAGCGGGTTCTTGAAGAAGAACTGCACACGCACGTCGTCGATGGGCTTCTTGGCGTTGTCGATGATGCCCTGGAGCATGAGGTTGGCCTTCTCCAGCTGGTCGTAGAAGAAGAGATAGTCGTGCGAATACTCTACGACGAGGCTGTCTGCATGCTGACGAGCGAAGTCAGAACGGAGCACGTTGAAGCCGGAGAACATCCAGCATCTTCCCGAACTCTTCTGGTCGTGGATGTTCTGTGACGGTGTCTCCACGCTGAAGTGGTTGTCGAAGGTGGTGCGGTTAGAGAAGTTCTTGGCAAGGTTGTCAATCTTATTGCTTGCCATTGCATTGAAGACTGCCTTCGGTGTGGCTGTCTGCATCTTCTCAATCTTCTGCATTGTTTCGGCAGAGATACCTCCGCCACGTGTCTGTGCGCCGGCTGTCAAAGCAAGCGCGAGGCAAATGCCCGTGAGTGTGGTTTTCTTCATTTAACTGATTAATTTGATTTTTTTATTTTTAAGAATGTTGTTGTTGGTTTTCTTTCTGCGCGTCTTTAGGCTCTTGCTGAGCTTCTTCAGGCTCCTGCGGAGCTTCATTATGCTCTTTCGGAGCTTCTTGCGGCTCGGCTTGCGTAGGCTTCGGCGGATTCATATATATATACGCCTCGATGTCCCTTATTACGGCTGCAAACTGTGGCGAACCCACGTATCCCACGTTTCGCCTTATGAGGCATTCCACGTCAGCCACGCTGGAAGAATAGCATGACAGCTCGTTGTGGCGCTGCGTGGTGTGGAGGCTCTGGTGCGTAATTTCTCTCTCCCGTTCGCGCATCAGACGGTTGCACGTCTTCTTCAGCAGCGGCATCACCACCTTGTCGAAGAGAAAGTGGCCCTGTATATACATATATGTTTGGTCCGGAATGACGCCGAGACTCTTCATCGACTCCTTCACTTCGGCGTATGACGGCTTTGCGTCAGGGTGCTGCTTCTGCAGTTGCACAATCTTTCTGCCCACCCGTTTGCGCAGATTGTCGAGCGCAGCGGAGGCGTTTTCCGGCGAAATGTTGCCCATTTCGATGGTGTGAAGAAAGTCGGAGATTGTGAAATGTGGCGTGGCTCCAGTGCGGTATGACCAGATGTTCCACACGAAGAGCGGGAAAATTGCCACGGAGAAGTCGGCGAGGAACCGGCGGAAGTCGAATCCAGCCTGGTCGTTCAGCGTCGCAGCCACACAGACATCGTGGAGCGACGGTGCGTAGCATTGCATGTTCTCTATGGCGTAAGCGTAAGTGTGGAAGATGTAGGGGCTGGAGAGGATGACGTCCGACTGCTTTGTGGCTCCCTGTCCGAGGTAGTCATAGTCGGCATCCACGCATGCTATCATGTTCTTGCCCACTCTTCCGTCCTCTATGAGGCTCATTATGGCAGCCTTCTTTCCTCGCTCCAGATGCTCCTTCCGGGATGGCAGCATCACCTCGAAGAAGCGTTCCTCGTTCTCGAAGCGTGAGAGCACGGAGCGCCAGAAGAATATGTCGTCGTAGCTCTCGACGTAAGCCACGATGCGTCGGCGCGACTGGCGTGAGTTGAGCCGGTTGGCAGCCTCGATGTATTGCGACGTTATGCTGTCGCGAAGACGTCTTGCCATAGTGCTTTCGGTTTTAGGGGTTAATAGGGTGTGGGGTTATAGGGGGTTTACTGATTGTCCGTGATGTCGCTCACTTCGGTCACGCGGTCTGCCCATCCGTTCATGATTACGGCTGGCGAGTGAGTGGTCAGGATTATCTGTACGTTGGGGTTTAGCTCGAGGATGAGGTCGATGAGGCGTTGCTGCCAGTCGACGTGCAGACTCACTTCCGGCTCGTCCATGAAGAGCACGTAGGGTCGTTGGTCTTCCACGAGTACCGTCAGGAGGATTACGAGCATCTGCTTTTCGCCGCTTGAGAGCTGGTACGGCGTGAGCGTCTCGCCTATCTGGGAGAAGCGAATCTCGTTCTCCGTACGTATGATGGTCTTGCCTGTGTCGGCGAAGAGGTCGTCAATGAGGTCTTGGAAGCGCTTCTTCGGAGCCGAAATGGTCTGCGCCTTCTGTGCAGCGTCGGGCGTTGCCTCCTGCAGGCACTGTATGATGCGGTTGCCGATGTTCACCTGATAGTCCAGATACTTGCGCTGTAGGAAGAACAGCTGTATGTCCAGCTCCGTTGCAAGGTCGGCAAGCGATGTGTTGAGCTTGTCGGCAGAGACCGGATTCACCAGCGGACGGTCAAACGATCTGATGACATCATAGCGTATCCAACGCGCATCCTCAGGCACCACTTTCAGGCGTACGCCCTTGAGCATGTGGCTGGGAAACTCGCCGCCTGCAGACAGTCCCTTCACCACCTTGTTAAGGATGGTGCTCTTTCCGACGCCGTTAATGCCGCTCAGTATGTTCACCTGCCGGTCGAGATTCCATACCACGTGTCGCTTTCCGCTCCACAATGAGTCGATCTCAATTTGTTGGATGTATTCTGCATATTTCATAGACGTAGAGTTTTAGTTGGTTTCTTATTTTGTTGGTCCTACACCAATGAGTCGAGTTGTCTCTTCAGTTCCTTCAGTTCATCGCGCACGGAGATGAGCGTTTCCAGTATTTCCGAGCTCTTGTCCACGCCTGCCCGGTTATGATTGAGCATCTTTCGTGCAGCGGATATCTTGAATCCCCGCACCTTCACCATGTTGTATATGGCTCTGATTTGTTCGATGTCAGCCTCCGTATACTGGCGTACGTTCTTGCCTACGGTCTTGGGCTTGAGTCGCGGAAACTCGGTCTCCCAATATCGGAGTGTGCTTTCGCGCACGTCGAACATCTCCGCCACCTCCTTTATGGAGTAATATAGCTTCACGTTCTTGTCTGTGTTTAGTGCCATGAGGAATAGATATATGTTTTTTAATACGGTCCGTGCCATCGGCGAAACCGTTTTTTATTATATAATGTTCGAATTTATTTGCAAAAATAACCAAAACGGCGTACCTTTGCAAACGTTTTAGTAAGAATTTAAATACAAAGTACATAATATTTTAAATATGATGACAGCTAACGAAATCCGCGACTCGTTTAAGAAGTTTTTTGAGTCGAAAGGACACACCATCGTGCCCTCTGCACCGATGGTAATCAAGGATGACCCAACATTGATGTTCACCAACGCTGGTATGAACCAGTGGAAGGACATCATCCTCGGCACACGCGAGCCCGAAC
>ENA-OWPL01001385-OWPL01001385.1-human-gut-metagenome-genome-assembly--contig:-NODE-1385-length-14256-cov-297.043448_pt1 | contig 14256 bp, 8 predicted proteins | sample MGYA00248263_ERZ651844 | MGnify/ENA primary metagenome ERZ651844 (study PRJEB26924, sample SAMEA4378256) | human gut metagenome | biome: human gut; feature: human-associated habitat; material: faeces...
CTATTCAATGCTCCGTTTTGAGATGGTGCTCAAGAGTTATAAGAGAGCTTCTGGCAAGAAGTGGATTACTAAATAATAAGAATAAAGATTTAGAGAAAAGTATGTGCATATGTTTGAAATGATATATGCACATATTTTTTTGTATGAGCGATATACGAGAAATTAATTTATGCTTTATAGCAAGAAGACAGATTATTTGATGGAGTCGATTCGCCTGGGTCGGGAGATGGATCGGCGCGAGAAACTCAATCTTATTGTAGGGTTGAGTATACCTTCTATGCTGGCTCAGATTTCTACGGTGATGATGTTCTTCATCGATGCTTCTATGGTGGGTCATCTGGGAGCAGAGGCTTCTGCCAGTATCGGATTGATTGAGTCAACTACCTGGCTTATTGGTAGTTTGCTCAGTGCAGCGGCTACTGGATTTTCAGTACAGGTGGCTCATTTTATCGGAGCTAATGATTTTGCAAATGCCCGTCAGGTGTTTCGCCATGCGCTGATTTGCGGTGTGGCGTTCAGCGTTTTTGTTTCTCTTCTCTGTGTCGGCATTCATTCTTATCTGCCTTATTGGCTGGGTGGAGGTGCCGATATTGCCACCAATTCCTCTCGCTATTTTCTGATATATGGTCTGGTACTGCCATTCGTTTTCCTTTATCATATATCCGAGATGATGCTGAAATCGGCGGGCAATATGCATACACCTAGTGTGATGGCTGTATTGATCTGCATCTGCGATGTGGTGTTCAATTACCTGTTTATCTATATCCTGAAGTTGGGTGTTGTGGGGGCTGCCTTAGGAACGGCGATGGCTTATGTCTGCATCTCTCTGCCTAATCTTTATCTTGCAGGTTTCAAGAATAAGATATTGAATCTCCGTCAGGACCATGTCCGTTTCCGTTGGGTCAGGTCGTATGTTCATAATGCCTGTAAAATCAGCATTCCGATAGCCATACAGAACATATTGATGAGCGGTGCGCAGATAGTGAGTACCATGATTGTGGCACCTCTTGGCAATATAGCCATTGCTGCCCATTCTTTTGCTATTACGGCAGAGAGTCTTTGCTATATGCCGGGTTATGGAATTGGTGATGCGGCTACCACTCTGGTGGGACAGACGCATGGAGCAGGGCGGATTGGTTTGTGCAAGAATTTTGCCTATATGACAGTAGGACTGGGAATGGCTGTGATGGCTGTGATGGGAGTGGTGATGTATGTCTTTGCTCCTGAGATGATTGGCGTTCTTTCTCCGGTAGAAAGCATCCGTGAGATGGGTACCATCTGTTTGCGCATCGAGGCTTTTGCTGAACCATTCTTTGCAGCCAGCATCGTGACCTACTGTGTTTGTGTAGGAGCGGGCGATACCAGGAAACCGGCGATGATCAATCTCGGTACCATGTGGCTGGTGCGCCTCACTCTGGCTTATGCGCTTTCCAAGAGCTATGGCTTGGAGGGAGTATGGATAGCAATGGCTACCGAACTCACATTCAGGGGAATCCTCTTCCTTATCCGCCTCTTCAGAGGTTCATGGATGAAGAGTTTTCATGTAGGTTAGGATTGGTTTTCTGCCTCCAATGTTAGTTTTAGGTTAAGATTTGCATACATCGGGAAGATATTCTCTAAAATGTTTGCAAATCTTTTTTATTTTTCTTAATTTTGCATCGCAGAAGGTAATCATGTTACTGGATATGTCGTTATATATTATGTGAACTTATTAAATAGCATGATATATATAATAAGGTATATAGAAAGAATGATATAGAAAACAATAAATACATAAATAATTAAAATCAGATGAAACTAAGAAAGATTTTTGCAGCAGTTGTGCTGTTCCTTTCTGCAGGTACAGCGATGGCACAGCAGATGCCAGCTATTCCGGTAGACAAGAATGTGAAGATAGGTCGTCTTGATAATGGATTGACTTACTACATTCGTCACAACAGTTATCCTGAGCATGTAGCCAGTTTCTACATCGCTCAGAAAGTGGGTTCTATCAATGAGAATGATGACCAGCGCGGTTTGGCTCACCTCTTGGAGCACCTTGCCTTCAATGGTACCGACCATTTCAAGGGCAACTCTCTGCAGGACTATCTGCAGAGCATCGGTGTACAGTATGGCCGTAATCTCAACGCCTATACAGCAGTAGAGAAGACAGTTTATTACTTCACAGATGTTCCTACTACCCGTACAACAGCCGTAGACTCCTGTATGCTTATCCTCAAGGACTGGAGTAATGGTATCAGTCTTACAGAGGATGCTATCGAGAGTGAACGCGATGTGGTACACAATGAGTACCGTATGCGTATCGTAGGTCAGCAGCGCATGATAGAGCGTTCACTTCCTAAGCTCTATCAGGGCGAAAAGTATGGCTACCGTTTCCCTATCGGTTTGATGAGCGTTATCGATGGCTGTAAGCCAGAAACTCTCCGTGCTTACTACCGCAAATGGTATCGCCCAGACAATCAGGCTATTATCATCGTGGGTGATGTAGATGTAAATCATATCGAAGCTAAGATTAAGGAACTCTTCTCAGGTATCAAGGTACCTAAGAATGCCGCTAAGATAGAGAAGGTACAAGTATCTGATAATGATTCAGCCATCTATGTTATCGACAAGGATAAGGAGCAGCAGGTTGATCTCTTCCAGATTTATATGAAGCACAATGCTGTGCCAGATTCTCTGAAGAGCAACATGAGCTATCTCCTGAAGGGATACATGGATAACGTGATTTCTTCTATGATTGCTGCCCGTTATGCAGAGAAGGCATTGGAGCCAGACTGTCCATATCTCCAGGCAAATGCCGGTGATGGTTCATACCTGATTTCAAGCACTAAGGATGCTTTCACCCTTACCGGTGTGGCTAAGCCAGGAAAGATTAAGGAGGCTTATGCTGCTGTTCTCCGCGAGGCACAGCGTATGCATGAGTTCGGTTTCACTGCTACTGAATATCAGCGTGCCAAGGATGAATTCATGAGCCAGGTTGACAAGGCGCTTGCCAACAAGGATAAGATGAAGAACGAGCAGTTTACCACCCAGTATGTGGATAACTTCACTTCTAACGAGCCTATCCCATCAGTAGAAGAGGAGAGCCAGATTTGGAAGATGGTAGTTCCAAACTTGCCTCTTGAGGTTATCAACAGCTATGCCAAGCAGTTGGTTTGCCAGAGCGATACCAACCTTGTATCATTGGTTATGATGCGTGAGCAGGCTGGTGCTGTTTATCCTACAGAGCAGGAACTCTCTGCCATCGTAAAGCAGGTACGTGCTGAGAAGCTCGAGGCTTATGTGGATAATGTTAAGCAGGAACCTCTCATCGCTCAGGCTCCTAAGGCTGGTAAAATTAAGAAGACTGTTGAGAACAAGAAGTTGGGCTTCAAGGAGTTGACTCTTTCTAATGGCGCTAAGGTGGTATTGAAGAAGACTGATTTCAAGGACAATGAGATTGCTTTCGCAGCTTCAGCCAATGTGGGCTATTCTACTTTCGGCAAGGAAGACTTCCTGAATGCTGCATTTGCAGCAGATGTGCTCGATGCTAGTGGTCTTGGCGATTTCTCAAGCAATGAGCTTGATAAGGCTTTGGCAGGTAAGCAGGCTGGCGTTTCGTTCAGCTTGAGTCCTTTCAATCATGGTTTGAAGGGTAATTCTACTCCTAAGGACATCGAAACCCTGATGCAGCTCATCTATCTCAAGATGACCGCAGTAAGCAAGGACCAGAAGAGCTTCGACAATATGAAGAGTATGATGGCTACTGTTCTTGCCAACAAGAGCAACAACCCAGGCCTCGTATATCAGGATTCTGTTCAGAGCACCCTCTATTTGGGTAGCAAACTTGCCCGTGTGCCAGAGGCAAGCGATATAAAGGATATCAACTACGACCGTATCCTGGAGATTGGTAAGCAGTTCTACGGCAATGCCAAGGACTTCACCTTCTATTTCGTAGGTAACTATGATGAGAAGACTCTCCTCCCACTCATCGAGCAGTATATTGCCAGTCTGCCAAACAAGGGCTTCAAGCTGAAGAACAAGCAGATTCCTTATGCTGAGGGTAAGGTAAGCAATATCTTTACCAAGGCAATGGAGAATCCACAGAACCAGGCAACAGAAATCTGGTATACCAAGGCTCCATTCACCTTGAAGAATTCAGTTCTTGCTGATGTTTCAGCCCGTTTGCTGGAGATGAAGTATTTGCGTACTATCCGTGAGGAACTCAGCGCTGCTTATCATGCAGGAGCAAATTATGGTTTGCTTCGCGATTATGATAACAAGGCAGCCATCTCTATTACAGCTGTGGCTCAGCTGAACCCAGAGAAGTCGGATATCGCTATTCCTTACTTCTTCAAGGGTATGGATGAGACTATCGCCCAGCCAAATGCAGAAGACCTTCAGAAGGTGCAGGAGATTCTCCTGAAGCAGGCTGCTGTAAGCGAAAAAACCAATGGTTATTGGCTTGGTGCGTTGAGCACATACGAGCGTATGGGTGTTGATACTCATAGCGATTACAAGGAGATGGTGAAGAATCTGAAGGCATCTGAAATTTCAGACTTCCTGAAGAATGTCATCTTGAAGAGTGGTAATCACTTTGAAATCATCATGAAGGCAGTGAAGAACGAGAAGTAAATTCCGGACTTGATATAATAAAACGAAAAAATCCCGTTGTACAAGCCAGATGGCTGACAACGGGATTTTTTCGTTTTTTTCTTTTCCCAAAATTTTTGAAACTCATCATTTAAGAGTCGTTTCGAAAAATCTCTCTTTAAAAAGAAAGGATGCGTCCTTAACTATATATGTATAAGAGCATCATCTTTCCTCCTTTACTTCTTGTTTCTGAAGAGTATTAACCTCTTCTCTTTGCCTTAGAAGCAAGAGCCTCACGGCGATCCTGAAGAATCTGTTGGCATCTATCGATAGCCTGATTCTGATTTTCAGAATTTACCTTAATTAAATCATTCATAACCTATTGATATTTGTTAACTGCTTGCAAAGATAGAAGTTTCTACCTATTTCTAGGTACAAAATGCATGAAAATGCGTGTTTTATTCGTTATTTTTTGATTTATGTCAAAAAAATGTGCAATCGTTTGAACAGTTTTTCCCCTCCCCCTAGAATGATAATTGGTATTTCCTGAACGATTTTTTTCATTATCTTTTAAACGAATTGTCATCGCAATCGTCTATAATAACGTAAAAAGAGTAGAAATGATGAGTTTTTAGGGAGATTCATACGCAAAATAGGGATTTTTCTTATCATATTCCCGTTTTTTTTGCGAACTTTGCACCCGAAAGAACAATAGGAAGTATTGGGTATTTATAAATAAGAGTGATAAAAATAAATATATAGAAAGCAATGAAAAAAGTATTTCTTTTGGCTGCCCTCGTGCTCGCATGCACAGCTGGCAGCAACGCAAGCGCTATGAACGAGGCAGCGCTCAATGCCTCAATGTCTGAGATGATGCCGGTTAAGAAAACGGCTAAGAAGACAGCAAAGAAGACTTCAAAGAAGTCTTCGACCAAGAAAACTTCTACAAAGAAAACAACTTCTGCAGCATCTACCACAACAGCAGCGACAACAACAACTGCTGCAACAACAACCAGCAATGCCGCCGCTTCTACCAGTGCAACCAGCAATACAGGCTCAGCCGTTGCAGGTATCTTGGGTGCAGTGCTGGGCGGAAGCTCTAACAACGGCAGTTCTGCAGGTAGCAGCATCATCAATGGCATTCTGAATAATGTAATCGGTTCAGGTACCTTCAGCAAGCAGGATCTCTGTGCCCATACCTGGAAGTACAGCAAACCGGGATGCGCCTTTACCTCTGAGAATCTCCTGGCAAAGGCTGGCGGTGAGATAGCTGCCAACAAGGTAGAGGAGAAGTTGGGTGAGTATTACAGCAAGTTTGGCTTCAGTAGTTCAAACACCTATTTCACCTTCAAAACTGATGGAACTTTCGCTGCCAAGATAGATGGCAAGTCATGGCAGGGCAATTATACTTTTGATGAGAAGACTCATGCCATTCAGATGAAGGGCTTGCTCTTGAGTATGTCGGGCTATGCTACGAAGACTACCAACGGCATCAGCCTGCTCTTCGACCAGAAGAAGTTGCTCAACCTCATCAAGACCATGAGTGCCCTCAAGGGTAGTTCTACCCTCAGCGCTCTCGGTACTATCGCCAATAATTACGATGGTATGCGTGTAGGTTTCGAGATGACTAAGTAATTTGAAGGATAGAATCCCCATATCCGAGCCTTCTGTTGGAGTAGGCTCAGTAGATGATAATCGCCCTGTAAGAAGGAAAGCATCTTTTAAGCTATGCTTTGCTCTTTACAGGGCGATTTTTCTTGTTTATTTCACGTTCAGTTTCAATGTCTTTACATCCTTGCTGTTGGTTCCTATCATAATCTGGAAGTCGCCTGGTTCTATCACGTGCTTCAGATCTGCGTTGTAGAACTTGAGCATATCTGGGGTGATATCAAAGCTTACCTCCTTGCTCTCACCTACTGCCAGATGGATGCGCTGGAAACCTTTCAGCTCCTTTACAGGACGGGAGATGCTGGCTACCATGTCACGGATGTAGAGCTGCACAATCTCGTCGGCATCGCGGGAGCCGTTGTTCTTAACGGTGACGCTAGCTGTAATCTTCTTGCCATCCTGCCATTCGGTAGCCTCCTCATTGCTGATGCCGGCCTCCTGGATGCTCAGGCGGAAGTCGCTGTACGAAAAGTTGGTATAGCTCAAGCCGTAACCGAAAGGATAGAGCGGACCATTGCTTACATCCAGGCAGTTGCTAGCAAACTTGGCAAACTTCTCATTATCGTCTGCTACAGGGCGACCGGTGTTCTGATGGTTGTAGTAGAGAGGCTCCTGACCGGTGGTCTTAGGCATCGAAGTAGTGAGCTTACCCGATGGCGATTTGTCGCCAAAGATAACATCGCAGAGTGCATCGCCCATCTCTGAACCTCCAAACCATACATTCATGATGGCTGGTACATGGACTTTCTCCCAAGTAAGAACCGTAGGACGGCCCGCAAAGTTGAGGAGCACTACTGGCTTGCCCGTCTTCAGAAGTTCGGCAAGCAGTTCGCGCTGTACGTCCGGCATCTCCAGGTTGGTACGGCTACCGCATTCGCCACTCATCTCGGCACTTTCGCCCATAGCACATACTATTACATCTGCCTCTTTAGCTATCTTCAGCGCTTCAGCCTTCATCTCAGCCTCGTTGCCCCAGTTGATTGGGTTGCCGGATTCGCCGTTTTGCTGCAGCTCCTTATTGCGCCAGATATTGCTTCCCTGGGCATATAATAAGGTGGCTTTTCCGGCAAGGGCATGCTCCATTGCCTCCTTGATGGTGGTATATTTAGATGGTACCTGAGCCACGCTCCATGTACCGGCTATGTTGTTTCGGGTGTCGGCAAGCGGACCTATCAGGGCTATCTTTCCTTCCTTCTTCAGTGGCAGGATATGGCCTTCGTTCTTCAGAAGCACGAAGGTCTCTGCTGCTACATCGCGGGCTGCCTGACGGTTCTCTGCGGTATAAATCTCGCTCTTGCTGCGCTTGGTGTTGCAGTAGCGGTAAGGGTCGCTGAACAGCCCCAGTTTATATTTCGCTTCCAGGATGCGGCGGCAGGCGATATTCACATCCTCCTCGCTCACCTTTCCTTCTGCTATGCTCTTAGCCAGATGCTTTACGAAGGCGTTGGAGCACATGTCCATATCGGTACCCGCTTTCAGCGCCTGTTCTGATGCCTCCTTGATGTCTTTTGCCGTTCCGTGCTGCAGAATCTCGGCGATAGAAGCGTAATCGGTAACCACGAAACCGTTGAATCCCCACTGCTTTCTCAAGACGTCGGTCATCATCCATTTGTTGGCTGTAGCAGGTGTGTAGTCGATGAGATTGAATGAAGACATCACGCTGCCTACGCCAGCCTTCACCACTGCCTCGTAAGGTGGCAGATACTGGTTCATCATGCGCACGCGGCTCATATCTACCGTGTTATATTCCTTTCCGCTCTCAACGCCTCCGTACAGGGCAAAATGCTTCAGACAGGCCATGATGCGATTGGCTCTCAGAATCTCTTCTGTGCGCATATCCACGCCCTGGTAGCCCTGAGTCATCGCTGCTCCCATCACGCCGCTCAGATAAGGATCCTCGCCATTTCCTTCGCTGATTCGTCCCCAGCGGGCATCGAGTGCAATGTCTACCATAGGAGAGAATGTCCAGTTGATGCCGTCGGCACTTGCTTCCTTGGCCGATACTTCGCCTACTTTCTTCAACGCCTCGGTATCCCATGAGCAGGAGAGGGCGAGAGGGATAGGGAACATCGTCTCGTAACCATGAATCACATCCATACCTACGAGCAGCGGGATGCCCAGACGGCTGTTCTTGATGGCGATTTCCTGCAGAGCCTTGATCTTGTCGAGCCCTTTGATGTTGAAAACTCCGCCCATGTTGCCCTGGGCGATATCGCTGCCTACCTGAGTATCAAGTGCGCCGCCGGTCGTGATGTCGCCAGCTACCATCAGGTTCAGCTGACCAATCTTTTCCTGTAGCGTCATCTTCGCCATCAGTTGGTCGATATACTCCTTCATGGGTAGAATCTTGCCTTTCTTGGTTGTGGCAGTTACTTTTTTCTTAGGGGCTGCGGTATGGGCGAAAGCAGGTGCTGCCATAGAACCAGCCAAAAGAAATGTGAGTGATAAAAGTGCTGTTCTCATTGTTTATTATGTTAATTGTTATTTTTGATGCTTATCTTCTATTAAGACCTTGCAAAGATAATAAAAAAGATGATACGATGCGCGATAGAAATGTTAAAATGTGGATGAAATTTTCTTTTTCAGGAAGAGATGTGTCTGATAATGAGATGGATAAGAAAAATGCCGGAAACATAAAAAGTGGATGCGGTATAGGCGAAAAATGCCAAGAAATCTACATTTCTTCTATATCAGATTTTGCCGTTTCCGATTTTTTTATTACTTTTGCACATGAAACCTCATGAAAATAAATCAATCTTAAACGGAATCAAGTTGATGTATCGCGTAAATGAATTATGGGGAAAGGCATTCTTCTTCCTGCTCTTGGTCTTGATGCCTCTTTCTCTTGCAGCAAAAACAACAGATAATATAGAGCAGCTTTTTCAGAGTCTGGACAACGCCATTGCCCATTCGGCTGATTATGTGAAGGTACGTGAAGCCCGAATTTGCGATTGGGAGCAGAAACTGAAGACCGCCAGGCGGCTAAGCAGTAAGTATGATGCCTGTTTTGCGCTCTTTGAGGAATACCGCTCCTACAAGAATGACATGGCGCTGAAATACATCAATCAGTGTATGGAACTTGCTATCAGAATGGGCGATAAAAAGAAGGTGGAAAATGCCAAGGCGCTGCTTGCTTTCCAGGAATCTACCACGGGCGATTATGCCGAATCGTACGACCTGCTGAAGTCTGTCAATATCGCTGATCTTGATGCTGAGGGCAAACGCAACTACCTCTGGGCTTGCCAGCACCTGTATGGCGAGATGGCATATTATTCCAACGTTCCTTCCTTGAAGAAATATTATGCCGGCAAGCATAATGCCTATCAGGCTGCAATAGACAGCACATTCAGCCATGATGATGACCTTTATCTGCAGATGCAGGAGGTGAGGGTACGCGATGCAGGCAAAATGAAGGAGGCTTTGCGATTGAGCGATAAGCGGCTGGCGATGACGAAACCGGGCACCCATCAGTATGCCATTGTACAGTTTTATCGCGGCTTGACCTACAATCAGTTTGGTGATAAAGAACAGTTCCTCCGCTGCCTCTTGCGTTCTGCTATCTGCGATGTCCAGTTGGCTGTGATGGACCAGGGGTCTCTCTGGGAACTCGCCAATCTGCTCAATGCCGAACCGGGCGAGCAGAAGCGCTCTCATGAGTATATCAAGTTTGCCTGGCAGTCGGCTACCATTTTCAATACGCCTAGCCGCAGCCGCCAAATCATGCCTGTGCTCACGCAGATTGAGGAGGGCTATCAGAAAGAACTTTCAGCGAGCAACCAGCATCTGCGGTTCATGGTAGCGTGTTCTGCCTTGCTTCTCTTTGTGGTTATGCTTTTGCTCTACTATGTCAACAAGCAGCGCAAGCGCATTGCTGCGGCTCATCATAAGCTGAAGGAAACCAACCATGCCTTGCAGTTGGCAAATGAGCGTCTTAACGAGATGAACCATTCTCTTAACGAGATGAACCATTCTCTCAACGAGATGAACCAGTCACTCAACGAGAGTAACAAGATGAAGGAAGTATATATTGGTCGATTCCTGCGCCTTTGTGCCATCTATGTCGACAAGATAGATACCATGCGCAAGCGAGTAGTGAAACTGGTGAAGGCTAGAGAACTCAACAAGTTGCTGGAGCAGATGCAGGCTGGCGAGGCCTACATGGGCGAGCTGTATGAATATTTCGATTCCGCCTTCCTGAAGCTCTTCCCTGACTTTGTTGAGGAGTTCAATGCCCTCTTGAAGCCTGAAGAGCGTATCGTGCTCGAAGATGACAGCCGTCTTTCTACCACCCTCCGTATCTTTGCCCTTATCCGTCTGGGCATCGAGGACAGTTCTAAGATTGCCGAGTTCCTTCACTATTCTGTGAACACTATCTATAATTATCGCGCCAAAATCAAGAATAGTGCCATCTGTGACAGGGAAGAGTTCGAGCAGCGTGTGAAGCAGATTGGCATGAAATAAGCCTTTCTGGGCGTATGGCGCAAACTTGCGAAAATTCAGGAGTAAATGCTGCAGATACCCATGCGCCCTGTTTTAGGGTGTCAAGTGGATTAATCTTCTGATAATCAGGATATTGATATTTTGGAAAATCCCCGTTTCTACAAGTTTGTCGATAGGATGAAAAGCAGGGGGATACAATAAAAGTTTGTTACGGCGTTTCACCGTAACAAACTTTTATGCGTTATATTTATTTCTTCCCTCCGTTCAATTTCTCAGAATCGAATCATTCTTTTTAAAAGAGCTCGAAGGCTTTCCTGAGCTTCAGGTTATCGGCTGCATTACCAACAAGAGCCTCAAACTTTCCGGCTTCAGCCTTCCAGGATGAAGATGCCTCATCGTAGAAACTGAGGGCCTCTTTGTTGATGGTGATGCTGATATCCTTGCTCTCACCTGGCTGGAGATAAACCTTCTGAAATCCCTTCAGCTCCTTCTGAGGGCGGTCTACTGATGACTTGACATCGTGGATGTAGAGCTGAACCGTCTCGGCTCCGGCACGCTTACCTGTATTCTTTACGTTTACGGTAAAGGTGATTGTGCCGTCCTGCTTCATCTGCATCTTGTCGCTGCGGAGATTAGAGATGGCAAACTGGGTGTAGCTCAAGCCGTGACCGAATGCAAAGGTAGGCTTGATGCGCTCCTTATCGGTCCAGCGGTAACCTACATAGATGCCTTCCTTATATTCCTCATCAATGATGTTGCCCTTCGTGCTGGCTCCACCTTCCTGACGCCAGGTTCCCGGATAGGTATTGAGTGCATGAGCACCTGTTTCCTTCAGCGAGTTGACCCATGTAAACGGCAACTTGCCGCTAGGGTTTGCATCGCCTGTAAGGATGCTTGCAAGGGCTTCGCCGCTCTCCGAACCGATGAACCAGCCCTGTACGATGCCGGCAACCTTAGCCTTCCAAGGCATAGCTACCGCATTGCCCGAGATGTTGACATAAACGAAGTTTCTGTTTGCCTTAGCCAAAGCCTCGATCAGCTTATCCTGATGGTATGGCAGCTCATAATGCTTGCGGTCGTGACCCTCACAGTCCTGGAAATCGCTCTTGTTCAGACCACCAAACATGATGACATAGTCGGCTGTCTTGGCTTTCTCTACGGCTTCGGCTATCAGTTCAGCCTCGCTGCGCTTGTCTTCCAGGTTCTGACCGGTTGTAACGCCATTGTAGTTGCCTGTTACATCGCCCACATATCCACGGGCATAATCTACCTCGATGCCGTCCTTGCCCAAGCGCGTCTTCAGGCCATCGAGAGGCGAAATCTCGCGCTGTACCTTGAGCGAAGAAGAGCCTCCGCCTACGGTCATCATCTTGATGGCATTCTCGCCCACTACCAGCACGCGCTTAGTCTTCTGGGTGTTGATAGGGAGCACATTGTTCCTGTTCTGGAGCAATACGATGCCTTCTTCAGCAATCTGTCTGGCTGCTGCATAATGGCTCTCGGAACAGAGGAAACCATGAGGGCGGTTCGGATTCATCGTGGTGCGATAGAAGAGGCGCAATACGCGGCGCACCTTATCGTCCAGCTCCTTCTGGGTGAACTTGCCTTCCTGTATGGCCTTCATGTAAGGCATGGAGAGATAATAGTTGTCGTAGGCATTGGTAGCGCCCATCGTAAGACCGTCTGTCCAGGTGCCGAACTCCATATCCAGCCCGTTCTTTACAGACTGCTCCAGGTCGTGGGCACCGCCCCAGTCGCTTACCACGACACCATCATACTTCCAGTCGCCCTTCAGAATCTTGTTCAGGGTCCACTGGTTGTGGCAGTTGTGCTCATTCTTATATAGGTTGTAGGCTCCCATGATACCCCATGTCTTACCCTTCTCAACAGCCGCCTTGAAAGCAGGGAGATAGATTTCGTGGAGAGCACGGTCGCTGACGATTACGTTCACCTGATGGCGGTATTCCTCATCGTTGTTCAGGCAATAGTGCTTTACGCAGGCTGATACGCCCTTAGACTGCAATCCCTGTATATACGGCACTACCATGATACTTGCCAGGAACGGATCTTCGCCCATATACTCGAAGTTGCGACCGTTGAGAGGCGTGCGATAGATATTGACGCCAGGGCCCAGAATCATGTCCTTGCCGCGATACAGGGCTTCTTCGCCCAATGCTTCGCCATAGATGCGGCTCATCTGCGGATTCCATGATGCGGCAAGACAGGTGAGGGCAGGGAAGGCTACACAGGAGTCGTTGGTCTGACCAGCCTGTTCCCACTCATCCCACAATACGTCAGGACGCACTCCGTGAGGTCCGTCATCCGTCCAGAAGTCAGGAAATCCCAAGCGTGGTACACCGGCTGATGAAAACTTGCTCTGAGCATGGATGATGCGTATCTTCTCTGCCAGCGTCATGCGAGAGATGGCATCATCGATGCGCTGCTCTACCGGCTTGGTCTGGTCGAGATAGACAGGCAATTGTCTGGTAGTCTGCTGTGCCTGAGACGGAGCGATGGCTGCAACCGACAGGACACATGATAAAATGAACTGTTTCATAAGTAATATTTATTATGGTTTGTTTATTTCTTGCAGTTGTTTGTTTTGCACACCGCCTCTCACGTTTTTTTGTGCGTTTAGGCGTATATGCTTATTCATCTGCAAAATTACTAAATAAATAATGAAAAAATGATGTGTGATAAGCGAAAAGTGGATGGATGTAAAAATGAAACTTTTGTAATTTGTTGATAATGAGAAGTATAATGGATAATGTACGTTATTGAAAAGTGGCAGAGTGTGAACACTGAAATATACTGATATAACGTTTCAGGGGTGTCCTAGCCTCATTTTCTCCATTTTACCACATCCACTTTCGTATAGTTATTAAAAAATAGATAAGTATCTGAAAACTAACGATATAAGTTACTTGAAGCAAGTATTTTTCCCACTTATCTGTTGAAGGGGCTAGGAATTATCAAAAAAACATATTATATTTGCAATCGGAAACACGGCTTAACGCATTTTAGGAAATGCACAGCCGCACAGTCTTATACATTATTATAATAGAGTGAACTAACAAACAGATATTTTTCTAAACTAATAATCGAATATGAAAACAAAAAGTCTATTGCTGGCGACTGCATTATTGATGTCGACGTCAGCGCTCGCACAGAAAAACACCTTCAAAGGTGTCGTGTTGGATGACCTGGGTGAACCCGTTATCGGAGCCACCATACAGGTTAAAGGCGTCAAGGGTGCCGGTGCAATTACCGACCTTGATGGTAACTTTGTCATTGATGCAGATGCTAACCAGACCTTGGTTATCACCTACATTGGCTACAAGGATGCAGAGATTCGTCCTTCAGCCAACATGAAGATTACTCTGAAACAAGACGACAAGGCTTTGGACGAAGTGGTTGTTGTAGGTTACGGTGTTCAGAAGAAGAGCGTGGTAACTGCAGCTATCGCCAAAGTGAGCACCGAAGATTTGGCAGGCAAGAGCCCAGTGCGTGTTGATAACGCATTGAAGGGTCTGGCTGCCGGTGTCAACGTAACCTCTTCTTCAGGTCAGCCTGGTG
>ENA-OWPL01001387-OWPL01001387.1-human-gut-metagenome-genome-assembly--contig:-NODE-1387-length-14233-cov-3.207716_pt1 | contig 14233 bp, 12 predicted proteins | sample MGYA00248263_ERZ651844 | MGnify/ENA primary metagenome ERZ651844 (study PRJEB26924, sample SAMEA4378256) | human gut metagenome | biome: human gut; feature: human-associated habitat; material: faeces...
TTCAGAATAGGCGTACCGTTCAAGCAGAATTTGCAGCTGATCAATCCTTATAATTTGCCTTTTATTTCAACCACAACTTTTCCATGTGCTCCCAATGCTCCATATGGACCAAAACATACAACGACTTTTTTTCCGGGTTTAATATAAAACTGAAAGTCTGAATACTTCATTTTCATAACATAAGAATACCCCTGGCTGGAAAGTTTTTTCGAATATGCTGTTGCTATATTTTTCTTTACATTACTTTTTTTCCAGACGCAACATCTTGAACCGCCAACTTCTTTCCGTCTTTAAGACGATATGTTAAGCCATATTCTCTGCTTTCTCCAACTCCCCCTGCATACCACTCAGAGGCAAATCTAAAGCTTATGTAGCCGAATTGTCTCAGAAGTACTTCACAGTCGTAATTATAATCCGGAACTTAAAAAGCTGGTGAAGGGTGTTATGATTGAAAGCTATCTTCTGGAGGGCCGTCAGGATATCAGTGATCATATGACTCCTGGCTGTTCCATCACAGATCCTTGCCTCGGATGGGAAGATACAGAACGGCTGATTTATGATATTGCTGAGAAATGCTGATTTTTATGGATAATACAAATGTGAACAAATAACTATTCATAAAACAATAAACAGAACGAAATCCGGCTGACAGTCTGTGGATTTCGTTCTGTTTTCTAATAGTTTCTCTATAAAATAATACGTTTCGCAGGATACAATGCCCTATCGCTCCATTCTGCTTTTCTGCAGTCCAAAGAAATAATATTTTTCTCTGCACAGACATTTCTGATCAGTTCTTCTCCGTTGTCTGATGTAAAAAGTGCTGTGATTTCTTTCGTCTCTCCAACACTCCTTACACAGCAATCTACCAGTTCCGGAATCTGAAACAGTAATTCATCCATTTCTCTCATACTTTTGGACTGGTCGATGCGCCTTACAAAATCCAGACGCCTTACCTCACTTCCGCAGATACATTTTCCGGGGATGATACGTGTATGATCGCCGGTCCTGTATCTGATCAGAGGCTGTGCCTCCATCCCAATGGTTGTGATCACCAGTTCTCCCCATTGACCGTCAGGCAGAACATTTCCCTCTTTATCTATGATCTCTATGATACAGTGATTCTCTCGCATGTGCATGCCCTCATGAGCCTGACAGCAGATCGCGCCCCCAAGTCCCATCTCTCTGGAACCATAATGAGGCCAGAGAGGTGTTCCCAGAATTTTTTCTATTTCTTTCATTACTGTTTCCGAATAGGCATCCCCTGATATCAGTGCTCTCTTTATACTTCCTTTTCCACACATTCTAAGCATGGAAAGCAGTGCTGTCGGCATACCTACATAAGTGTCCGACTGTTCCTCTTCCAGAATTGTTTTTAACTCACCATAGGTTTTATTGTTCCCGGTTAAAAGGGGGTGTGCACCTATACGTCTGATTGCCTCTGCGATCAGCTCTCCCAGTCCAAAAGGACCGGAAAACGGCATAGCAACCATAGTCCGGCTTCCCGGATAAATAAACTCACCAAGTCCGGCCATAAAAAGTTCTATGGTATGTTCACAATCTCCTTCTGTATAAAATACACGTTTACCTGCACCGGTTGTTCCACTTGTCTGTTCTGAAATGATCCTCTGTATTTCTCCCTGGGAGCACAGTAACATCCTGCCCCCTTTCTGAGCAAGGTCGGATTCCGTTGTAAAGGGAAGGTTTTTCAGATCAGCAAGGCTTTCCAGCCTTTCTGGCAGATCTCTGTAAAACCCCTGCCTTTCTTTTTCTTTTTTCAAAACAGCATTCAGTTTATCCAGCTGTATTTTGTTTATTGCTTCCCTTGTAATATCTGTAATTTCTTCCTGCTTACAGATCATTGCATCTATATTGGATCGTTTCACTTTCTGTATAAATAGGTTCCTTTCAGATTAGTCAGATTATATGCACAGAACGGCACCATTCCATAATCAGGATCCACTTCACAGATATAACAGCGTTTCAGACGGTCAAGATCCAGATTCCAGGCATCCTGAAAGATCATGCCTGATACTGCAAAGGTTTCATTATGTATCCGGATCAGAAACTCATCCAGCGCATCTGTCTGTGTCATTTCTCCTTCATCATAGTTTTTTGTACTGTAGCTCCACTGATTTTCCACATACTGTCTGGAATCATCACTGGTAGTACAGCAGCATCCTTTTCCTGATTTTTTTTCAAGAAGCTTCAGTTCCCGCTCCCCTTTTCTCAGATAACTTGCATGGAAGGAGCAGTAGGGATTCTCTGCTCCGCCGCCTGCAAAATCCTCAATTTTCATCAGTCCCTCTGTCTGTTCTTCAATAAGTCTCAGCATCTTTGGTATGGTGATGGGATTTGTGGGGCGCTTCTGGGAACATCTGCCAAAATAACTGATAGGCTGAAAATGTACGCCACGGACAAAGGGCATATGATTCAGACCAAATTTCAGGATATCCCCTATCTGCATATCATTTACTCCCGGCGCTATGACCGGCACAAGAGCAATACCAAGCTCTGCTTCTGAACAGTTTAAGATCGCCTTTTTCTTCAGTTCCATCATAGCCTGCCCACGCAAAGTCTCATAAACCTGATCTGTCACACCGTCAAACTGAAGAAATACTGTATTCAGTCCTGCTTTTTTCAGCTTTCTGGCATATCCATCCTCCCTGGCAAGCCGGATCCCATTGGTATTTAACTGAAAAAATGTAAATCCTTTTTCTCTTTTCATACTTTTCTCCATTTTTTCCAAATATCTATAACGCAGACAAAAGGGGCAGCGTGGAAGCACTGCCCCTTTGTAATTCTGTCTTAGTTGAAGCTGCTCTGCATGGTCGCCTTCAGGCCCTGATCCGTGTTCTGCAGCTCGCGGGCCGCCGTATCCATCAGCGTTGCGTAGCCCTCCAGCATTTCAGAGAAGCTTGTGAAGCTGCTCTGCATACTCTCAAATTTTGCGACGAACGCAGCCTGTGCCTCGCCCTTCCATGTCTCGTTCAGCGCAAGGATCAGCGAGCGCAGCCGCGCCATCGTGTCGTCGTGCTGACTGCGGAGATTGCGGACCTCTGTCGCCTTGGAATTCAACACCTCGGGTGTTACCTGAATCAATGCCATGATCATTTCCTCCTATTTATATTTTATAAATTTTAAACTTCAAATTCAGCTGTCTGCTTTTTCTGCGTTTTTCTCCAGCTCTTCTCTCACGCTTGCCTGATAGCTCTGCACCTCTGCGTTGATGTAGCCCAGAAAATGAACCGAATCAATATCCTCATGCTGGAACAGGAACATCGTTTCCGCATCGATATACCCCTCCGGGAACGGTTCGCCAATGTAGTCATACGTGGTGTTTGTCTGCTCGTCATGAACGATTGTGCCGATAATGAGCAATTTCCGTGTGGCGCCCTGCAGAGCGACCACGCTTCCGATCGGAAGCAGATCCTTATACATAATACATATCCTCCCTTACTGGTGTTTACCGGAACGCAAATTCCAGAATCTCATCCACATATTTTTTGCTTTGCTTATAGAAAGACTTCACATTTTTCGCCGCTTCGATCACGAAATTCGCCGTCGAATCAGCGTCCATGAACTTACTCCGGAGCCATTCATCCGGCTTGTACCATTTGAACTCATTCCCGATGACGTCGTCAAACGAGGTTTTGCCCCACACAAAGGAATATCCGGTCTTGCCCGTCAGATCCGTATTGAGCTTTCCGAACGACTTGAGCATTTTCTCCGTGCCTTTCAGGAGCGACACCATATCCAGTCCCGTATAGGCCAGCTCGCCGAATTTCTCACCGGCTTTCTTGTTTCCGAGCATTTCGCCCAGCTCTCCGCCATTCTTCTTCAGCAGATCCTTCAGGTAATTTGTTTTCCCCACCTCGTCGTACTCATCACGCGCAACATGGACTATATCCGCGCTTGCGCTTGCAATATCGTTTCCTGCGCTGGTAATGATACAGAGTGCAACCGGAATTCCCGCAACGGTGCTGCACGCGGCAACTGCTCCGGCGATTTTGACAATACTCTTGCCGATCTTGACCGCGCCCTTGCCGTATTCCACGATATCATATACGGTTCCGTGATTCTGATAGCTTTCCTTTGCCGCGCTGACGTCGTTCGAAACAGAGGTTTTGACCGCGCTGCCAAAGTCCGAGACATCGTCCTTGAGCTTGGAGAACCACCCCTTCTTTTTGCTGACCACCGCCTGCTTGACGCCGTCGCACAGGGTTTCGGAGGTCCGAAGGCCAAACGTCTTTCCCAGCTCGTCCGCGCATTTCTGCCTGTCGATCCCCCGCAGCGCGACAGCCGGCAGCGTTGTGGCCGCGAGGCCCGCGCCAATGGCGTCGGCGGCTTCGCCAAGCCCTCTTGCTCTGTGGCCGAGCTTCTGGTCCGTCTGCGTGAAGCGGTCGCTTGCGGCAAGCAGCATCTGCGTCATTGCCTCCAGCTGGGTCTGCTCTGTCGTGCATCTGCGGGAAAGCGCCTCCAGCGACTGTCTGATCTGCTGCGTCGCCGCGATCTGCATATCCAGTCCGTTCAGGACGCTGGAAACATTCACGGCGACCGCGCGCATTGCACCCGACTGCTGTCTCAGCCGTGCCTGCGCCTGCTGGACGACTGCGGATTCAATTTTGATCTGCACCGGCACAACCTCCTTACCATTCGCCGCCTCCGCCGGAACCCGTCCCGCCTGACGCGGACATGGACGCCTTTGTTCGTGCTTCTGCGGCTTCAAACTCATCTGCGGCCTTGCGGATCGTGTGCGCAAGACGCGACAGCTCATCCTGGATCTTTCGGATCTCGCGCAGCCGGCGCTCGGCTGCCTGATCGTATGTATCGGCGGCTTCTCCGGCCCACACGCCGGCAAGCTGCTGCCGGAGCGCCTGAATGCTCTGCGCGATCTGACTGCATTGCTGCTCGCTCTGTTCAAGCTGTCTTGCCTGCGCACGCGCATTTTCATAATCTATGCGGATCAGGCTCATTTCTGAAGCTCCTTTCCAAGGGTGTGTTTCAGGATGGTTCTATCTTACACTATGTAAAATAATTTGTCAATATGTTAATTCAAATACGTTGTAATATACAAAAACTGGCGCTGCAATTTGTTAAAAACAGCAAATTACTCCAACACAGCGCGGCCCTGCAGGCTTGCGCCGTCCCAGATCCCGCAGGACGCAAGCGTTCTGGACTCCGCAATGGGCGCTCCCTGGTCGTACAGGCGGATCGCAGTGCAGCTGCCGTAAACCTGCGGATACAGGGTGCGAAGCATTTCCAGAACACGCGCATTCACCTCCGCGACCGGCAGGAACGCCGGAAGCTCCACATCCAGCTGCTCGTCTCCGATGGTCAGAGTCACGATCACATTCTGACAGGCCTTCATTGCGGCGCGCCCTCCCGTACCAGCGCACGCAGCGTGCGCCGGATCTGCTCCGGCGTGCTCCTGCGGACGATCCAGTCCTCCGTCTCCTCCTCGCCGGGCTCCAGCCGGAGCAGCATATCGGAATCGTACACAAGACAAAGGCTTTCCAGCGTTCGCGTCTGCAAATGGACCGTGTTCACGCAGCAATAGCCGCACCGCCGTTCCAGACCGGCAAGCAGAAGCGCCGCCGCGTCCTCCGGCATTCCGGCTGCCAGCAGCTCTGCCCGGCCTGCGTCTGTGTCCTTCAGACAGTGCTGCAGCAGCTCGTTTGTAAGGCTCCAGTGCGTCTGCGCCTCAGGGGCTTCCTGCGCTTTGCAGCACTCCATCAGCCTTGCAAGCGCCAGCTCTTCTATTTCCCCGTCCGCAGCTCCGGTCAGGCTTGCCAGCTCGCCATCCTTTGTCAGCTGCGCCCAGCAGCTCCCCTGCCGGTACAATACGACGGACGGCTCCGCCTGTCCGCAGTTGACCGCATCGACAGTCAGATACAAGTCGCATTCCGCACAGATTTCAATGAGCCGCCGCAGATCGCCGCGCACGATCGCCGCGCCTTCAAATTGCCGCGTGATCGCGCCGCTCTGCTCCAGCTCCTCCAGGCAGACTTCATACGCCGCCCGGATCTCCTCGTGATCCATCATCATAAACGGGTCGCGCACGCCAAAAAGATGCTCCGCGCCCAATTCGGACGCCAGCACGACCAGCGCTCTGATTGAGAGCCTGCTCCGCTCCATTTTCTCTGCCTCCTCTATCTCCTCTATTTTTGTACTGCCTTCAGCTTGACCGCATGGCCATCCTGAACCAGATAGCCCATGCCGGCGCCTGCATCCTGTGACGCGGCGCTGTACGCCAGATCGGTCCGGGCAAACATATGCGCCTGCGCGCTTCCGCCAAGCAGAAGGGTCGTTTTTCCGGTCATTTCCATGGTGAAGCGCTCGCCCGAAGCGGACAGCTTTGTAATGTCCGCCGCGTTTCCGCTTACGATCACCGCGACGCGCAGCCCTTTGCCAAGGACCAGAATGCTGGCCAGCCGCCGCAGCGTCTGGTCGTTGATCGAATCGATGCAGCGCTTCAGATCGTCAATGCAGATCAGAATCCACGGCCAGTCTGTGCTCCCGGCGCTCGCGTCCTTTCTTTTCTGCATCTCCGGCATCAGCGCGGCGATCTCACCGTCAAACGCCGCCGCAGCCTGCGCCTGCGCGCCGTGAAATACAATGTGCTTCGCAGGCGCAAGCTTTTCTGCGGCCTGCGCAAAAATGGCCTGAACGGTACTGCTTCCGTCCTGCGCGCAGGAGATCAGCAGAAACTGCTCCTGCGCAAGCGCGGCGAAGCACGGCTGCACGGACTGCTCCGTAAGACCACAGAGGATCTGCTCCGACGGATATTCCCGCCAGTCCACGACCTCCGGCAGCACCGGGATCGGCGGCGGGCAGGCGCCTGTCCATGCCCCGCGCATCAGCCCGGCAAGCCGCCGGATCTCATTGACGCGGTCGATCTCCCGTTTTCCCGCTGCGGGAAGCGCCGTCTGGAATTCCAGCGGCGGAGTGCTTCTGACCAGACCGCGTCCGGCCAGATTTTCCGGCTCCAGACCGTTCGTTTTGCCGACGATCTGCGCGTAATCGCCGCGGTCCGTCATCCGCAGGCAGACAGCCGCCTTGATGTGCTGGCTGATCCGGTACGGCAGCGCGTTCACCGCGCCAGCGCTGACCAGCAGATACATCCCGCAGGCCGCGCCGTCCCGCACGAGCGTCTGCAAAAAGCCGTCGATATCCGGGTACAGCTCCAGCGCAGGCGCAACGTGATCCAGCAGAAGCACGATCCATGGCAGCTGCTCGCCGGTGGCTTCCCGGTAAGCGTCTATGCTGACGAGGCCCTGTCCGGCAAGCAGCTTCTTCCGGCGATCCAGCGTGTCGATGAGCATGGTCGTCAGCTTGCTCTGCTTCTGCGCGTCGTCTCCGTCCACGATGCCGCCGACGTGCGGCAGCTCCCGGAACAGCCGGAGACTCCCGCCGCCGAAGTCCATCAGATAGAGGTGCACCTGCTCCGGAGAATAGCAGAGGGAAAGGGACATGACCGCCGATTGCAGCAGCGTCGTTTTCCCGGTCGCAGGCGCACCGTAGACTGCATAGCTTCCGGATTCCGAGAAGTTCAGCGACATCGGGCGCTGCGACTGCGCCGCAGGATCGTCCAGAAGGCCGATGACGGCCCGCAGGCCCTGCTGCTGCGTTTCCCAATGCGCGCCGTCGAACGCCGCGCAGACGCAGCTGCTCGGGCAGCTTTGCCGTCCAGAGCTGCCGCGCCTTTTCCACGCCGCGCTCCCGGCAATAGCGGTCCAGATAGTCCACGACCGCATTGATCTCCTTTCGTTCGGAGCGGTATCCCGTTGTTTTTTCCGGTTCGTAGCAATGGCGGTTCCCGTACAGGTCCACCACAGCCGTCTGTCCGCCCGTCTGCCCCGCAGCCTCGCGGAACGGCTGATAGGGTGCGCCGCTCCAATAGGACTGGATCTGCTCATAGACCTCGTCCTCGCCTACCTGCACGTAGGCGCGGCCCGGCGTTGTGATCTGCGCCGCGTCGGTATGGTGCAGCATCTCCCGGCTGTCTGCGGCGTTTGCCACCTTCAAACACCAGCGGAAGCGCGTATTCGCGTTCATTTTATCGTCTACAACACCGGCGGGCTTCTGCGTCAGAAGGATCATATGGACACCCAGCGTCCGGCCAACCGCGAACACGCGATTGACCGCCTGCATGAATTCCGGGAACCGGTTCTTGAATTCCGCGAACTCGTCGATCACGATAAACAGATATCCCAGCTGCTCATCCGCCTTGCCCTCGCGCAGCAGCCGTCTGTAATCGGAGATATTGCTGACCTTCCAGCGGTCGAGCAGCTCCTTGCGCCGCGTCAGCTCGTATTCGAGCGCGATGAGGTTCCGGCCGATGCTCGTATCCAGATCGGATATGCGTCCGGCAAGATGCGGCAGATTCTGGAACGGGAGCAGCAGGCCGGTGCCCTTAAAGTCGATCAGCACGAAGCTGACCACATCCGGTGGGAAGCGGACTGCCATCGACAGGATCCAGGACTGCACCATTTCGGACTTGCCGGAGCCGGTCGTGCCCGCGACAAGGCCGTGCGGCCCGTGCCGCTTTTCATGAATATCGAACAGGAACGGCGTGCCGTCGCCGCGAACGCCGATCGGGACCGCCATGCTGCGCTCCGGCTCTGCGTTTGCCCAGTTTTTATCCAGTGCCAGCTCCGAGGGCCGCGAAACGTGATAGCCCTGCAGGAACGACACCGAGCGCGGCAGCGCCGGAGCGCCCTTCGCCTCCATGCGGAGCGGTGCCATGCTGCGTGCGAACTGCTCGTACCGGGCCTGCGGCACCTGCTCCGGCTGGAACGGCTGCTTCCGGGACGCGTGCCTGCGCTCAAACAGCACGCCCACTGCTTCCCTGCAGTCCAGAATATCGTGGCATTCCTCCGGGAGCAGATCGATCCGGTCAAACAGGTACAGCACGCTGATGCCAAGCTCCCGGCGGTTTGCCGTCAGAAATTTCATAAACGCGTGCTGCGTGACCGTCTCCGGCGCTGCGCACACGAACAGGTACCACGGCTTTGCACGCGGCGCTGCGCCGAGCCCGGCGTTCTGTCCGGCAGCGGCCCGCGCCGAGAAGACCGGCTCGAGCCGTTCAAGCAGTGCGCGGATCGTTTCGGGCGTGTTTGCGATCAGGCGCGCCGTATGCCCCTCGTCCCAGCAATGCGGCAGCCAGCGGCAGAATTCCCACTGCGCAGTCTCCTCCTGCTCGCAGAGCACGACGATCCGCAGATCGCAGTAGCTGTGATGGGCCGCGGCCTGCACGATCAGGTTTTTCCCAAGCGCGACGCAGCGCGCGCGCTTTCCCACAACGCCGCAGGACAGATGCGCACCCAGCGGAACGCAGATCGGGCAGTCCGGAACCATGGCGAACCGCTCCGCGATCTGCGTCGGCTGCTCCGCGAGGACGTCGCTTTCCAGCCGCAGCATCTGCTTCGGTGCCTGAACCGAGAAGCTTGCCGGGAGCGTTCCGCTGCCAACGCGCAGGGAAAGAAAATCCTCGTCGCGGGAGAGCCGCCCCCACAGCTCCCGGTCGACCGCCGCCGCTCTTCGGATGCACACATCCGTCGACGGGGACATATGTGCAAGAACGGTCTGCTGTTCGCTGCGAAGCGCCTCCAGCTCACGGACCTGCTCCTGCAGATACGTGCTGTATGTATCCAGCCGCAGCTGCTGCTGGGAACGGTACTTTTTCTTTTCACCCCGGTAGCGGAGGATCGATACCACCACGCCGATGATGGTCGTGGGGACGCTGAAATACAGCATGGTCATCACATTGGTGACCAGAAGGCACACCGCGACCATCACGATCACGCTGAGCAGCGGCGCAAGCAGGATATTCAGCCAGCTGACATTCGGCTTTCCGCCGATCGTCGGCGGCGCCTGCAGCTCCAGCGTTTTGCAGGGCGTTTCCTCCAGCAGGCGCGGCGACGGCTTAAAGCAGAACGGATACGGATCGTCCGGCGACACCGCCGTCCGCTTTTCGGGCGCAGCGGCCGGCTTCACGCGCACAGCCTTGCTGCTCCACACGAAGAGCCGGTCCCCGCTGACGCGGAGCTGGCAGAAGCCGATCGAGAGCACATCCCCGTCGGCAAGCACGCCGCTTCCGGCAAGGCACATATTCAAATAGGTGCCGTTCCGGCTTTTGAGATCCTGAAAGCGCCACCGGCCATCCTGATAGAACAGCGCAGTATGCTTTCCGGAGATCTGCTGATCCGCGATCTGGATATCGCAGTCCGCGTTCCGGCCGATCGTGAGCCGTTCCGTCCCGGTCAGCGGCACCGGAACGGCGGCCTTTGTGCGGCACGGGTACGCCGTAAGCGCGAGATGCGCGTCCGGATCCAGAACGAGCGATTTTTCATACGGGAGCTTCTCCTGCCGGAACCCGGCGCCGGCCACGGACCAGCTATCCGCGTCCGTTTTGACCGTGATCGTCTTTTTTCCAAGACAGGCAGCGGCAAGCTGGATGGTGCAGCCCGCAGCTTTTCCGATCGTGCACGTTTCGCCTGATTGGAGCTTCGCCTCAAGCAGCCGCTCCCGGTCATAGATGCGTATGATGGTCTCCATATCTGCGTCTCCCATCAACCGTTATTGCCTGAATTGATTCAGGTCAGTAAAGGAAAAAATACGCGCCAGCTCGTCCGTATAGATCCCCATCACAGGCAGAAGCTTTGCGGTCTGCGCGTTTTGCAGGAACAGGAACAGCAGAGACAGGAAATTCGTCCAGCTCAGCTCCCGCGACTGATTTTCAATCGAGGAGATCGTCTGCCGCGTAACGCCGATGCAGTCCGCCAGCTGCGTCTGCGACAGGCCGAGCCGTGCGCGCAGCGCCGGAAGATTTTCCGCCATCGCCTGTGTATACTTTTTTCGATCCAGACTCAGAATTCCCAGTGGCTCCATGTAATTGCCTCATTTCCAAAATATCTCTAAATTTATCATACCAAATGGCAGTCAGATTGTCAATTTTCACATCATAAAATCCCGTGTCAGTGCCTCCCGGAGAGGCAGCCGTTCAACAGAACGAGGCTGCCGCAGATTTTTTATCTGCGGCAGCCTCGTTGTTTTTACGCAATATCGTACTGACTTTTATAGATTTCGTAATAGAAGCCCTTTTTCTCCAGCAGGTCGCGGTGCTTGCCCTGCTCGACGATGCGGCCGTCGCGCAGGACCAGAATGAGGTCGGCGTCGACGATCGTGGACAGGCGGTGGGCGATGATGAAGCACGTCCTGCCGCGCATAAGGCGGTCCATGGCCTTCTGGATGAGAAGCTCCGTGCGCGTGTCGACGTTGGACGTCGCCTCGTCGAGGATCAGCAGCTCCCGCTGCGCGAGAAGCGCACGCGCAATGGTCAGCAGCTGCTTCTGGCCGGAGGAGATGGACGAGGTATCGCTGCCGATGACCGTATCGTAGCCCTGTGGAAGCGTGCGGATAAAGTGGTCACAGTACGCCTCGTCGCAGGCGCGGATGATCTCCTCGCGCGTGGCGTCCGGCTTGCCGAAGGCCACGTTTTCGGCAATCGTGCCGCCGAAGAGCCACGTGTCCTGCAGGACCATGCCGAAGCGGTCGCGCGTGGAGGCGCGGGAATAGTCCGCGATATCATGCCCGCTCAGTAAAATGCTGCCGGAATCGACGTCATAGAAGCGCATGAGCAGATTTACAATTGTTGTCTTGCCCGCGCCGGTCGGGCCGACGATGGCAACGTGCTGGCCCTTTTCCACGTGCAGGTTCAGATCCTGAATGAGCTCGGTGTCCGGCTCGTAGGAGAAGTCCACGTGGCGGAACTCTACGCTGCCGTCTCCGCCTGCGGGAAGCTCCTGTTCGATCGGCGCTTCCTCCGGCAGCTCCAGCAGGTCGACGACGCGCCGGGCGGCCGCCTTGGCCTGCTGCAGCGTGCTCAGGCCATTGGAGATCTGCTCAAGCGGCTCGGAAAACTGCCGCGCGAACAGCACCAGCGTCACGATCACGCCCACCGGAACGCCCTGCCGCACGATGAGCCAGCCGCCCAGCAGGTTGATGGCGATATACGCCAGCGAGTTGGACGCAGCAATGACCGGCTGGACGATGGCGGAGAGATAGGTTGCCTTCGCCTCGGAGACGCGGCGCGCATCGTTGATCTGCGCGTGGCGCTCGGCGCAGTGCTCCTCGAGGTTATAGGCCTTTGTCGTCGCGTAGTTCGTGTAGGCTTCCTCCACAACGGAATACAGCTCGCCAGACTGCTTGAACATCTGATGGAAATACGTTTCCGAGCGGCCCGCGATCTTGGCCGACAGCCAGATGGAAACCGGCATAAACGCGATCACGGCCAGCGAAAGCTGCCAGTTCTGCAAAAACATCACGACCGCGATGGCCAGGATCTGCAAAAAGCCGCCTGTAATGGTGTCGAGGACGGTATGCAGGGAGCCGCCGATCCGGGACACGTCCTCCGTCATGCGCGAGAGAATATCGCCGACGGGCGTGTGATCGACAAAGCTGACGGGCAGGCGCTGGATTTTGTCGGAGATCTGGATGCGCAGATTGCAGGTAAAATACCGGCTGACGGCGCGGTTGAGCAGCTGCATTTTGCCGTAGCTGATGGCGGCGCGCAGGAGATACACACCGGCCAGCGCCAGAAGCCCCGGCGCGAGCTGCGCCAGCACGGACGCGCCCGTCTCCGGCGCGTCAAAATAGTCAATTAAGATCTGCACCAGCGCGCCCATCTGCGTTGGGATGATCAGCGCGCACACAACGAGCGCCAGACTCATGACGACGCCGAGCGCAAGCTGCCAGCGGATGGCCTTCGCGCCCTTCAGCAGCTGGATGAGCGCGTCGGCGGAAACGTGGGTTTTCTGTTCCTGCTTCACTTCGCGTCACCTCCGGTCTGCGAGGCGTAGATCTCCTGATAGATCTTGCAGCGGGACAAGAGCTCCGCATGAACGCCGTGGTCGACCAGCCGCCCGCGATCCATGACGAAGATGTGATCCGCGTTCATGGCCGAGGTGATGCGCTGGGTGATGACGATCTGGGTCTTGCCCTGAATTTTCTCGTTGAGGCTCCGCCGCAGATTCGCCTCCGTCAAAAAGTCGAGCGCGGAGAAGCTGTCGTCAAAGACGTAGATCGGCGCGTCCTTTAAAATGGCGCGCGCGATGCACAGGCGCTGCTTCTGGCCGCCGGAGAGGTTCTTGCCGGACTGCTGGAGCGGATGCTCCAGATGCTCGGGCAGGGAATTGAGGAAAGGCGTGAGCTGTGCGATATCGGCGGCTTCGAGAATGTCCGCTTCCTCCGCACCGGGACGGCCCATCTCGATGTTGTGCCGGATGGTGCCGGAATACACGGCGGTCTTTTGCAGGACACAGCTGATGTTCTTCCGGATCACGCCCCGGTCGATCTGCGAAGCGCTGACGCCGTCGAAGAGGATCTGTCCTTCGGTCGGCAGACGGAAGGACAGCAGCAGCTGCACGAGCGTACTTTTGCCGCTGCCCGTGCCGCCGATGACGGCGATCTTCTGCCCCGGCAGAATGTGCATACTGACATTCTGCACGGCGGCCTCCGACGCGCCCTCATAGCGGAAGGTCACATGGTCGAGGGCGATTTCGCCCCTGAACGTGTGCTCCGCGCCCTTGGCTGTCTCCTGCATGCCCGTGGCATGGAAGATTTCGCCGATGCGGTCCGCCGCGACCTTGGCGTGCGGCAGCATGACCATCGCGAAGCCGCCCATCAGAACGCCGTTGGCGACAAGCGCCAGATACTGGATGATGGCAAAGATATCGCCGCCGGAGATGGCGTGGCTGCCTGTCTCCATACGCCAGCCGCCGAGCCATATGATCGCCACGCCCGCAAGATTCACGAGCAGCACGGCTGCCGGACTCAGAAGTCCCATCTGCACGTTGGCATTGATGATGTTCTCGGCCATGACGTGTGTGGCGTCGGCGATCTTCTGCTGCAGACTCGCTTCCTTATTAAATGCGCGGATAACGCGGATGCCGTGCAGACGTTCGCGCATGACGTCGTTCTGAATGTCGATGTACTTGTCAGACGTTTCGTGCAGGGGGCCGATCCGTTTGCTGATGGGCCGGACGATCAGAAAGATCGCCGGGACGAACAGCAGCAGGATCAGGCTCATCATCACGTCCTTGCGCAGCGCCAGAATGACGCCGCCGAAAAACAGCACCGGGATCGTAATGAGACTGCCGGAGATCATCGACGCGGGCAGCGTATATGGTCCGCTAAAGAAGGATATCTGCGAGGAGCTGGGCTGCCCGCAGGT
>ENA-OWPL01001392-OWPL01001392.1-human-gut-metagenome-genome-assembly--contig:-NODE-1392-length-14198-cov-192.464753_pt1 | contig 14198 bp, 9 predicted proteins | sample MGYA00248263_ERZ651844 | MGnify/ENA primary metagenome ERZ651844 (study PRJEB26924, sample SAMEA4378256) | human gut metagenome | biome: human gut; feature: human-associated habitat; material: faeces...
GTTCCGTAACAGGTAAGATTGCCCGTCAGCAGGGTCAGGGTCAGATTCAGTTGCCACTCTCAGACTGTGGTGTCGTAGCACTCGACTACCGTGGCGAGAAGGGTATCGTAACAGCAATGGGTCATGCCCCTCAGGCTGGTCTTGCCGATCCAAAGGCAGGTTCAGTACTCTCTGTAGCAGAGTCATTGACTAATATCGTATGGGCTCCATTGGCAGATGGCATGGACAGCATCAGCCTCTCAGCCAACTGGATGTGGCCTTGCCGCAGTCAGAAGGGTGAGGATGCCCGTCTGTACGAGGGTGTAAAGGCATTGTCAGACTTCTGCTGCGCCATCCACGTAAACGTACCAACAGGTAAGGACTCTCTCTCATTGACCCAGCAGTATCCTAACGGCGAGAAGATCATCGCTCCTGGTACCGTTATCGTAAGTGCCGGCGGTGAGGTTTCAGATGTCAAGAAGGTGGTTAGCCCAGTTCTCGTCAACGACAAGAACTCTAGCCTCTACCACATCGACTTCAGCTTCGACGAGCAGCGCCTCGGTGGTTCAGCCTTCGCTCAGAGCCTGGGCAAGGTGGGCAGCGATGTTCCTACCGTCAAGAACCCAGAGTACTTCGTTGACTGCTTCAACGCCGTACAGGAGCTCATCAACCGCGGTTGGGTAATGGCTGGTCACGATATCAGTGCCGGTGGTTTGATTACAACTCTCCTCGAAATGACATTCGCCAATGTAGAGGGTGGTATGAAGATCAACCTCCACGACATCGCAGATGCCGACATCATCAAGACTCTCTTCGCTGAGAACCCAGGTGTTGTCATCCAGGTAAGCGATGCTCACAAGGATGAGTTGAAGGCATTCTTCGATGAGAACGGTATCGGTTATGCCAAGATTGGTTATCCAGCTCCTGAGCTCCGCAAGATTATCATCAAGAAGGAAGGCTTCGAGCACGAGTTCGATATCGATGCATTGCGTGACGACTGGTATAAGACCTCTTACCTCCTCGACCGCAAGCAGAGTATGAACGGTATGGCCAAAAAGCGTTACACCAACTATAAGAAGCAGCCTATCGAGATGAACTTCGGCTACGGCTTCAAGGGAACCCTCGCTAGCTACAGCCTCGACGCAAACCGTCGCAAGCCATCTGGCATCAAGGCAGCCATCATCCGTGAGAAGGGTACCAACGGTGAGCGTGAGATGGCATACTCTATGTATCTCGCTGGCTTCGACGTGAAGGACGTGATGATGACCGACTTGATTTCCGGTCGTGAGACTCTGGAAGATGTGAACTTCATCGTATTCTGCGGTGGTTTCTCTAACTCCGACGTTCTCGGTTCTGCCAAGGGTTGGGCTGGTGCATTCCTCTACAATCCTAAGGCTAAGGAGGCACTCGATAAGTTCTATGCCCGTGAGGACACCCTTTCACTCGGTATCTGCAACGGTTGCCAGCTGATGGTTGAGTTGAACCTCATCAATCCTGAGCACAAGCATCGTTCACACCTCTGCCACAATACATCCAAGAAGTTCGAGAGCACATTCCTCGGTTTGACCATTCCTCAGAACGACAGTGTGATGTTCGGTAGCTTGAGCGGTGATAAGCTCGGTATCTGGGTAGCTCACGGCGAGGGCCGTTTCTACTTGCCTGAGCCAGAGGATCACTACAACATCATTGCGAAGTACAACTACGCTGAGTATCCAGGTAATCCTAACGGCAGTGACTACAATGTAGCAGGTATCTGCTCTGCAGATGGTCGCCACTTGGCTATGATGCCACACTTGGAGCGTGCCATCTTCCCATGGCAGAACGCCTGGTATCCAGCAGACCGCCGCAACGACGAGGTAACTCCTTGGATTGAGGCATTTGTCAATGCACGTCAGTGGATTGAAGAAAGAGCTTTGAAAAAGTAAAAAGGTAAAAAAGTAAGAAGGTAAAAAATGAATAATAGCGTAAGTTATCTTACATTATTCAAAACATTTTTGAAGATTGGCATAGTCACCTTTGGGGGTGGCTATGCCATGATTCCTATTATAGAATCCGAAGTCGTCGACAAGCATCATTGGATGACGAAGGAGGAATTCTTGGATGCCATTGCTACTACCCAGGTTTGCCCGGGCGCCTTGGCCATCAACATGAGTTCCCTGCTCGGATATAAGTTGGCAAAGACACCGGGAGCCATCGTCTGCACCCTCGGCGCTTCGTTGCCATCGTTCCTTATTATCTTAGCGATAGCCATGTTTTTCCATCAGTTTGAAGACAACAAGGTTGTTGCTGCCATGTTTGCAGGCATCCGTCCTGCCGTCGTGGCATTGATAGCCGTACCTACATTCTCGCTTGCCAAGAGTGCCGGTATTTCGCTTGTCAACTGCTGGATTCCTATTCTATCCGCCCTTCTGATCTGGCTTTTGGGCGTCAACCCAATCTGGGTGATTATCGCAGCTGCCGTAGGTGGCTACATCTATGGACAGTTTATCCAGCCAACAGAGTAAAGGTAAAAGGGTAAAAAAGTAAAAAGGTAAAAAAGTAAATAGCTTAAAACATAATGATGATATTTTTTCAGCTTTTCATCGTATTCATTCAGATAGGCATCTTCGGATTCGGAGGTGGCTATTCCATGATATCCCTGATTCAGGGACAGGTTGTTACGCAGTATCATTGGATGACGATGCAAGAGTTTACCGATGTGGTTGCCATCTCTCAGATGACACCGGGACCTATCGGTATCAACACCGCTACCTATTGTGGCTATACAGCTGTCCATAATGCCGGTATGAGTGGCATGATGGCTGTACTCGGAAGTGCCATGGCGACCTTTGCGCTGGTTCTCCCATCCTTGGTTTTGATGATTCTTATCAGCAAGATGCTGTACAAGTATATGAACACCTCAGCCGTCCAGAGCATCTTCATCGGTCTTCGCCCAGCCATCGTCGGTCTGGTAGGAGCCGCAGCCCTGCTTCTGATGAATGGCGAGAACTTCTCTACGCCAGCCAATCCCTGGCATTTCTACATCTCCATCGCCCTCTTCTTTGCCACCTTTATCGGCGTGAAGGTGATGAAGATCAATCCCATCCGCATGATACTCTATTCTGCGTTTGCCGGATTGCTTCTTCTCTATTAAGACTTTTTTCACCCCAAACTACCCCATTCTATGAGAAAGGTATATTTATCCATAGCCCTTGGCTTCTGCTGCCAAGGCATTCTGGCACAGCAGAGCTCCTACCGCCGGAAGGTGGAGGCAGAAGCTGGTGTCAGTTGCAGTGTGCTTGATACGGATGTGTCGGGCTTGTCGGAGACTTATTATAAGGTGCGACCGGGTTTCACGGCTGCCATCGGTGCCGAATACAATATCGTAGATCAGCTGGCGGTAGGAGCGGGCATCCACTTCGTACAGCGCGACTACCTGTACCAGAACCTCGGCGGCGACTCCTGGAACACCCGATACAACAACAACTTCATCAGCATCCCACTCCATGTGGGATATTATCTGATTCATAATCCATACCACGAGAAGGGATTGTGGATCAAGCCGCAGGTGGGCGTCTATTACGAGTACTTCACCTCCATGCATACCAAGGGTATGTATCCGATGAACATCATGGAGGGGTACAAGGGCGATGGTTCCTACATCCGCTATAACACCACCTACGATTTCAGGAAGAATGAGAACCATCTCCGCCGCAGTCTCTTTGGCGGCGAAGCAGGCATCAAGATAGGTTATTCCTTCGGAAGAATAGATGGCTCTATTGGGTATAACTTCCAATACGGCTTCTCGCATATCTACGAGGAGAAAGCCAGCACCAGCAAGACAGCCCGCCGCAACTCCAGCCTCATCACAGCCTCGGCTGCCTATAAGTTCTAAAAAATCATTTTAAAATATGAGAACCCCTATATATATAAAAGGTGGAATGCGATGCCTCTTCGCCTTCCTCCTGGCGACAACCACTACCGGAATGTCGCTTACCAGTTGTGTGGCAGACAATGATGCCAACGAAAAATCGATTTCCGATTATTCCGATACCGATGTCAAGTCGTATGGCGACCTGTTCCAGGTTTTCTGGAGCGTGATGAACCAGCGCTACTGCACCCTCAATGAGCAGTCTGCCGTATCTTCGCAGACCTGGGACCAGGTGTACAAGGAATACAAACCCAAGTTTGATGCCCTGAAGACCTTCCAGCATACCTCCGCTTTTACCCAGCAGGAGATTCAGGAAGATAATGCCAAGGCGAAGCAGTATTTCCAGGAAATCATCGACAAGATCATCGATCAGCATTTCTATGTCAAGATTACCCTGCCCGTCTCCCACTCTTCTACGGAAACGGTGAGATTCAACAGCACGCTCCGCAACAAGACCGAGTATTTTCCGCTGAATGCCCACTGGAACTATACCCGCGACCAGCTCAACCTGAATGGTACAGCCTTCGGCGAGATTACCTCGGATGGTTTCTGCATCATGGGCGGTTACCTGAAGGAGCAGCCAGGCACCTATTACCTCGGCTTCAACAAGTTTGCCCTCTACGAAAACTGTTTCCACGAGTATCAGAAGTCCTATCTCCCTGACAATGCCACCAGCACCTATCATCTGGATGCTTCCACGATATCAGCCAAGGCGAAAGCAATGATTGCTGATGCCGGAAAGCGAGAGAAGGCTGAGCTGCAGGCAGCGCAGCTGCTTGCCGATATGGATAGCTATCTGGCTTCGGATGATGCAGCCCAAGCCTGCGAGAAGATGGCGGCTTACAGCAACCAGGGAGATTATTCCGGTCTCTATGCTCTCGCCAGCGAGGCATACGAAAAGTCACCGAATCTCCTCAAGCTGTTGCCTGTTACTGCTGATGCAAGCGGCATGGGCGAGCAGATCCGCCAGAAGCTGCAGGGCGATGCCCGTTACCAGCAGCTGCTTTCAGCCTCCGGTTTTGCCAGCTGGTATTGTCAGGCACTTGCCGATTACCTCTGGCACGAGCGTGAACTCTATGCTTACTGGAGCGACCTGAAGTTTACCTACAATCATCTCTGCGTAGAAGGTTACCGCCGTCTGTTCCTGGAGCCGCTGGCTAAGGGCGAGATCCAGAAGCTGATTCTCGACTTCCGTGGCAACGGAGGCGGAAGCGTGATAGATACCCGTCTGCTTACCGACTATCTCATCACCCAGACAGCCGTCTATGCCTACGTACGCAAAAAAGAGGACAATAATCCATACAGCTATACCCCTTGGATTCCGCAGAAGATTACGGTAACGTCGAAGAGTCTGGGCAGAAACATCCCTACCGCCATCCTGCTCGACAACTACAGTGCGAGCATGTCGGAGGTGACAACCCTCATTCTTAAGAGTCAGGGCGACCACGTGAAGACGATAGGCAGAAACAGTTACGGAGCGCAGGCGATGCTCACTTCCGACAACGAAGCCAGCAATGGAGGATGGATAGGAAATGTAACGAGCTACCTCTACTTCTACATGCCGTTCTCGCTTACCAAGGATGCACAGGGCAACCTGCTGGAAAGTGTGGGAATCACCCCCGATTATCTGCTCGACGAGATGACTCAAGAGGAAAAGAAGAAGCTCTACCAGAACGATCCTTCGGCTGTGGATAGAGGTCTGAAGAAGGCGATGGAAGTTCTGAAATAAGCGAGGGTGTGCAATTTACACCCTCGCTTTTATTTACTATATATCAGCCACTTATACCATATTCACGAATTTTGTGCTCCCACACAACTTGCACAACAATGCAAACGTTTGCATTTTGTATTACGTGATTTTCATCACTTTTTTGAGGCACCTTTGAGAAAATCATTCTATCTTTGCAACCGAAAAGGAAACCCGGTGACATTCATCTTGTCACAAGGGTAAGCCTGTGATTATAAGTAAATGACAATAACAAAATAGGACAGCTAACAGTATCCTTAAGAAAGAAAATAACAGAGTAAAAATATGATGATGAAGCAGAGATTGTTCAAAAGAACACCGATGTTATTGCTGCTGATTCTCTCAACAGTAGTAACACGAGCGCAGGAGGTAGCGTTGAAGACCAACCTGCTTGGTTTGGCAACCACTTCGCTCAATGCTGGTCTAGAAATAGGCACGGGCAGGAAGAGCACTTTTCAGCTTTTCGGTGCCCTGAATCCCTGGAAGTTCTCAGGCGACAAGAAATTGCGCTACTGGAACGTAATGCCAGAATACCGCTGGTACACCTGCCAGAAATTTGGAGGCCACTTCTTCGGCATCCATGCCCTAGGAGGTGAATACAACATCAAAAATGTGGACCTGCCTTTCGGCATCTTGCCAAAGACAGAGAAAGGAAGACATTACGAAGGCTGGTATGTCGGTGGTGGTCTCACCTACGGATACCAATGGCTGCTGTCGGAGCATCTCAATCTCGAAGGATCCATCGGATTAGGATACATCTACAGCCCATACAAGCTCTATGGAAGATGTGAAAAATGTCTTGACAAGGACCACCGCAACTATGTAGGTCCTACTAAAGCCGCCCTCTCCCTGATATACGCATTCTAGGAACGATATCACCGAGATTGCAAAAACCAAATCAAACCCTCTTTTATTTAAGATGAAGAATATGAAGAAAATGAAGCTTTATGCGGTCATTTCGCCCCTTTGCATTCTGTTTGCACAGAGCGCACTGACTGTCCAAGCCCAGAAGATAGATGATTCGCAGCTACGGTTGGCTGGAGGCAAGATTCTGATAGACAGCGTCTTGACACAGAAGAAGAGCGACAGTCTCAAGGTTGCTTTCCGCCTTCATCTCGATAGTCTGCAGCTCAAATCAGAGCAACAGCTGGTTTTCACTCCGCTTATCGCCGGAGAAGATACCATCGCCCTGAATCCCATTATCATCAATGGCAAAAACCAGAACATCAGATACCTGCGCAAAAGCAGCAAACTGAAGAACAGCCAGGCAGTGGTAGTGAGACGCAGGAATGATACCGAACAGCAGGTGCTCTTCTCGCAGACCCTTCCCTACAGGAAGTGGATGAAGGCTTTCAACCTCTCCATGACGGAAGACCTCTGCGGATGCGGCAACCTGATGGATCAGGATACCACTCTGATGGCTAACATCCAGCCGACACCGAGAATCTGTCGCGACCATTACGTGAAGCCAAAGGCTGAAGCCATCAAGGTGAGAGCCGAAAAGGGTGAGGCTTACCTGAGCTTCAAGCTCAACAAGAGCGATATCCTTGCCGACTTCCGAGAGAATGCAGCAGAGCTGAGAAAGATTACATCCACCATCGACCTGGTGAAGAACGACAAGGATGTGAGCATCACCAATATCGATATTCATGGCTATGCGTCGCCGGATGGTCCTTACGCCAACAACGTGCGACTCGCCAACAACCGTGCGGCAGCCCTGCGCAATTATGTATGCAATCTCTACACTATCGATAAAAAGCTCTTCACCTATCACGCCACCCCGGAAGACTGGGAGGGATTCAAGAAGAAGGTGGAAGCAAGCAACTTAGCCGATAAGTCAGCCATCCTTGCCGTTGCCAACTCATCATTGGCACCCGATGCAAAGGACCAGAAAATCAAGAAGCTTTATCCGGCTAGCTATCGCTACATCATGAGTGAGATTTATCCTCGTTTGCGCCACAGCGACTATACGGTAACCTATACCGTTCGTCCTTTCGACATTGAGGAGGCAAAGGTAATCCTGAAGACCAAGCCTCAGCAGTTGTCATTACAGGAGATGTATCTGGTGGCACAGACCTATGAGCCTGGTTCCCCAGAGTTCAACGAGGTATTTGATATTGCCGTCCGTCTCTTCCCTGATGATGAGACAGCCAATCTCAATGCCGCCTGCACAGATTTGCAGAAGGGCGACCTCGTAACTGCCGAAAAGCATCTTGCCAAGGCAGGCAACTCGAAGGAAGCTGAACGCATCAGAAAGATTTACGGGGAAATGAAGGCGGAACAATAAAAGTAATAACTAACAATAAAATCACATCAATCATGAGAATTAAACATTTCTTTGGATTAGCAGTGATAGCTGCTATGACAGCAAGTTGCTCTAGCAACAACGATTTAGTAAATGGGGGTAATGGCTCTGGTGAGGTTGAGAATGGTACTGCGTATGCTTCATTCAAGATCAATCTGCCTACAACAAGTGGTACTCGTGCAGACGATCCTAAGCCAGGTACACCTTCATTTGATCATGGTACAGCAGCTGAGTATGAGGTTAAGAACGGTACCATCCTTATCTTTGACAAAGACGGCAAGTTTGTTGAAAGTACCAAGCTTGGAACCATGAATCCTTGGACAGACGTTAAGTCAGATGGTGTTACAACAGCGGCCATTGCTACTGTAAAGCTTGAACATGTATCGGTAGGTGGCAAATATAAGGCATTGGTGCTCCTCAACAATGATGTTGATGCTACTACCAAGAAGGTAAAGGTAACATTACCTACTGATTCAACCGATACTTATGCAAATTGGAGCAAAGATGTTTCAAAGGTTGATGCTGTTAATTATGCCAAGACCGATGGCATCTTTATGGCAAATGCTCCCATGTATAATGGTACAACAAAAGAGCCTACAACTCTTGTTGATATTAATGGTGTTTACGCTTCACCAGAGGAAGCACAGGCTAAGCCTGCTACTACAATTTACGTAGAGCGTGGTTTGGCTAAGGTTACTATGAAAGACTTTGAAAAAGATGGTTACCCTATTGGTGAAGGTACTACATACGCTGGTGCCACAGTGAAAATAGAGAAATGGCAACTCGACGTAACCAATAAGTCTACCTTCCCGGTTCATCAGACTGGTACTTTGAAGGGCTCTTGGGCTGAGATATGGAATACTCCTCGTTTCTATGATCAAACAAGTACTGCCTTCAAGCGTGTATATTGGGGTATAGACCCTAACTATTCAGATAATAAGTATCATGCCGGTGATGCTACTACTTCTCCTAAAAAAACAGCTTTGGATTGCTGTAAGGAAGCTTTCAATATGATTACTAATAATCAGGTTAATGGCGCTGCTGGAGAAGCCAATCCTCAGTATTGCCTTGAGAACACCTTCGACCTTGACAACATGAAGCAGGGTCAGACCACACGTGTTGTGTTTAAGGCTGTTTTCACTCCTAAGGACTTTACAACAGTTCAGACATTCTATAAGATTGGTAACAACACCGCTATTTGGAAAGAAGCTGATCTTAAACAACAGATTAAGACAGTTGCTCTCACAGCTATGGGTATTACAGATCCTAAAGAGCAGAAAAAGTATGATGTAGACCTTACTAAGGGTACTAACATTAGCGGTAAGGCTGGTCAGCATCTTATTAAGGCAGAAAATATTACATACAACCCAGGCGAAGGTACGTCAGAGGGCGAAAGTACGTCAAAGGTTGACCAGAAAGTGGTTGATACAATCAACGAAAAGCTTGGTTTGTCAGATGCAGCCGGTATCTCTACATACCTCAATGGCGAGGCTTACTACATCGCCCGTATCAAGCACTTCAACGAGTTGACTCCTTGGAAAGCTGGTGAAGCTTATGGTTCAGAGAATGAAAAGTATCTCGGTCGTTACGGTGTGCTCCGCAACAACTGGTACGAGCTTTCTGTAAACAAGGTAAGCGGTCTTGGATATCCTGACGTTCCAGAGGTTAAGCCTACTCTTCCAGACGATGAGAACGATCAGTACATCAGCATCAGCGTAAAGATCCTTTCTTGGGCTAAGCGCTCTCAGAAGATCGATTTGTAATTCATTTCACATTACAGAACTTTCGCATGTGGTTCAAGTACGGGCTGAAGGCCCAAAAGCTCCTAGCCCAGGGCAGCGCCCTGGGTATAATGGCAATCAGCAAGGCGCCCTGTAAGGGCAAAAGCTTTGTGTTTTGTCTGGAGTTTTAAAGCTTTTGCCCTTACAGGGCGACAGGTTTGCGTCCGTAATTACCCAGGGCGATGCCCTGGGCTAGGGGCTTCTGCCCTTTCAGGGCGTGTGGAGCAAAACTTGCGAAACTTGAATTATATATAGCTCAGCCGCTCTAGCGCTAAGGAGCGGCTGGCTATATCGGAAGAATAAGAATCAATTTATACACTTTACTTTTTCATAAAACAGATAAGCATCATGGCAAACAAGAAGTTTAACAGTTGGATCAAGAATATATGCATGGGATGGGGATTCATCATGGCGGGCAGTTTGCTCAGCAGCTGCAACGACTTGATGCACGACGACCTGCCTCCTTGTGACATGGGTGTTGACTTGCAGTTCAAGTACGACTACAACGTGCAGCGTGCCGACATGTTCAATGATCATGTGGGCGGCCTCAGCGTATTCGTATACGACGAGCAGGGCAACTTCATTGCTCGCCATGATGCCTATAACGATGCGACATCACAGCCGCTCAAGGACCCTAACTATGCCATGCGAATCAATCTGGAACCGGGCAAATACCGATTCGCAACCTTCGCCTTCCAAAAGAAATACGAAGATGCACTCGCGCAGCCAGGTGCCAAATTCCAGATAGCTCTGCCACAGCAGGGTGACAACATCACAGCCCTCCATGCACGACTCGACCGCGAACAGGGCAAGGTGAACAACCAGAGCCAACCGCTCGATACACTCTGGCAGGGACTCAGCAACGAACTGGTTGAAGTAAAAGACCTGCAGGTTACACGCCATACCATCGGTCTGGTTCGTGATACCAAGCAGCTCACCATCAGCCTGCATCAGACCGACGAGCCTGCCAACATCAATGCCGATGACTTCAGTTATCAGATAACCAATGCCAACGGCGATATCAGTTACGACAACTCTCTCCTCCCCGACGAGGAGTTGACATATACCCCATACTACACCTGGACCACTGAGTTTAAGGATACCGAAGGCAATGTAAAGGAGCGCACCGCTCATGCCGCCCTCATGTTCTCCCGACTCATCTGGCATCCGGCGGAAGAAAACGACAAGAACGCCATCCTCACCATCACGAACAAGACTACAGGCGAAGAGGTGGCACGCATCAATCTTGCTGACTGTCTGGCTCAAGGCCGTGGTGCCTTCGAACGCCATTATTCAGAGCAGGAATTCCTGGACCGAGAGTACGACTACAAGCTCGACTTCTTCCTCCAGGGCAACCAGTGGAAGTATGCGACGCTCAGAATCTCCATTCTGGATTGGGTCAAGCGCATCCAGCGTGTCGATTTCTAACCGTTTCAGGTGTCAGAGCCCCTTCCGGGCATTTAGCTCATAAGAGTATTTGACTTTAAAAATTGGAAACAATGAAAATACGAGATTTCATTTTAAGTTTAGTTAGTTGGTTTATATTGTTGGTTACAGTAAGTTGCTCTGACGAACTTGGAGGCGAGCGCGCCCCCATTTCGTCAGAAAGCAACTTGCATGTACTCGTACCAACCGTGCTCAGCAGCCGCGGCACCGATCCTGCCGATGCTTCCGGCCTTCCTACCTATAATGCTACGGTAGATGAATGCCAGATCAACGACCTGACCCTCTATGCTTTCCCTGTCCCTACAGGAAATGGAAATGATGGCAAGCTCCTGGTAGAGACGCTCCCTGCCCCATTGGCTACGATGATGGCAGAGCCGAATGTAGCTAACTATCAGCTCACCATCGAGCCGGGCACTTACCATATCTATGTGGTTGCCAATATGAGTGATGTGTTGAAAGACCAGAATAAGAATATTGATTCGGAAGAAAAACTCAAAAATATCGTGCTGAATTATTATCCTTCAGGTGCTCAGCCAGGTATGCCTGTCTGCACGAATATCCCGATGATTTATGAGCCAAAGGATGTAAACGGTTCTTTCATCAATACAAAAATAGAAAAAAGTGGTAAGAAATATACCGAGGTAGCAGCTAACCTGAAGTTTACATGCGTAAAGGTAAAGCTGAATCTTATCTTCGATCCTACTGCTGAAGGTTCTGCATTCAATGGTAATAGCTATAGCATCAAGGATATTCTGGCTCAAAAGCTTTCTCCTAGCACCACGCTGAGTTGGAATGGAGCATTTAGCAAGCCAGCCTCTAGTGTTAGCCAAGATTATGCCAATGGTTTTGAAAATAAAGTTTATGCTACTTCTTCTGAGGCAAGCAATAAGGGTAGTTATTATAAGGCGGGAGACTGGACAGAGGATGCAACCAATGCCAATGTGAATAATAAGGACATCATCACCCTTGTTCAGGGTGCTACTCCTAAACCTGCTCCACAGAATGTCGCCGATAAGTGGCTTTTCCAAGGCACTTACTATCTGCCTGAGCGTTATATCGCCGATGCCTCTCAGCAGTCTACCCTCAAAGTTACTGGCTCTGTGAATGGTAACATTGAGAACAACTATAAGATTAAGCTGGGACATCGTCAGGATGAGAGTTCAACTTCCAAAGAAGTCCCAACTTTCCCTCGTGGCACCTATTATGAGATTATCGGCAAGATCAAGAGTCTGGGAAACATGACTCTCAACTGTAATGTGAGCGTAAAGGACTGGAATCCTGTACCGATAGATGCAGACTTCAGCCATACCACACTGTGGGTAAACAAGACAAGCGCTCAAATAACCTCCATAGAGGAAGACTCTATTTCCTACAAGTCAAATTGGGTGAATGTGGAGTTTGGTTGCGATGCGATTGTTGATGGTAAGCCCCTCGTCGTTGTAGATAAAAGAGATGAGGTCAATCATATTATCACCTTTAGGATTAATCCCGAGATTCCCATGAGTGCTTATGGAGATGGGGAAGGTAAATTTCCTCCGAAAGGAAAGACCAAGATATGGCTGAAGGCTAACAACCTGAAGAAATATCTGGATGTAGACTACAATGTAGAACCTCTGTTTGAGGTTGATCCATTGGAGGTAATCATCTATTATGAGGAAAATGCAAAAACCAACACAAAGGTATTCACTTGGGTTACAAACTTGGGAGGTATCGTGCTTCCGGACAATCTGACTTCCATCATTGGTAGCTCAACTATCAAAATATCGAAGCCATCCGATGAAAACGCTCCCAAGGGAACATTCCAGGTGGAGGCTACAACCGACCCTGGAACAACTACAGTGCATACATTCCGAGTACACTCGAAAGACTTGTATAATAGCAACTATAAGTACAGAGATATTAAAGTAACAGTAAGACCTCCGGTTGACAATTACCGTATCTATTTCCGTGCCATTAATGACAGGTCGTCAAATAATGGCAAGTTTAATACTAACCAATTCCAAGGTATTTTGGGTGAATACTATGGAACAGGTGATAACAATAACAACTGGAACGATTCTTGGAGTTGGGACAATAAGATGCAAACAAGTAGACATAATGTATATATTTATTCTCAAAAGGGTGAAACGACAGGAACAGCAATACCTAAAGAAAATGTGTGGTACTTTAATGGTAGATATAATAATCCAAGCGGTATGACTGGGGACACGAATAATCCAGGATGGTACTACCAGGACATGGATTTTGATGCTAAAGGATATAGATGGGATTATGGCGACGGTCAAGAAACTACACCGATCAAGCCTGGCGAGACATTGATGATATTCTACAGCTTCATCAACGATGGTGCGGACCTTCACCGCTGCCCTCAGCACATGGCGCCTGGTATCCCCCTTTTTAACTATGAGGATAGAGAAGGTTGGATACTTTACGACCCGACAGCAGACCCCTATTATCGTATTTTCGATGAGAAGCCGATAGTTAAGGATATCAATTATGTTGTCTATACCAAGAATAAAGTATTAGGCTGGGCGTTTAAGTTCGGTGTCGCAACAGACAGTCCGACATCCTCAGGAGATAATAACCAATATATACATTGGGACAACACTTGGGATGGTCACAGTGCCAAGAGTTTTAAAAGCGTACAAGTAGGAGACTGGTGGAAGACAACGATAAGGTTAAAAGCGGTTGACGGCTATCATGAGAAGGGTATAGTCCTTCAGTTTGAAAAGGATGCCTATGATGAGAAATATACCCTTTTCGGAGGTAGAAGTTATGAGAAGTATAACGATACAGGATATTATGACAATAATAGGTGGTATCCTGGTATACCATCAGGTGTATAAACAAGTAAAGTAAGTAAGGAAATGAAAAAGATAATATCTCTTTTAGTGGCACTGCTGACATTGGCAGCATGTAGCGACACTTTGAACGAAGGTTCCAACCCAAGCAACAAGAATGGGGTGGAAGATGGGGGCATCACGCTCACCATCACACTTCCCGACTTTTCAAAAGAGGAGCTGACAAGGG